>Ga0335083_10002082_pt1 | contig 26826 bp, 16 predicted proteins | sample Lox_Sample_42_FD_206716 | JGI IMG/M metagenome (GOLD analysis project Ga0335083, IMG submission 206716) | Soil microbial communities from Loxahatchee National Wildlife Refuge, Florida, United States - Lox_Sample_4.2 | ecosystem: Environmental > Terrestrial > Soil > Wetlands | place: USA...
GTGACCGGACCGTTGCTGCGCGCCGCCGGCCACCCGTGGGACCTGCGCAAGGCCGACCCCTACTGCTCGTATGAGGACTTCGACTTCAAGATCCCGGTCGGCACCGTCGGCGACAACTACGACCGCTTCGCGGTTCGCCTGGCCGAGATCTACGAGTCGGTGAAGATCATCGAACAGGCGATCGACGGGCTGCCCGAGGGGCCGTTCATCACCACCGATCGCAAGGTGGCGCTCCCGCCGCGCCACGAGCTCGCCACCTCGATGGAGGCGCTGATCCACCACTTCAAGCTCGTCACCGAGGGCTTCCGCGTCCCGCCGGGGGAGATCTACATGCCGATCGAGTCCCCCCGCGGGGAGCTGGCCTGCTACGTGCGCTCCGACGGCTCCTCCAAGCCGGCCCGCGTGCACATGCGCGATCCGAGCTTCGTGAATCTCCAGGCTCTCTCGCACATGGTCAAGGGCAGCTACATCGCGGATCTGATCGCCACGGTCGCGATGCTCGATCCGATCCTCGGAGGCATCGACCGGTGAGCGCCCGCGAGGAGGACGCCCCGGCCAGCCAGATCGTCTCGCCGGGGGGAACGTCCCCTGCCGGGGCCGATGCGGGCGCGACGCGGGTACGGCGCTTCGAGCACGGCTCACGCGTGCCGGGGTGGGACCGGGCGGTGGACCTGGAGAAGGACCCCGCGCCGATCCCCGATCCCGAGCGGGTGCGGGTTCCACCCGCCCTGCGAGAGGAGATCGAGGCGCGCATGCGCGAATACCCCGAGCGCCACTCGGCTGCGCTGCCGGCGCTGCGGGCCGCCCAGGAGCTCCACGGATGGTGCTCGCCCGAGGCCCTCGACCAGGTGGCGTGCGTGATGCGTGTGACGCCCGCCTACCTGGAATCGGTGGCCACCTTCTACGACATGCTCGAGCTGCACCCGGTGCCCGCCCACACCGTGTACGTGTGCACCAACATCTCGTGCTCGCTGCGCGGGGCCGACCGCCTGTACGAGGCGCTGCGCGCGCAGGCCGGGAGCCTCGCCGGCGTGCGCGCCTTCGAGTGCCTCGGGGCGTGCGACATCGCGCCGATGGTGAGCGTCGACGGCGCCTACATCGGCCCCCTGTCCCCTGACGACGTGCCCGCCCTGCTGGAGGACCTGCGGGAGGGGCGCGAGGTGCTCCCGGACAGGCACCTGTCGCGCCGCCCCGTGGCCGACCCGCGGGGGCGCGAATCCTCGGACGAGCCGGCTGGGGGAGCCCCCTAGATGTCGGCAGCCCCTCCCCTGCTGCTGTTCGAGGGCATCGACGTCCCCGGGCTGCGCACGCTCGACGTCTACCGCAGCCGGGGCGGCTACGAGTCGCTGCGCAAGGCGCTGGCCCAGGAGCCACACGAGGTGCTCGCCTCGCTGGAAGCGTCGGGTCTGCGCGGTCGCGGCGGAGCCGGCTTCGCGATGGGCAAGAAGATCTCGTTCCTGCCAAAGGGGGCGATCGAGCGCTACCTCGTGTGCAACGCGGACGAGTCCGAGCCCGGCACCTTCAAGGACCGGGAACTGCTCGAAAAGAACCCCCACATGCTGATCGAGGGGATCGTGATCGCCTCCTACGCGGCGGGGGCCACGCGCTCCTTCATATACATCCGCGGGGAGTACGTCGAGCCCGCCCGCGCGCTCGAGCAGGCGCTCGCCGAAGCGCGCGAGGCAGGCTACATCGGCGAGGACATCCTCGGCTCGCGCCACTCGCTCTCGCTCGTGCTGCACCGCGGAGCCGGGGCGTACATCTGCGGCGAGGAGACGGCGCTGCTCGACTCGCTCGAAGGCAAGCGCGGCAACCCGCGGCTGAAGCCCCCGTTCCCCGCCAACCAGGGCCTCTACCAGGGTCCCACCCTGATCAACAACGTCGAGACGCTCGCGACGGTGCCCTCGATTATCAGGCTCGGCGGCGAGCAGTACGCCCAGATCGGCGTGCAGAACTCCACCGGCACCAAGGTGGTGTCGGTCTCGGGTCACGTCCAGCGCCCTGGCAACTACGAGGTCGAACTCGGGATCCCCTCGCGCGAGCTGATCTACGACCTCGCCGGCGGCCCGCCGGAAGGACGCGCGGTCAAGTGCTGGTTCCCGGGCGGGTCCTCCTCGCCGGTGCTGACCGCAGCGGACCTCGACGTCCCCTACGACTTCGACTCGATGGCGAAGGCCGGATCGATGCTCGGCTCCGGCGCGGTGATCGTGGTGGACGACTCCACGCCGATCCTCGACGTCGCCCTGAAGGTCGCGAAGTTCTACCGCCACGAGTCGTGCGGCAAGTGCACGCCGTGCCGCGAGGGCACCAACTGGACGGTGAAGATGCTCGAACGCATCGAGTCCGGCGAGGCCACGCCGATGGACCTCGAGATCATGGCCTCGGTACAGGAGCACATCATCGGCAACTGCCTGTGCGTGCTCGGGGACGCGATGGCGATGCCGATCGGCTCGATGATCGCGAAGTTCCGCGACGAGTTCGAAGAGCACATCGAACGGGCGCGGGAAGCGAGCGGGAGGGCCTAGAGCCGTGCCACGCCCCCAGCAGCGCATGATCACCTTCTCGATCGACGGCCGCGAGGTGACGGCACCGGAGAACTCGATGCTCGTCGACGCCGCCAAATACGGGGACGTCGAGATTCCGGTGTTCTGCTACGAACCGAAGCTCGGCTCCCCGGTCGGCGCGTGCCGCATGTGCCTGGTGGAGATCGAGGGCATCCCCAAGCTGCAGACCGGCTGCTCCACGGCGGTCAAGGACGGGATGGTCGTGTACACGCAGACCGAGCGCGTGAAGACCGCCCAGCGTTCGGTGGTGGAGTTCCTGCTCATCAACCACCCGCTCGACTGTCCCGTGTGCGACAAGGGCGGGGAGTGCCCACTGCAGGACATCACCTTCGGATGGGGCTCGGGGATCTCCCGCTTCGTGGACCCCAAGCGCCACTTCGTCAAGCCGCTGGAGCTGTCCCCGCTGGTCGCGATCGACCGCGAGCGCTGCATCCTCTGCTACCGCTGCGTGCGCTTCTCCCAGGAGGTCTCGGAGGACTACCAGCTCGTGCTGCTCGAGCGCGGGGCCCACTCCTACGTCTCGACCTTCGACGGGCACCCGTACGTGGCGCCGTTCGCCGGCAACATCGTCGAGCTGTGTCCCGTGGGCGCGCTGACCTCGCGTCCGTACCGCTTCCGCGCGCGACCATGGGACATCGAGGACGCGGGCTCGGTCTGCACGTTGTGCCCCTCGCAGTGCAACGTCACCCTCACCGTCCGTGACGAGCGCGTGCTGCGTGTCCTCGCCCGCGACAACCCCGAGGTGGACGACGGCTGGCTGTGCGACAAGGGCCGCTTCGCCTACCAGTCCTTCCACGTCGACGAGCGCATCACCCGCCCGCTGGTGCGCGACGGCGGGCAGCTGCGGCCGGTCAACTGGGAGCGCGCGCTCGAGCAGGCCGCCGGCGCGCTCAAGCGCGCAGGCTCGGCCACCGCCGCGCTGGCCGGCTCCGGCACGACCAACGAGGAGGGCCTTCTGCTCTCGCGCCTGCTGCGCGAGGGGCTCGGCTCACCGCACATCGACTCGCGCCGCGCCGGCGCGCTGCCGCTCGAGCTGCACCGGGCCCTCGGGTCCCCCGCGCTGCAGGCGAGCACCTCCGACGTCGAGTTCGCCCACGTCGCCCTGGTGCTCGACCTCGAACCCGTCGACGACGCCCCGATCCTCGATCTGCGCCTGCGCAAGGGTGCCCGCCGCCACGGCCTGAAGATCGCGCTCGCCTCGCCCAAGGCGAGCACCCTCGAGCAGAGCGCCGCGCTGTCGGTGCGCTACGAGCTCGGGCAGGGCGCGGCCTTCGCGGCCGCGCTCGCGGCAGCGTTGCGGGGCGAGCCCCAGGCCCAGGAGCTGGCGCGGGTCGCCGGGTGCGACCCGGCCGAGCTGCAGCAGCTCGCCGGGCTGCTGCGGGGCGAGGGCGCAGGCGAGCAGCCGGAGGTGGTGCTGCTGTGGGGCGAGCGTCTCACCGCCGGGGCACGCGGAGCAGCGGGCGCGCGCGCGGTGCTCGCGATCGCGCAGGAGCTCGAGATGGCCGGCACGCGGGGCGCCGGCCTGCTCGAAGTTCCGCTCGCGAGCAACGGCCGCGGTCTGCGCGAGGCGGGCGTGCTGCCGAACGCGGGCCCCGGGCTGGGTGAGCCGCAGGGCACCGGCGGGCTAGACGCCCCGGGCATCGCCGCCGCGCTCGCGGGCGGCGAGCTCTCCTGCCTGTACCTGCTGCACACCGACCCGCTCGAAGACTTCGTCGAACGGGACCTGTGGGAGCGTGCGCTGCACGGCGCGGGCAGCGTGATCGCGCACAGCTCGTTCCTGACCGAGGCCATCCGCGACCACGCCGACGTCGTGTTCCCGGCGGAGGTGTACCCCGAGAAGGAGGGCACGATCGTGCACCCCGACGGGCGCCTGCAGCGGCTGCGCCCAGCGATCGCACGCCCGGCCGGGGTGGACGCCGAGTGGCACGTGCTGTCGGAGCTCGCGCTGCGGCTCGGGCTGGACCTCGACGTGCTCGGCCCGGCGATCGCCTCGCGACGGCTGTTCGAGGCGGTCCCCTTCTACGAGGGGCTCACACTCGAGGACATCGGCGGCCGGGGCGTGCGCTGGCAGGAGCGCCCGGCGGCAGCCTCGTTCCCGGCCGGCGACCCCGGCCCGCTCGCGGACCTCGCCGAGCAGGTGCTCTCACAGGGCTCCAACGGGTCCGGCACCGCGGCCGTCGGGTACCGGTCGCTGTGGGACGCCCCCGAGGTCCGCTTCTCCCCCGCCCTCGAGTTCCTGTCCTCCGAGAGGGAACTCGCCTGAATGCTGCTCGCGACCGTCGACTACGCCGAAGAATGGTGGATCCAGGTGATCAAGGCGATCATCATCTTCGCCATCGCCCTGCAGCTGGTGCCCGTGGTGCTGCTCGCCGAGCGCAAGCTCCTCGGCCGCATGCAGAACCGCTACGGCCCCAACCGCGTCGGCCCGTTCGGGGCTCTCCAGCCGCTGGCGGACATCCTCAAGCTGCTCACCAAGGAGCAGTTCCGGCCCACGACCTCGGTCGGGGTGCTGTTCGCGGTCGCCCCCGTGATCTCGATCCTGACCGCCTGCGCGGCCTTCGCGATCATCCCCTTCGGCGACACCCAGAACATCTTCGGCACCGAGGTCGGCCTGTACGGGATCGACGTCTCGATCGGCCCCCTGTACCTGTTCGCGTGCGGCGCGATCGCCTTCTACGGGATCATGCTGGGGGGCTGGTCCTCGGGCTCGAAGTACTCGTTCCTGGGCTCGATGCGGGGGGCGGCCCAGCTGATCTCCTACGAGGTCTCGCAGGGGCTCGCGCTGGTGGGTGTGATCATCACCGCGCAGACCCTGTCGCTGACCGGCATCGTGCACGCCCAGACCGGGATGTGGTTCTTCATCCCCCAGGTGGTGGGGTTCCTGATCTTCCTGGTCGCCGGCTTCGCCGAGACCAACCGCGCCCCCTTCGACCTCACGGAGGCCGACGCCGAGCTCGTCGGCGGCTACAACACCGAGTACGGTGGCGGGCGCTTCGCGTCCTACTACTTCGCCGAGTACCTGAACGTGCTGGTGGTGGCGGGGGTGGTGGCCACGATCTTCCTCGGCGGCTGGCTGCTGCCGTTCGGCATCCACCCGCCGGGCTGGGTGGACCCGATCGTGGTGCTGGTGAAGATGGGGATCGTCACCTTCCTGTTCATCTGGGCCAGGGCCACCCTGCCGCGCCTTCGCTACGACCAGCTGATGAGCTTCGGCTGGAAGGTGCTGCTTCCGCTGGCCACGCTCAACGCGCTCGTGACGGCGATCATCGTGGTGGCCACCGACTGATGGCCGACACGCCGCACAGCCCTGCACCCGAGCAGCCGCCGCGCGACGCGACGGGTGCGGCGGGGCCCGCGTCCGAACAGCCGCTCGACACGCGCGTCCCCGAGCGCCTCGGCGAGTGGCGCCCGGCCGAGGACGTGATCGAGGTCGTGCGCTCGCCCGCGCCGGGCGCCTCGCGCGGGACCTGGCGCACCTTCAGGGAGACCGCGAGGGGGCTGCGGACGACCTTCGGCCAGATCCTCGCGGGCCCCACCACGGTGCAGTACCCCGAGGAGAAGGTGGCGGTGTTCCCGCGCTTCCGTGGGCGCCACAAGCTGCACCGCTTCGAGGACAGCGGCCTGGAGAAGTGCGTCGGCTGCTCGCTGTGCGCGGCCGCCTGCCCGGCCGACTGCATCCGCGTGGTGGCCGCCGAGAACACGCCCCAGGACCGCGTGTCGGCCGGCGAGCGTTACGCCGCGGTGTACGAGATCAACCTCGCACAGTGCATCTTCTGCGGCTACTGCGAGGCCGCCTGCCCGTTCGACGCGATCACGATGGGCCATGACTACGAGCTCTCCGACTACGACCGCGAAGACCTGATCTTCACGAAGGAGATGCTGCTCGCTGAGGCGATCGAGCGGGCCCCGCTGCGGAACGAGGACGAATGAGCAGCGTGTTCTTCTTCATCGCGGCGATCGGCGTGATCGCGGGGGCGCTCGGCGTGGTGCTGATGCGCGACCCGTTCTTTGCGGTGCTGTCGCTGGTCGTGCACCTCGTGTCGCTGGCGGCGCTGTTCCTGCTGCTGCGCGCGCAGTTCGTGGCGGCCGTGCAGGTGGTCGTGTATGCAGGCGCGGTGATGGTGCTGTACGTGTTCGTGGTCGCCTACGTCGGCGGCGAGGGTGAGGCGATCGGCGAGCGCCTGCGCGGCTCCACGCCCGCGGCCGGGGGCGGCCCGGTGGCCTCCGGGCTGCGCGGACTCGGCGCGGTGCTCGGAGCGGCGCTGCTGGTCGAGTTGCTGATCGCGCTGCTGGGGACGGGCCTGGAGGCGATCGGCCACGAGGGCGCGCCCTTCACGACCGCCCACGGCGAAGCACAGACCTTCGGCACCCCTGCCTACATCGGCAACCTGCTGCTGACACGCTTCCTGCTGGCGTTCGAGATCGCCTCGTTCCTGCTTCTGATCGCCGCCGTCGGAGGGGTCGTGCTGGCGCGCCGCCGGCGGGGCCTCGGGGACGAAGAGGACGAGGACGTGCTGACGCCGCTGCAGCTGGTCCGTCCGCGGGACACCGGAACGATGGCCGAGGCGGTCGGCACGCAGCGGGGGCGCCGATGAGCATCGCCTGGTATCTGGCGCTGTCGGCGATCGTGTTCTCGCTCGGCGCCGTCGGCGTGATGGTGCGCCGCAACCCGCTGGTGGTGCTGCTGTGCCTCGAGCTGATGCTCAACGGCGGGAACCTCGCGCTGATCGCGTTCTCGCGCATGTGGGGCAACGGCGACGGGCAGATCCTGGCGCTGGTCGTGATGACCGTGGCGGCGTGCGAGGTGTGCATCGGGCTGGGGATGATCGTGGCGCTCTACCGCCGTCGCCTGCCGATCGACGTCGACGAGCTGCGAGAGCTCCAGGGCTGACCCATGGGCGCTACGACCTACGCGTGGCTGGTGCTGGCCTTCCCCCTCGCGGGCACGCTGGCGATCTCGCTGTCCTTCCGGCGCATCGGCAACGCGGCCGGCTGGGTCGGCACGGGCGCGATCCTGCTGTCGTTCGCGGCGGCGGTGGCGACGCTCCTGTCGCTGCAGAACCACGCGCCCGAGCACCGCCAGCTCGTGTCCTCGCTCTGGACCTACTTCAACACCGCCGGGGTCGACGCCGAAGTGTCGATCCTGGTGGACCCGCTGTCGGTGTTCATGATCGTGATCGTCACCGGGGTCTCCTCGATGATCCACCTGTACTCGGTCGCCTACATGGCCCGCGACCGTGGCTACGCGCGCTACTTCGCGTATCTGAACTTCTTCGTGTTCTCGATGCTGCTGCTGGTCCTCGGCGGCAACTTCGTGATCCTGATCGTGGGCTGGGCGTTCGTGGGCGCCGCCTCCTATCTGCTGATCTCGTTCTGGTACCGGCGCACGACCGCGACGGCGGCCGGCATCAAGGCGTTCGTGATCAACGTCGTCGGCGACGCGGGACTCGTGCTGGGCACGTTCTTCATCTTCAAACACACCCACACGCTCGACTTCCTGAAGACCTTCCACCGCACGGAAGCCGGGGCCTTCGGGTTCAGCCCCAACAACGGCGACCTCGTCGCCGGGTGCGTGCTGCTGCTGGTGGGCGCGTTCGCGAAGTCGGCCCAGATCCCGCTGCACACCTGGCTTCCCGACGCGATGGAGGGCCCGACGCCGGTGAGCGCGCTGATCCACGCCGCCACGATGGTGACGGCAGGCGTGTACCTGATCGCACGCATGCATCCACTGTTCGAACGGGCCCCCGCGGCGCAGGACGTGGGCGCGGTGATCGGCTGCGCGACGTTGCTGATCGCCGCCACAGTCGCGCTCGTGCAGACCGACATCAAGCGCGTGATCGCGTATTCGACGATGTCGCAGATCGGCTACATGATCATGGGCGTCTCCATCGGGGCCTACGCCGCCGGGCTGTTCCACCTGATGACCCACGCCTTCTTCAAGGCGCTGCTGTTCATGGGGGCCGGCTCGCTGATCGGGGCGATGGCCGGGGAGCAGTCGCTGGACCGTATGGGCGGCTTCCGCAAGGCGATGCCGTTCACATACGCGTGCTTCTTGATCGGCGGTCTGGCGCTGTCGGGAGTGCCGCCCTTCTCGGGGTTCTTCTCCAAGGACGAGATCCTGCTCGACACCGGCGAGCGCGGGGGCTGGCATTGGGTGCTGTACGGGGCGGGCTACCTGGCGGCGCTGCTGACGGCGATCTACACGTTCCGGATGATCTTCCGGGCATTCCACGGCAAGCCGGTGCAGGAGGCGCAGGAGCTCGAAGAAGGTCACGTTCACCACGCCCCCTACCCCTTCAACCCGGAAAACGGTGAACGGGAGGACCTCGACGTGGGCTTCCCCGGGCCGACGCATGCGATCGCCGAACGGGCGTGGCCGATGGCGGTGGCGATGACCGTGCTGGCGGTGGGGGCGATCCTCGTGGGGCTCCTGCAGATCCCGAAAGTGGACGACGTGATCACGGAATTCCTGCGCGGCTCCTTCGAGCGCACGAGCAACTACGAAGAGCCGATCAAAGAAGGCCTGCTCGTGTTCGGCCTGGGACTCGGCACCGTGCTCGCGCTGATCGGGATCGCGATCGCCCACCGCGTGTGGGTCGTGAGGCCGGGCACCTCCGAGCGTGTGCTCGAGCGCTTCCACGGGCTGTATGAGCTGCTCAGCCACGCGTGGTACTTCAACGAGCTGATCGACGCCCTGGTGGTGCGTCCGGCGAAGGCCGCCGGGGCGTTCGCGAAGAACACCTTCGAGCGCACGTTCGTGGACGAGACGCTGATCGGCGGGACCACCGGGATCGTGCGCGCCGGCTCCGCCGCGGTGCGGGCGGTCCAGAACGGGTTCGTGCGCTACTACGCGGCGCTGTTGATCGTGGGCGTGGCCGGCGTGGGCTTCTACTTCCTGCTGCAGAGCTGACGATGGCGCCGCTCTCGATCTTCCTCTGGTTGCCGGCCGCGAGCGGCGTGTTGGGTGCGCTCGCCGCTCTGCTCGCCGGCAGGCGTCCGGCGCGCTCGTGGCTGCCGCCCGCGTTCGCGCTCGTGGGAGCGCTGGCGGCGTTCGGGCTGTCGATCGCCTACATCGCCGAATACAAGCCCGGCGGCGGCTCCCAGGACGTGACCGACGTCGTGTGGATCGCGGAACTCGGCATCCACTACAAGCTCGCGCTCACGGGCCTGAACCTGTTCCTGCTGGCGCTGACGACGCTGCTGTTCGCGGTGGCGGTGTTCGCCGCGACGATGCGCACGTGGGAACGGCCGCGGCTGTTCTACTTCAACCTGATGCTCGCCGAGTCGGCCGTGCTCGGCGCGTTCCTCGCGCAGGATCTGGCGCTGTTCGTGGCGTTCTTCGACCTGATGCTGATCCCGTTCTACTTCCTGACGGGCGGCTGGGGGCGCGAACCCGGCCGCGTGCGGGCCACGATCAAGCTCGTGATCTACACGCTCGTGGGCTCGCTGCTGATGCTCGCCGGCGCGGTCGCGCTGGGTGTGATCGCCTCCCAGCACAGCGGCCACCACATCACGTTCGTGCTCTCCACGCTGCAGGCGATGGGGCTGCCGAACGGCTCGCAGGACTGGATCTTCCTGTGCTTCGCCGCCGCCTTCCTGGTGAAGATGCCCGCCTTCCCGCTGCACGGCTGGATGCCCGACGGCTACCGGGCTATGCCGATCGAGGTCCTGATGGTGTTCTCGGGGGTGCTCTCGAAGGTGGGCGCCTACGGCTTCCTGGCGATCGTGCTGCCACTGATGCCGCACGCGTCCGTGCACTATCAGACGCTGATGCTGGTGATCGCGCTGGCGTCGATCCTGTATGGCTCCGCGCAGGCCTTCAGCCAGACCGATGCGCGGCTGATCGCCGGTTACTCCTCGGTGGCACAGCTCGGGTTCATCACGCTGGGGATCTTCGCGCTCAACTCCCAGGGAGGCCAGGGGGCGCTGCTGCAGATGGTCAACCACGGCCTGGTGGTGGGCGCGCTGCTGTTCATCGTGGCGCTGCTGGCAGCCCGTGCCGGCGGCTCGGAGGACATCCGTGAGATGGGCGGCATCGCGTTCCGCGCACCGGTGCTCGCGAGCCTGTTCCTGATCGTCTCGCTGGCAACGCTGGCGATGCCCGGGTCGGCGAACTTCGTGGGCGAGTTCCTGATCCTGCTGGGCGTGTTCAACGCCAAGCTGGTGATCGCGATCATCGCCTTCACGGGCGTCGTGCTGGCGAGCGTGTACGCGCTGCGCCTGTTCATCGCCGCCATGCACAACCGCGTCGGCCCCAAGGTGCAGTCGTTCGAGATCCCCCTGCGACAGAGCGTCGTGCTCGTCCCGCTCGTGGCCGCCGTGCTGTTGCTCGCCCTGTACCCGCAGATCGCCCTGCACCGCAGCGAACGCTCGCTCAAGGTGGCGGTCGCCCCGGTCGCGCGCGCCAGCGGGCAGCCCGCCTACGCGAGCGCACCCGCTCCCACGCCGGTCCGTGCCCCGGCGGGAGCCTCGGCGTCGGCCGACGCCTCCACCCGCGCTTCCGCGGGGGTGCACCCGTGATCCTGCCGCTCGCCGCCGCCCACCTGCGGGGCCCGCACATCGACTTCGGCGCCCTGTCGCCGCTGATCGCGCTGCTGGGCGGGGCCGTGGTGGTGCTCGGCGTCGGCATGCTGAGCTCGGGCTTCGCGCGGCGCACGCTCGTCCCGGTGCTCAGCCTGGTGGCGCTCGGGACCGCCCTCGGGCTCACGATCTGGCAGTGGGACACGCACGAGGGGGTCGCCGCCGGGGCCCTGCGGGTGGACCGCCTGGGGCTCGTGCTGAGCATCATCCTGATCGCCGGGGGCGCCTGCGCCGTGCTGCTGGCATGGCGCTCGCAGGCCTCCCGGGAAGCGGCCCACGGCGAGTTCCATGCGCTGCTGCTGACCTCGCTGGCGGGGATGTCGCTGCTCGCCGCCGCCCAGAACACCGTGGTGCTGTTCCTCGGACTGGAGCTCCTGTCGATCCCGCTGTACGTGCTGTGCGCGACCGAAATGCGACGCGAGCACTCGCTCGAGTCGGGGCTCAAGTACCTGATCATCGGCTCGGTCGGCTCGGCCACGCTGCTGTACGGCGTGGCGATGATCTACGGAGCCACCGGCCACACCGACTTCGACGGCATCGCCGCGGCGCTCGCGAAGGGCAGCCTGGCGACCGACCCGCTGACGCTCACCGGGGTGGCGCTGTGCACCGCGGGTCTCGCCTTCAAGGCCTCGGTGGCGCCCTTCCACCAGTGGACCCCCGACGTCTACGAGGGCGCCCCCACGCCGGTGACGGCGTTCATGGCGGTCACGACCAAGGTCGCTGCGCTGGGCGTGTTCCTGCGCCTGTTCGAGGTCGCGCTGATCGGGACCCGGAGCAGCTGGGCACCCGCACTGGCGGCGCTCGCGACGATCACGATCCTGGTCGGCAACGTGGGCGCGCTGGGCCAGTCCTCGCTCAAGCGGATGCTGGCCTACTCCTCGATCGGCCAGGTCGGCTACATGCTCGCCGGGGTCGTGGTGGCGAGCAGCCTCGGCGTGCGGGCGACCGTGTTCTACCTGGCCGTGTACCTGTTCATGAACATGGCGGCGTTCGCGGTGATCGTCGCGCGCGAGCGCGAAACCGACCTGGGCGACAGCATCGCCGCCGTCGCGGGTCTGGGCCGCAAGCGCCCGCTGCTGGCATGGCCGCTGACGATCGCGATGCTCGGCCTGGCGGGGATCCCCGCCACGGCCGGCTTCATCGGCAAGTTCTATTTGATCGACGCCGCCGTGAGCGGCGAATACGCGTGGCTGGGGTTGGTGATCGTCGTCGGCTCGATGATCTCGCTCGGCTACTACCTGCCGGTGATCGCGGCGATGTGGATGCGTGAAGCGCCCTCCTCCGAGGGCCGGCCCGAGCCCCAGCCCGAGCCGCCGGGAGCCGGGCCGCTGCCGGTGCTGGCGGGTGGCTCCTCCGAGCTCGACGAAGAGCCCACCGACGCGATGAGCGCCCGCAGGCCCCAGGGCGAGGTGCTGTTCGTGGCGCTGCTGTGCGGAGCGGCGACGATCTTCTTCGGCGTGATCCCCCAGCCCCTGTTCGAGCTGGTCGGCCACGTCGCCGGCACGCTCGGGCTGTAGCGGCTGCACGCGACCGGCGTCGCCGGCACGCTCGGGCTGTAGCGCCTACACGCGCCCCGCGTCGCGGGCGGCCTGCTCGGCCTGCTCGAGCTGGCGCTGGACGAGGTCCAGGCCGGCGTCCCAGAAGCCCGGGTCGGCGAGGTCCACCCCAACGATGCGCCCGAGCTCCTCGGGTGTGCGCGAGCCCCCCGCGGCGAGCAGCTCGAGGTAGCTCGGCACCATCTCCTCCCCCAGCTGTTCGTAGCGCTCGTACACCGACAGCGCCAGCAGCTGCCCGTACGCGTATGCGTACACGTAGCCGGGCGTCGCGATGAAGTGGGGGATGTAGGACCACCAGCCGCGGTAGCCCTCGGTCAGCTCGACCGAGTCGCCGAAGAACTCTTCCTGGCTCTCGCTCCACAGCTCACCCATGCGTGCCACCGACAGCTCGCCCTCCTCGCGGCGGGCGTTGTGGACGAGCTCCTCGAAACGGTTCATGGCCACCTGGCGGAAGACCGTCGCGATCGTGTCCTCGAGGTTCTCCGCGAGCAGCGCCAGCCGCGAGGCCGGGGAGGTGTCCTCGGCGAGGAGCCGCCCGAACACGATCGTCTCGCCGAACACCGAGGCGGTCTCGGCCAGTGTCAGGGGGGTGGCCTGGTGGAAGATCCCCTGGCCGGCGGCGAGCGCGAAGTGGACGCCGTGGCCGAGCTCGTGAGCGAGCGTCAGCACGTCGCGGCGGCGGGCGGTGTAGTTGAGCAGCACGTAGGGGAAGACCGTCGGCGTGGCCGCCGCGCAGAATGCGCCGCCCCGCTTGGCCGGGCGCACCGGTCCGTCGACGTGGTGCTCGGAGAAGAAGCGGCCCGCCAGGCGGCCGAGCTCGGGCGAGAACGAGTCGTAGCAGTCGACCACGATCTCCCGTGCCTGCGCGTAGGGGTACTCGACCACGTCCTCGGTGACCGCCGCGCTGCGGTCGTAGTCGGCCAGCCGCTCAACCCCCAGCAGGTTCGCCTTCAGGCGGTACCACGAGCGCGCGATCTCGTAGCGTCCGCGGACCGCCGCCACGAGTGCGCCGACCGACTCGTCGCTGGCTTCGTTGGCGAGGTTGCGCGAGGACAGCCAGTGCGGATAGCGGCGCAGGCGGTCGTCGATCGCCTTGTCGGCGAGCAGCGTGTTGAACACGTAGGCGCGCGTGCGCAGGCCCGGGGACAGCGCCTCGGTGACGGCCTCCGCGGTCGTGCGGCGCTGCTCGCGGTCGGGGCTCATCAGGCGGCTTAGCGCGACGTCGAGCGCCACCCCCTCTCCCGCGGGGGCGTCCGGGAGGCGGACCTTGATCGCCGAGGTGAGCTCCTCGAACAGGCGCGTCCAGGCGCCGGCGCCGGTGAGGTTCTTCTCGGCGAGCACCTTCTCCTCGGGCTCGCTGAGCAGATGCTCGCGATAGCGGCGCGCGCTGCGCAGGTGGTGGCGGCAGAAGTCCAGGCCCTCGCCCGCGAGCAGCTGCTCGGCGCGCTCATCGGGCAGCGCGGCCCACTGCAGCTCGAAGAACAGCAGCGACGTCTGGATCGCGGTCTCCTGCTCCTGGGCGTGGGCGAGCAGCGCTCCGCGCTGGGGGTCGGCGGTGTCGGTGGAGAAGCTCAGCGCGGCAAAGTAGCCGCCCCGAGCGGCCAGCTCCTGGATCTCGGCGAGCTCGTGCATCGCCTGTGCGAGCTCGCCGCTGTCGAGCTCCTCGAGGCGACCCGTATAGCTCTCGGCGAAGGCGCGGGCACGCCCGAGCGCTTCCGCCAGGCGCGCGCGGGCCCCCTGCTCACCCTCGCCGTCGACCAGCTGCTCGAGATCCCATGAGGCGGCCTCGAGCTGCTCGTCGCCCGTTTCGGTCGTGGTGTCGGCGGCCATCGCTCGACCGCGAAGCTTAGCCGCGCGCCGTCACACCGTCCCCCGCGCCGTCACACCGTCCCGCGCGCCGTCACGCCTGTCCCGGGCTCCGTTACGCCGTCCCCGTTGCCGTCGAGTCGTCCCCGCGGGCCGTCAGAGCAGCGGCGCGCGGACGTTGTACGTCACGGTCTTTTCGGTGACCTGCCCGTCTTTGCTCGTGGCCGTCACCTTGAACACGTGTTCGCCGGCCACCGAGGTATCGATTTTCTGGCGGTACGGGACGGTTCCGGAGCATCCTTCGGTGCCGGGCTTGAGGCCGGGTCCGCCTTCGCCCTCTTTGCAGAGGAACACGGCCAGGACCGACGCGCCTTTCCTGTAGGTGGCACCCTGGGTGGGCGTGATGATCATCACCGTCGGCGCGGCGATGACTTTGTATTTGACGGTCTTCTGGGTTATCTGGCCGTCTTTGCTGGAGGCGATCACCGTGAAGGTGTGTTCACGCACCCCGGTCGTGTCGATCGTGCGCCCGTTTTCCAGGGTGCCACGGCAGCCTTCTCTGCCGGGCTTCAGCCCGGGCCCGCCTTCCCCATCGGCACATGAGTACGCGGCCGTCACGACCTGGCCCCGTTTGTACGTCGCGCCTTCGGTGGGGCTGGTGATGTTGACGACGGGCGGCGCCGTGACGTGGTAGGTGACGGTCTTTTCGGCGACCGCGCCGCTTTTGCTCCTCGCGATCACGGTGAAGGTGTGTTCGCCGCCCGTCGCCGTGTTGATGGCGGTGCCCACGGGGACCGTCCCGCTGCAGCCTTCGGTGCCGGGCTTCAGGCCGGGGCCACCTTCGCCCTCTTTGCACGTGAACGCCGCGAGTACGGTCTGAGCTTTTTTGTATTTCGCGCCTTCGGTGGGAGAGGTGATCGACACCGAGGGGCCGCCGATGACTTTGTATTTCACGATCTTTTCGGTGAACTGACCGTCTTTGCTGACGGCCGTCACCTTGAAGCTGCGTTCGCCCCCGGTCGATGTTTCGATGTCGTTGCCGTTTTCGACCGTCCCCTTGCAGCCTTCGGTGCCGGGCTTCAGTCCGGGCCCACCTGCGCCGTCGCTGCAGGAGAATTCGGCGGGAACGGCGGCGCCCCTGGCGTAGGTGGCGCCGTTGGTGGGTGCGACGAGGGTGATCGTCGGCCCCGCGGCCACGTGGTATGTCACCGACTTTTCGGTTGTTTCACCGTCTTTGCTCGCCCCTGTGACTTTGAATTTGTGTTCGCCGGTGGTCGCCGTTTCGATGTTGGCGCCGTTTTCCACGGTGCCTTTGCAGCCTTCGCTGCCCGGCTTCAGCCCGGGACCGAAGTCGCCCTCGATGCACGAGAAGGAGGCCGCCACGGTGGCGTTCTGCTGATACGTTGCGCCTTCCGCCGGTGCGAAGATCGACACGAGCGGCGGACCGGTGACTTTGTATTCCACCGAGGCGACCGTGACCTCGCCGTCCTGGCTGGTAGCCGTCACGACGACCTGCTGGGGACCCTGTTTCGAGGTGTCGATGTTGCTGCCGTTCGCGACGGATCCTTTACAGCCTTCGGTTCCGGGCTTCAGGCCAGGGCCCCCGGCTCCCTCGGTGCAAGTGAATTTCGCGGCCACGGATTCACCCACGTGGTACAGGGTCGATCCGTTCGGCGAGGTGATCGACACCGAGGGCGCGGGCGGGATCGCGACCTCGCTGACGGCTGCTTCACCCGAGTCCGCGACCCACACGTGGCTCCCGTCCGAGGACACGCCGGCCGGGAGGCTGCCGACTTCCACCGTCGCGACGACGTTGAGGTTCGACGAGTCGATCTCGCTGAGCGTTCCGCCGAGGCCGTTCGCCACCCACACGTGTGTGCCGTCCGACGACACGCCGGTCGGGACTTCGCCCACCGACACCCGTTCCCTGCCGAAGATGCTGATGACCCCGATCTCTTCGACCACGTTTTCGGACACTTCCGGGGCTTTTTCGCCGCTGATCGCAACCCACACGAAGAAGCCTTCTCCGGCGATGCCGGTGGGTTTCGGACCCGTGTTGTAGGTTTCGAATACGGACGGTTCTTCTCCTTCTTCTTCTTCTTCTTCACTGCGTTCGAAGATCGAGGAGACGGTGTTCGATTCCGTGTTCGCGACCCACACGATGCCGCTGTTGGCGGAGATCCCTGTCGGCGTGTTGCCGACGTTGATCGTGTGAATGACTTCGGGGTTGCCTTCTTCGTTGGAGATCTTGATCTCGGTGACGGTGTTGGAGCCCGAGTTCGCGACCCACACGTCGCTTCCCGTCGCGGACACACCGGCGGGTTTTTTTCCCACCGCGAGCGTGTGGATCACTTTCGCGGTCGAGACCTGGATCTCGCTGACGGTGTCGCTTCCGTAGTTTGCCACCCACACGGTGGTTCCGTTGGAGGACACGCCGCCGGGTTCGGTGCCGACGGTGATGGTGTGGATCACGGTGCCCGTCGAGGCCTGGATCTCGCTGACGGTTCCGTCGAAGCTGTTGGTGACCCATACGTGGGTGCCATCCGAGGAGACCGACGACGGTTCTTCACCGACCGCGATCGTGTTGATGGTCTGCGCCGCCGAGGCGCCCGAGGCGGCTACGCAGCAGCCCGCGGCGATTGCGAGCAGCAGTCCCAGCAGACGGCACACCCCCGAACCGAACAACCCGTTCCTTCGTCGCATCAGGGACCCCCTGGGCCGCATCCGAACGCGCCCTCCAGGCGCGCGCGAGCTCCGATCAGCTCGCCCCGAAAAGTACCACAGCGAAGGGTCGTCGCCAACGTCCCTCGCGCCCGGGTTGTAGGTGTCGGCCCGCCGCATCTCAGCCGGCCTCCCTGGGCGCCTGGCCGACCTTGAATCGCCTCACATAGGTGCGCACGCGATCACGCAGATGTAAGAGGGTGAGTCTCTCCACGTCGGGCCTCAGCCTGCCCGCCTTCACGGCTGCTTCGAGCTGGCGCTCGCGCGCTCCGAAGATGGCGTCGATCATTCCGGCTTCCGAGTGTCCCGGGATCTCCGCGGCGATCTGCGCAAGCGTCTTGCCTCCCTTTGCATGCCGGCGGAGCTGTGCGACGGACAGTCCCAGGTATTCGCGGGCGTCTTCGCGCAGGCTGAGGAGTGGTTGCAACGAACTAACACCGTGCGCCCGCACCTGCGCCCCCACACGACGTTCCACCCTCTTGCTCGGCTTGCCGGCCCGCCGGCGGGCGATCGCCGCGATCAGGCCGGCCTCGGTCTTGCCGGGCGTCTTCGCCGCCACCTCGGCGAGCGACCTGCCGCCTTTTAGTTCTGCTTGCAGTCGGGACACGTCCACTCCCAGGTAGGTGGCTGCAGCGAGGAGCTCCGCGCGTGCGGACGGAGCCAGCTTCGCAGCCGTCCCGTGAACCGTGGTCGCGGGCTTGGGGCTCGACCCGCACCCGCCGATCACCACCGCGGCGGCAACGACGCCCAAGGGCACACCCAAGCGTGCGAGGAAGATGCTGCGCGGCGGAAAACATCTCATCCTGCGGCTCACCTCGCGCTCAGCGGACAACACGCGTGACGCGCTGCGCGCTTTTCGCGCTCGTGCCGCCCCCTTCCAGCCGTTCCGCTTCTTTCAAGGCTTCTTCGATGGCCTGGTTCGCAGCCGCCTTTGCTTCCTGTTCGAAGTGCTTGTCGATTTCTTCGAGGGTCTTCATGCCCGTTTCGATCGCGACAGCGGCGTTCGCGCGTTCGGCTGCTTCGGCGGCCGCCGCTTCTTCTTCTGCCACCCGCACGGCTTCCGCTTCGTTTTCGACGGATTCGTTTTCGATCTGTTCCTGTTCGGCCGCTTCCCGTTCCGCTGCTTCTTTTTCTTCCAGTTCGCGTTGTTCGGTTTCCGGTTCTTCTTCCGGTTCGCCGCCTTCCGCGAGGGCGGCCGCCGCTCTCGCATTTCCGCGGACCACAGCCGGGCCGACGTGTTCGCCGGACAGTTCGTAGACGGCGTTGAAGCAGTTACCCCCTTCGAACGGAGGTTCGGGCGGCTCTTCGTTACTCGTGTCGTCCTTGCAGCCGACGCCCTTGATTTCGACGGTTTTCGGAGAGCCGGTGAGGTTGATGTATTCCGCGCGCGTCTCGTGGATCGTGGCCGTCCCCGGGAACGCGAATTCCCAGATCGGTGTTTCCGCCACGGTGTACGTTTTGCAGACGAACAGGATGCAGACCCTCACGGAGGCCTTGATTTCGCGTTCGAACACCGCGGTGGGCTGCGTGACCGCGAACAGGGGCTGCTCTTCTTCCAGTTCGACTTTGGTGTGGAGCCGTGCACCGGTCGAGCGCCCCGGTTTTTCTTCGGGTTCTTTCGGATTCCACGTCACTTCGTGCGGGCAGAATCCTCCGCCCCCTTCTTCCGGTGCCAGTTCGTTGACCGTCTTCGTGATGGTTTCGCCGGTGATGTTCGACGACGATATTTTGCATTTCTGGTGCGGCGCGTAGACGAACATGTAGGCCGTCCACTTTTCGAAATGCTGCTTTGCTTCGGTGAAGTTCCCTTTGAGCGGTTTTGGAAGATGTATCGTCGGAGTCGGAACGTTTCCAGGTCGGTATTTGATGTTCAGTTCCTTCGCCTTGACGGTGAGCTTGGCGGTCTTCCCCTTGACTTCGATTTCCTGCGTGTCCTTGTCTTCGGGGGTGATCGTCTTGAAGATATGATTGGCGGGGTCGATAACGGCCTTGGCCACGTAGTTGCCCGGCTTGCCGTAGTTGACGTTGAAGGTCAGTTCTACGTGTTCGTTCACGTTGAGACCGGGGATGAACTTCAGCTGCTTGAAGCCTTCTTTGCCGACCGATTTGGACACGCTTTCCTGCTGGAACTGGACCACGAAGGCGCCCGACGCGATCGGCCCTTTGTTGATGACGGTGAGCGTGGCCGTGCCCTTTTCGTGGACGAACATCCTGGTCCCGTTGAATTCCGGGGAGGCGAAGTGGATCCCCACCGCCGGGGGCGCGGGCGAAAATTCGAGCTCGATGCCCTTCGGTTCGACTTTGACTTCTTCCAGAATGACGTTGTTGGCGTAGTTCGTTTCCGTGATCGCGTGGCCGGGGTTGACTTCGGCGACGCTCCGGTACAAGCCCGCTTTCGGGTACGTGAAGTGGAATTCCACCGGCCGTTCTTCGCCCGGTCCGAGCGGCCCGGTTTCCTTGGCCACGGTCTGCGACCCGGAGCCGCTCACGCCGAGGGAGTCGGGGTTCCATGCCGTCACGAAGCTCGGGGATGGGGTGTTCCCCAGGTTCTTCACCGTCACGACCACCGTCGCCTGTTCCGACTGGACCACGGGTTTGCTGACGCTCATTTCGGTCACCGTCAGGTCAACCGTCGGTTCCGGTATCGACATGACCGTTTTGGCCGTCTTTTCCGTCGAGAACAGCTCTTTTACCTTGTGGGTCGGGTCCAGGAGGATGGTGCCTTCGTAGACCGCCGCGGTCGGGAAGACGTTGGTGAAGGTGAGTTTGACGGTTGCGCCTTCGGCGACTTCCTGGACTTCCTGGATCAGTGCCGGCTGTCCTTTACCGGGTTTCCATTCCACGAGGAAGTTGGTCGCCGCCGCATTGCCGTTGTTTTCGATCGTGACTTCGATCGTGGAGGGGGTTTTCGCGAACTGGGGATGCTGGGCGACTCCGGTGATACGGAGATTCGGCAACGGCGCCTCGACGACGAATTCCCTCGTGCCGGAGGCGAAGGGCGTGAGTTTGCCCGCCCCGTTGACGGAGAAGGTCGAGGTCACGCGTCCCTTGGTCGTGTACGTGTATTCGAGGTCGAGCGTTTCGCTGTGACCCGGTTCCAGCCCCCCCGGTGCGGGCTGGGTCAGGGATTTGGCGAACATGTAGGGCGTCCACTGCACGTAGAAGGGCGCGGCCGGCGCGTTGCCGACGTTTTCGACGACCACTTCCGCCAGCGTCGGGCGGCCCTCCACGATCGCGTTGGTGGGGTCGTTGCAGATCAGGGTGATGCTCTTGATCACGAGCTTCGCGGCGGGTTCGATCACGGTCACCGCTTTGCTAGCGAGGTCTTTGACGTAGCTCGCCTGGAGGACTTCCTTGGCGGGGTCGATTTCCACGATCGTGCGGAAGTGCCCGGCTTTCGGGAAGTCGTAGGCCATCGTCAGGGTCTCGGAAGACCCGGGTGTGAGCGGGCCACTCGTGGATTCGGCGACGGCGGGCGCGGAGCGCTGGGACAGTTTGAACTGCGCGATGAACGGCCCAGCCGCACAGGTCCCGGAGTTCTTGACTTCGATCGAGACCGACGCCGGGCTGCCGGCGAGCGGTTCCGTCGGGGTCACGGCGTAGTGCGTGATTTCGAGATTCGCGCACGGCGGCGGGGCGCCGACCGCCGCCGCGGGAAGCAGGACGGCGACCAGCACGCCGAGCAGAACAGCCGAGGCCCACCCTCCGAGTGACCGGCGCCGGAGTCTCATGTCGCCACCGCAGGGCCTACACGCACGACGCCGCCGCCCGACCGGACCCCGGCCGCCACATCGGGCTCACTGTGGCAGGTCGGGGGCACGGCACGGGAGAGCGTTGAAGGGCAGGGCCGATTCGGCTCTATTCTTCGGGTTCTTCTTCGCCAGGGAACACTTCTTCTTCCAGCTGGCGATTGATTTCTTCGACGGCCTGCACGCCTGCTTCAACCGCGGCCTGCGCCTTCGCGAGTTCTTCGGCCACTTCGGTTTCGTTGGGTTCTTCGGCGAGAGCCTGCCGTTTGGCGTGCGCCTTGACGAGCGCGTGCTGGGTCACAACCGCGGGCCCGATGATCCCGCTTTTGCCCGCTTCCAGCGTGGTCGTCCACGTGTAGCAGTCCCCGTTTTCCTCTTCGTTGCCGTTGCTGTCGTGGCAGCCGGTGCCCTGCGAGACATACGGGTTTTTGAACGGGTTGACGTACAGGGACCGCGTGAGTTTCAGCAGCGTTTCGCCGGGCGCGGAGGTTTCCTCGTGGGTCACTTTGCCTTTGTTGAGGTGGTACGAGGTGGCCTTCGTCTTCACGTAGAGCGGCTGCTCTTCGGTGAGGTTGACGATCGCTTCCGGGATCCCGATTTCCGCCCCGGGCGTGAACCCGCCTTTGAGGCCGGTGCTCGGACAGGGTGCTTTGTTGACCCCGCCTTCGGGCGCCAGGTTGGACATCGTTTTCGTGATGTTTTCGCCGCTGAAGCTCTTCGATTCGACCTTGCAGCTTTTGCCCGGGTCGTAGGCGAAGAGGTAGACGCGCCATTCGGTGAATTTTTCGCCACCCGTCGTTTTCGTTCCGGGGTCGAATATCACTTTGATTTTGTTGTTGGTCAGCTTGATTTCGGCGGTCTTCGGTTCGACCACGATGGTCTTCGATTCTTCGTCCGGGGTGACCGTCTTTTTGACCGCACCCGCGGGATCGATGACAGCCGTGGCTGTATAGGTGCCCGGTTTCGCGTAGCTGACTTTGAACGTCTCAACGCGAGATTCGTTCACGTTCAGGCCGGCAATCGTTTTGCTCTGCTTGGCCCCGCCCGCTTCCTGCTGGAACGTGACCTGGAAGGGTCCGGTCGCGATCGGCCCGTTGTTGACGACCGTGAAGGTCGCGGTGCCTTTCTGTTTCGGGAAGATCGCGCTCGGGCTGATTTCGAGCGGGGTCTGGAATTCGAGCGCGATTTTCGCCGGGTTCACGTTGACTTCGTGGAGAAGGGCGTTGTTCGCGTAGTTCGCTTCTTTGACCGCGCGTCCGAAGTTGACTTCCGCGACGCTGCGGTAGAGGCCCGGTTTCGGATACGTGAATTCGAAGTTGACCACGGTTTCTTCACCGGGCGCGAGCCCCGGGCTTTCCTTGGCGACCGTCTGGGAGCCCGACCCGCTGACCCCGAAGGGTGAGTTCGGGTTCCACGCCGTCACGAAGCTCGGCGATTCGTTGTTCCCGATGTTCTTGACGGTGATTGCGATTTTCGCCGGCGAGCCCTGGGTCACCGGGCTGGAGACGGTGACGCCCGTGACGGTGAGATCGACGGTCGGTTCCGGAATCACCATGTCCGTGGTTGCGGTCTTTTCCGTCGGGAACAGCTCTTTGACCTTTTTCGTCGGGTCGACCGTGACCGTGCCTTCGTAGGTGCCCGGCGTTTTGAACACGTTCGTGAATTCGAGCGTCGCCACCCCGAATTCCGGAAGTTCGTTCACCTGCTGGATCTGGGCGGGCTGGCCTTTCCCGGGTTTCCATTCGACGAGGAACGGCCCGGCGCCCGCGTTGCCGTTGTTTTCGATCGTGACTTCGATCGTGGACGGTTTCCCGGCAAATTCGGGATGTTCGACGACTTCGGCGATCCTGATGTTGGGCAGCGCCGCCTCGACCTTGAATTCCTTCGACTTTTTGGAGAAGGTTTTCCCGCTCCCGGTCGTTGTGAAGGTGGATGTGACGGTTCCCGTCGAGGTGTACGTGAATTCGAGGAAGACCGTCGTGCTTTCGCCTGGCTGGAGCAGACCGGCCGGCTCGGACTGGGTGAGCGGTTTGGCGAGTTTCTTGGGCGTCCACACCACGTTGAACGCCGACGTGGGGATCGTGCCGGTGTTTTCGATCGTGATGGCGGCGGTCGCCGGACGGTTCACGACGACTGCTTCGGTCGGGCTGACCGAGGTCACCTGCACGTTGGTGATGATGGGGTTGGCCTTGGCGGCGGCGACGCTCAGCGAGTGCAGCTTGATGTCGTTGAGGTAGTTGATCTCTGCCACTTCTTTGGCCGGGTTCAGCGCCACCTCGGTGTCGAAGTTGCCCGATTTCGGGAAGTCGTAGTTGAATGTGAGCAACTCGACTTCGCCTTCGGCGAGGGGGGGACTGACCGTTTCGGTGACGGCGAGCGACCCGCCGGGCGAGGTTTTGAACTGCGCGATGAAGCCGCCCGCATTGCAGGAACCGGCTTCCTGGCCTTTGGCTTTGTTGAATTTCCCGGAGTTGACGACCAGCACTTCGATCGTCGCGGGCTGTCCGGAGATCAGGCTGGGAGGATTAACGACAATGGGGCCCGCAAATTCCAGTTCTGCGCACGGTGGGGCCGCGCCCCAGGCCGTTCCGGCGGTGGCGAGCGCGAGCGAGATCGCGGACGCGCAGATCAGCACAACTCCGACAAAGGTCCGGCGATGCTGGCGCATGGTCCCCCCAGGGATCGATTGCCCGCCCTCATGGCGGCGCCCGCCCTCATGGCGGCGCGTGAGAACTCTTAGCACGGCACTAGAGCCTTGTCAAGAATTGGTGAGGGCTGCATATGGTTGGTAGGAAATGAGCGCCGGGGAGCGGCGCAAAGTGCGTCGGACGACGCCAAGACGCGTCGTCCACGCGAGGATTTCAGAGGCACCGGTCGGCTAGTCATCTGTGACGATCCCGGCGCGCTCGGCGGACGTCGCGGTCGGCGCCACCGCGCCGGGCGCAGGCCCAGCCCCCGGCGACCAGCGCGCGTGCCGGCCGTGCGTGGCTGCCAGCCGCAGCACCTGCGAGACCTTCTCACGGGTCTCTCGGGGATCGACAACCTCGTCGACCGCGCCGGAGCGGACCGCCGCCTCGGCCGAGAGGTTGTCCTGCGCGTAGCGACGCGCCAGGCGCTCCCGCAGCTCCTCGCTCCCGGCACCTTTGAGCTGGCGCCCGTGCATGATTTCGACGGCGGCCTCGGCGCTCATGATGCCGATCTCGGCGTTCGGCCAGCAGAATGACGCGTCCGCGCCCAGGTCCTTGGAGTTCATGGTGATGAACGCGCCGCCGAACGCCTTGCGGACGATCACCGTCACGCGCGGGCAGGTGGCCGCGGCGAACGCCCGCAGCAGCTCGGCGCCGTGACCGATCATCCCGGCAGCCTCCTCGCGGCTGCCGGGCATGAACCCGGGCGTGTCCGCGACCACCAGCATGGGAATGCCGAGGGCGTCACAGGTCCTGATGAACTTCGTGCCCTTCTGGGAGGCCTGGACGTCGATGATGCCGCCCCGGTAGCGGGCCTGGTTGGCGACGATCGCCACCGCCTGCCCCTCCAGGCGGGCGAAGCCGACGACCATGTTGCGTGCCCACCGCTCGGACACCTCCAGGAAGCGCCCACCGTCGGCGAGCCGTGCGATCAGGTCACGGACGTCGTAGTGCTGGCGGCTGGTCGGCGGCAGAACCTCGGCCGGGTCGCCCGCGGCGGGGTCCTCCGGCTCGAGCAGCGGTGCGGCTGCGTCACCGTTCTGCGGTAGATAGCCGAGCAGCTGGCGCAGGAGCCGCACGCCGTTTTGGTCGTCGGCGGCGTAGAAGTCGCACACCCCGTTGCGGGCGTGCACGTGAGCGCCGCCGAGATCCGACGCGGTGACGTCCTCCCCGAGGGCCCGCTTGACGATCCGCGGACCCGTGAGGAACATCGACGCCTTCGCGGTCATCACGACGAAATCGGTGAGGGCGGGCGAGTAACAGGCGCCGCCGGCCGATACGCCCGTGATCACCGAGACCTGCGGAGAGCGCCCGGAAAGCGCAACGTTCTCGAAGAAGATGCGCCCGAAGCCCGCCAGCGCGGCCGCGCCCTCCTGCAGGCGCGCCCCCGAGGACTCGAGGAAGCCGATCAGTGGGACCCGCGCCGCGCGACTGTGGCGCAGCGCCCGCACGATCACCTCGGCCTCCGGCACGCCCACCGAGCCTGCGGCGATCGCGGAGTCCTGCGCGTAACACACGAGCGGACGCCCGGCGACGCGTCCCCATGCCGCCTGGACGCCGACCCGGGAGTCCGCACCGGTGGCCGCGGGCTCGAGCGGGTGCACGCTCCCGGGGTCGCACAACGCCTCCAGTCGTTGTTGCGGCGACGGGCGCTCCGGTTGGAAAGTCAGGGATACGCGGGATTGAGCGATGAGAACCTCCGTGCGCGTGAGCAAAGGCTGTCCATGCCCCCCTCGCCCAAGCTGGCCGATCCGACAACGCTCCCGACCAGCCCCCTAGACAAGGTAGCCGGGTTCAGGTTAGGTTGGTTGCGAGGGCCGGTCAATCCGGTTTGCCCTTTTGGGCAACGTTGCGCGCGAACCCTTGACCGACCCGTCTGGCTGGGCCAAAGTCCTTGCAAGTCGGCTAGGTTTCTGGCGCTCTCGCACGGACTGGATTGGGTTGGCGCAGCTTGTTCGAATTCATCGTGGTGTCCCCGACCGGCTCGCCGGATGCGGCAGTTCCGATCGCCGCGACACGCGCCGGCGCGCTCGGCGTAGTTAGCCTCGAGTTCGCCCCCGAACGCGATGTAGGGCTCGCGCAACTGCGGCGGCTGTGCGAGCTCGGCCGCGGGCGCGCCGGAGCACTGATCGACGATCCGGAGGTGCTCGAGGGCGTGCTCGGCGCCGGCCTCGACGAGCTCGACACGATCCTGCTCGCGAACCTGCCCGCCGACGCCCTCGGGGGTCTGGTGGAATCGGCCCGGACGAGCCGCCTGCAGGCCTACGTGGTGGCGGGGAGCCTCGAGGACGCGCTGGCGGCGCAGGAGGCCGGCGCCGACGCGGTGATCGCCAAGGGCCATGAGGCGGGCGGCTGGATCGGGCAGCAGGGAGCATTTGTGCTCTCCCAGCAGCTGTTGGGGGCGATCGGCACGCCGGTGTACGTCCACGGTGGGATAGGCCTCAGCACGGTCTCCGCCGCATATGTGGCGGGTGCCGCTGGAGTGGTGCTGGACGGGCAGCTGCTGCTGGCGCGCGAGTCGCCCCTCGGCGAACCCGTGCGCGCCGCCGTGGGCGCGCTGGACGGTAGCGAGACCGCGGTTCTCGGCGACGAGCTCGGCGCTTCGTTCCGTGCCTACAGCCGCCCCGGGCTGCAGAGCCTGGATCGCCTTCGCGACGAAGAGAGGGAGCTGTCGGGAAGCCCCGAGCCGCTCGCGGCCTGGCGTGCGGCGGTCAGGTCGGCCGTCGTCGGCAGCGGTGGGGGCCGAAGCAGCGGCGGCGCAAGCGGCGGCGGCGGCAGCGCGAGCGGCAGCGGCGGCGGCAACGCCGGCGGCGGCGAGCCGCTCCTCCCGCTCGGTCAGGACGCCTGCTTCGCGGCCGACCTCGCCCGCCGCTTCGGCACCGTGGCCGGGATCATCGACGGCCTGCGGACGGCGGTCGCGGTGTCGTGCGAGGCGCTGGAGCACGGCAACCCGATGGCCGAGGGGGCCCCGCTCGCGCAGTCCCACGGCACCACCTATCCGCTGGTCCAGGGGCCGATGACGCGCGTCAGCGACCGCGCCGAGTTCGCGGCGTCGGTCGCGGCCGGAGGCGCCCTGCCGTTCCTCGCCCTCGCCCTGATGCGTGCACCGCAGGCCGATGCGCTGCTGGCGCGCACCAGCGAGCTGTTGGGCGAGCGGCCGTGG
>Ga0335083_10002083_pt1 | contig 26817 bp, 28 predicted proteins | sample Lox_Sample_42_FD_206716 | JGI IMG/M metagenome (GOLD analysis project Ga0335083, IMG submission 206716) | Soil microbial communities from Loxahatchee National Wildlife Refuge, Florida, United States - Lox_Sample_4.2 | ecosystem: Environmental > Terrestrial > Soil > Wetlands | place: USA...
GCTTGCCGGCGCACCGTTTAATCTCGCCGCCGCATGGCGGACGCGCAGATCGGGATCTTCGGGGGCTCCGGCTTCTACTCGTTCCTCGAGGACGTCGAGGAGGTCGAGCTCGACACGCCGTACGGGAAGCCGTCGGCGCCGTTCGTAATCGGCGAGATCGAGGAGAAGCGGGTGGCCTTCCTCCCGCGGCACGGGCGCGAGCACGAGCTGCCGCCGCATGCGATCCCGTACCGCGCGAACGTCTGGGGGATGAAGGAGCTCGGCGTGCGGCGGGTGATCGGCCCGTGCGCCTCGGGCGCGCTCAAGGCGGAGCTCGGGCTCGGCGAGTTCGTCGTCTGCGACCAGTTCGTCGACCGCACGAGCGGCCGCACGGACACGTTCTACGACGGTCCCGAGACCACGCACGTCTCGGCGGCCGACCCGTACTGCCCCGACCTGCGCGCGCTGCTGGTCGAGACGGCGCGCCAGCTCGAGATCCCGGTCCGCGACGGCGGCACCGTCGTCACGATCCAGGGCCCGCGCTTCTCCACGCGCGCCGAGTCGCGCTGGTTCCAGGACGCGGGCTGGGACGTGATCAACATGACCGCCTACCCCGAGGGCTACCTCGCCCGGGAGCTCGAGCTCTGCTACGCGAACATCTCGATGGTCACCGACCACGACGTCGGCGTCGAGGGGACGGAGCCCGTCTCCCACGAGCAGGTCGTCAAGGTCTTCACCGAGAACAACGAGCGCCTGCGGGAGCTGCTGTTCGCGGTCGTCCCCAAGATCCCGCCGCAGCCCGCCGAGCACCTCTGCGCGACGGCTCTCCGGGGCGCACGGTTCTAGGTCGTGTGATAGAAAAGCCCGGCGCGCCGGGTGTCCGGCGCTGAGTATGTAAGGAGCCTCAGATCGACTTCTTCAGCGACCACGCCGTTCTCTTCGCCCTCGTCTGCTCGGGAATCGCGATCGCCTACGGCATCGCCCTGACGATCTGGCTGCTGCGACAGCCCGCGGGGACGGAGCGCATGCAGGAGATCGCGCGCGCCGTCCAGGAGGGCGCCGCCGCGTACCTGCGGCGCCAGTACACGACGATCGCGGTCGTCGCGATCGCGCCGTTTCTCCTCATCGGCTTCTACCACAAGCTCGGCTGGTGGACGGCGATCGGCTTCCTGATCGGCGCCACGCTCTCGGCGGCGGCCGGGTTCATCGGCATGAACGTCGCCGTGCGCTCGAACGTCCGCACCGCGGAGGCGGCCAAGCACGGGCTCAAGCCGGCGCTGAACATCGCATTCCGCGCGGGCTCGGTCACCGGCCTGCTCGTCGTCGGCCTCGGCTTGCTGGGCGTCGCGGGCTACTACGGCGTGCTCACGATCTGGCTCGGTCACAGCAGCGACTCGGCGATCGACGACCTCGTCGGGCTGGCGTTCGGCGGCTCGCTGATCTCCGTCTTCGCGCGTCTCGGCGGCGGCATCTACACGAAGGCCGCCGACGTCGGCGCGGACCTCGTCGGGAAGATCGAGGCGGGCATCCCCGAGGACGACCCCCGCAACCCCGCGGTGATCGCGGACAACGTCGGCGACAACGTCGGCGACTGCGCCGGGATGGCGGCCGACCTGTTCGAGACCTACGCGGTCACGGCGGTCGCGGTGATGCTGCTCGCCTCGGAGCGGTTCCCGGGACTCCACATCGAGCTCTACCCGCTTGCGATCGGCGGCATCTCGATCATCGCGACGGTGATCGGGACGTTCTTCGCGCGCGTGGGCCGGGGCGGCTCGATCATGAACGCGCTCTACAAGGCGATGGCCGTGGCGACGGTCCTCTCCGCGATCGGCTTCATCCCGGTCACGATGGCCTTCGACTCGAGCAAGTTCGGCTTCCGGGATCTCTACATCTCGGCGATCGTCGGCCTGATCGTCACGTTCCTGCTCGTCACGATCACCGAGTACTACACCGGCACGCGCTGGCGGCCCGTCAAGCAGATCGCCGCGGCCTCGCGCACCGGCCACGCGACGAACATCATCGAGGGGCTAGCGGTCGGGATGCAGGCGACCGCCCTGCCCGTGGTCGTGATCGCGGCCGGGATCCTGGTCGCCCACCACTTTGCCGGGCTGTACGGGATCGGGGTCGCGGTGATGGCGCAGCTCTCGATGACCGGCCTGATCGTCGCGCTCGACGCGTACGGGCCGGTGACCGACAACGCGGGTGGGATCGCCGAGATGGCGAACCTCGACGAGTCGGTTCGGGCGATCACCGACCCGCTCGACGCGGTCGGCAACACGACGAAGGCGGTCACGAAGGGCTACGCGATCGGCTCCGCGGCGCTCGCAGCCCTGGTGCTGTTCGACAGCTACACGACGGGGCTCCACAACTCCGACACGTTCGCGAACATCTCGTTCGACCTCTCGAACGCCTGGGTGATCGCCGGCCTCTTCGTCGGCGGACTCATGCCGTTCCTGTTCGCGTCGCTGGCGATGGAGGCGGTCGGCCGCGTGGGCGGGCAGGTCGTGACCGAGGTGCGGCGCCAGTTCGCCGAGATCCCGGGGATCATGGAGGGCACCGCCCGGCCCGAGTACGGGCGCGCGATCGACATCGTCACCGGCTCGGCGATCAAGAGCATGATGGCTCCGGCGCTGATCCCGATCGTCTTCCCGATCGTCGTGGGGCTGATTAGCGCGAGGATGCTCGGCGGGCTCCTGATCGGGACGATCGTGACGGGGCTGTTCCTTGCGATCGCGATGACCTCCGGCGGCGGTGCCTGGGACAACGCGAAGAAGCTGATCGAGGACGGCGCGTACGGCGGGAAGGGCTCCGAGGCCCACGCGGCAGCCGTCACGGGCGACACGGTCGGGGATCCCTACAAGGACACGGCTGGTCCCGCGATCAACCCGATGATCAAGATCACGAACCTCGTCGCGATCCTGATCATCCCGCTGCTCATCTGGGTTCACGGGTAGGGCGTTCCCGCGGGGCCGGGCCGGGGGCTGTCCGTCCGAGACGCTGGAATGGACCCGCTCGATTGAGTGACCGCGGCGCGGTCTAGAGTCACCGCCTATGTCACGGAGGCGTCGCCAGCAGCGGCTCGAGCGCGTTCTCGGCACGCCGGCCCTCTTCTCGACCGCGTACGGCAACGTCGGCTCGTCGATCTACTACGCGCTGGGCGTGGTCGCCGTCTACGCGCTCGGCCTGACCCCGATCGTCTTCATCATCGCCGGCCTGATCTTCGCCTGCACGGCGGCCACGTACGTGGAGGGCACGGTTCACTACCCCGAGGCGGGCGGCTCCTCGAGCTTCGCGCGCCACGCGTTCAACGAGCTCGTCTCGTTCGAGGCCGCCTGGGCGCAGATGCTGAACTACGTCGCGACGATCGCCGTCTCCGCGTTCTTCGTCCCGCACTACCTCTCGGTCTTCTGGGCCTCAACATCTTCCTCGCCGCCACCGACTTCGCGACGCAGCTCCTGCTCGTGCTGCTCGGGTTCGTGCTCGTCTTCTCGCCGGAGATCCTCAAGTCGAACGTCCATCTCGGCGTCGCGCCGACGTGGAGCTCGTTCTTCCTCTCGATCCCGGTCGCGATGCTCGCGTATACGGGCATCGAGACCGTCTCCAACATGAGCGAGGAGGCGCGCGACCCGGTCAGGACGATCCCGCGCTCGGTCCTCTTCGTGGCCGTGGCGGTGTTCGCGATCTACTTCACGCTCCCGTTCGTCGCCCTCTCGGCGATGCCCGTCGAGCACGTCGCCGGAGACGGGTACAAGACGCTTCTGGCGCTCCCGCCGACCGAGACCTTCAACGGCTAGCACGGCTACCAGAACGACCCGGTGCTGGGGCTCGTCAACAACCTCGGCCTCGGCGCCGCGCTCACCCACGTGCTCCAGGTCTACCTCGGCATCCTCGCGTCGACGATCCTGTTCATCGGCGCGAACGCAGGGGTGATCGGCGCGTCCCGCATCACGTACGCGATGTCCGGCTATCGCCAGCTGCCGTTCGCGTTCCGGAAGATCCACCCCCGCTTCAAGACGCCCTGGCTCGCCCTCGTCTTCTTCGCCGGACTGATCCCGATCGGGCTGACGCTGTCGGGGAAGACCTCGTTCCTCGGAGCGATCTACGCGTTCGGGGCGACGTTCTCGTTCACCGTCGCGCATGCGGCGATCATCCGGATGCGGATGCAGCAGAAGGCGGGAGAGGGCACGGAGACCTCCTACCGCATCGGCTTCAACCTGCGGGCTCGCGGCGTCGACTGGCCGCTCTTCGCGATCCTCGGCGGCATCGGCACCGCCCTCTCCTGGCTCGTGGTCGTCGTGCAGTCGCCGGCGATCCGGTACGCGGGCATCGCGTGGCTCGTGATCGGCTTCGTCTTCTACGTCGGCTACCGGCGGCGGGTCGTCCACCTCCCGCTGACCGAGACCGTGCGGGCGCCGATCCCGCTCGGCCCGGCGCTCGCGCTCGAGTACCGCAACGTGCTCGTCCCGGTCGTCTCCGGCCGGGAGTCCGAGGCAGCGGTCGACCTCGCGTGCCGGCTCGCGGCGGAGCGCGGCGCCTCGATCGTCGCCATGACCGTGATCGAGGTGCCGCTCCAGCTGCCGCTCGACGCTGCGCTCGGCAGCGACGAAGAGCGCAAGGCCAACGACCTGCTCGACGAGGTTCGGGCGATCGGCGACGCCTACGGCGTCGAGGTGATCGGCCGGCTCGTTCGCGCACGTCGCGCCGGGCGGGCGATCGTGGACGAGGCCGAGCGGCGGAACAGCGAGATCATCGTCATGGGTGCGCCCCTGCGAGGCGCCCGCCGCCGCGGGAAGATCTTCGGCGGGACGGTGGACTACGTGCTCAAGAACGCGCCGCGTCGGGTGATGGTCGCTGCCGGACAGCAGGCGGCGTGACCGCGCACCGCGGTTTCGTCACGGTCCTGGCCGTCGTCGCGATCGTGCTCGGGATCGCGCTGATCGTCGAGACGGCGATTCTCGGAGGCGGCGTCGGCTACGTCTTCGGCGCGCTGTTCGTCGCCCTCGGCGTCGGGCGGCTCTACCTCCTGCGCAAGCGCTCCTCCTAGCCCGCCGCGGGCGCGAGTAACCTGCGCGCGTGGCGCGCAAGATCCCCGGCCTCCAGCGGGTCCTCGACGCGCCTGCGCTGTTCTCGGTCGCGTACGGGGAGATCGCCTCCTCGATCTACGTCGCGCTCGGGATCATCGTCGTGTACGCGCTCGGCCTCGCCCCCGAGGTGCTCCTGCTCGTCGGCGCGCTGTTCCTCGTCGTCTCGCTCTCGTACGCCGAGGGGACAGCGGCGATCCCCGAGACCGGCGGGGCCGCCACGTTCGTCCGGCGCGCCTTCAACGACCTGGTCGGCTTCCTGACCGGCTGGGCGCTCTTCCTCGACTACCTGATCGTGATCGCGCTCTCGGCGCTGTTCCTGCCCCACTACCTCTCGGCGGCGTTCAAGGTCGAGAGCCTGAGCCACGACCCCTGGGCGCTCGTGGTCGCGGTCGGCGTGATCTCGGGCGTCGCGGCCGTCCGGCTCGTGCGCCGCTCCGGCTTCTACCGCTACGGGATCATCGTCGCGATCCTCGATCTCGTCACCCAGGTCGGGCTCGTCGCACTCGGCTTCGCGCTCCTGTTCTCCAGCGACGCGCTGACCCGCGGGATCTCGATCGGCTCGGAGCCGTCCTGGCACCGGATCGCGTTCGCCCTGCCGCTCGCGATGCTCGCGTACACCGGCCTGGAGACCGTCTCGAACCTCGCCGAGGAGACGCGCGAGCCCGGTCGGGACCTCCCGCGCAGCCTCTTCGCGGGGATCACGCTCGTGGTGGTGATCTACGTCGCGATGGCGGTGGTCGCGCTCTCCGCGTTCCCGGTCAAGGACGGGCAGACGGAGCTCGGCAGCACGTGGCTGCGGGCGCCGCTGATGGGGATCGTCGCCGCGCTCAGCGCCGACCTGCCCTCCGGGCTCGCCACCGCGCTGCGCGTCTACGTGGGCCTCACCGGCGCCCTGATCCTGCTCGTCGCGGTCACGACCTCGATCTCGGGCTTCACGCGTCTCGCGCACTCGCTCGGCGAGCACGGCCAGCTCCCGCGTGTGTTCGGCCGCCTCAACCGGCGGACGCTCGTCTCGCCGGAGGCGATCGTGGCCGCGGCGCTGATCTCGATCGCGCTGCTCCTCGGGACGTCGCTGCTGACCGACGAGGTGACGTTCCTCGCGAGCCTGTTCAGCTTCGGCGTCCTGGCCGCGTTCACCGCCGCCCAGCTGGCGGTGATCAAACTTCGCTACACCGAGCCGGACCTCGAGCGGCCCTACCGCGCACCGTGGAACGTGACCCTGCGCGGGGTCGAGGTCCCCGTGCCGGCGATCGTCGGCGCCGTCGGGACGTTCGCGGTCTTCCTGATCGCGATGGCGACGCATGCCGGCGCGCGCTACGGCGGCCCGCTCTGGCTGGCCGCGGGGCTCGTCGTCTACGGGCTCGTTCGCTGGAAGCGCGACGCCGGCCTGCTCGAGCGGATCGAGGCGCCGCCGGAGGACCTGCCCGAGATCGAGATCTCGAGCATCCTCGTCCCGATGAAGCTCGGCCTGATCGGCGAGGAGATGGTGGCGACGGCGGTCAAGCTGGCCCAGGAGCGCGGCGCCGACGTCGAGGCGCTGCACGTGATCCGCGTCCCGCTGGACCGGGCTCTGGACTCGGAGATCGGCGGCGAGGACGAGCGCGCCGCGGCCTCGCTCGACGAGGCGAGGCTCCTCGGGGCCGATCACGGCGTGACCGTCGGCGTCGAGACCGTCCGCGCCCGTTCCATCGGCGACGCGATCGTCGAGGAGGCGAAGCGCCGCGGGGTCGACCTGATCGTCCTTGGCTCCGCGCCCCGCTGGCGCCGCCAGTCGCGCTTCTTCTCGCCGACGGTCGAGCACGTGCTGCGCAAGGCCCCGTGCGAGGTGCTGGTTGTCGCGTTCCCGGACGGGGTGATGGAAGAAGACAGCGCCTCTGTCTGAGCTAAGGTGAGAGGGTGAAGGCGCTGGTGATCGGCTGCGGCCGGGTGGGCTCGAGCCTTGCTCTTCAACTCGCGAGCGAAGGCTGGGAGGTCACCGCGGTGGACGAGAAGGAAGAGGCTCTGGGCAGGCTCGGCGACGGGTGGCGCGGGGGCTTCGTCCTCGGCCACGGCATGGACACCGAAGTGCTCCGCGAGGCCGGCATCGAGGAGGCCGACGCCGTCGTCGTCGCGACCGACGGCGACAACACGAACATCGTGATCGGCCAGGTCGCCCAGGAGCGCTTCGACAACCAGTGCGTCGTCGTGCGCGTGCTCGATCCCGCGCGCGCCGAGTTCTACCGCCAGCGCGGGTTGCGGACGATCTGCCCGACCTCGGTCGCGATCGAGGTCCTGCTCGACTCGGTGCGCGCGTGCGAGGTGCGGCCGGCCGAGCCGACGACCGCCTGATGTACATCCTCATCGCAGGCGGCGGCAAGGTCGGGGCGAACCTGGCCCGTGTGCTGCTCAACGACGACCGGCACGAGGTGACGCTGATCGAGCAACGTCGCGACCGTTTCGAGCGGCTCGAGCACGAGTTCGAGCACCAGGTCATGCTCGGCGACGCAACCGAGATCTTCGTCCTCGAGCGCGCGGGCATCGCGAGGCCGCCGGACGTCGTTGCAGCACTGACAGGCGACGACGAGGACAACCTGATCATCTGTCAGCTCGCGCGCGAGAAGTACGGCGTCCCGAAGGTGATCGCGCGCGTGAACGACCCGCGCAACCAGGCGCATTTCGACCTGCTCGGGATCTCGCCGACGGTCTCGGCCACGCGCGGGCTGATGGCGCTGATCGAGCACGAGGTGCCCGAGCACGACCTCGTCCACCTGCTCGAGCTCCGCAAGGAGAACCTCGAGATCGTCGAGGTGCTGATCGACGAGAGCGCGCCCGCGGCCGGCAAGCGGGTCGAGATGCTCGAGCTTCCGGAAGGCTCGCGCCTCATCTCGGTCATGCGGAACGGGCGTTCCGAGATCGCTGTCGGCTCGACGGAACTGCAGCCCGGCGACCAGGTGCTCGCTATCCTCCAGCCCGGCAAGGAAGACGAGCTGAAACGGGTGCTGCTGAAGGCATGACACGCTGGGTAGGGGTCCTCGCGGTCGCGATCGCCGCGGCCTTGCCGGGCGCAGCGTGCGGCAGCACGCAGAACGCCGAGTCACCGCACCGCGCGCAGTACCGGCTGAGTCTCGTCGCCTCGGGGTTCGACTCGCCGGTGTTCGCAGGGGCTCCGCGCAACCAGCCCGGCCGGCTGTACGTGGTCGAGAAGCCGGGCGTGATCCGCGTGATCGTCAACGGGAAGCTTCGCGCGCGGCCGTTCCTCGACATCCGCTCACGCGTCGGGAGCAGCGGCTCGGAGCAGGGCCTGCTCTCGGTTGCGTTCCATCCGAGCTACCGGACGAACCACCGCTTCTACGTCGACTACACCGACCGTAACGGTGACACGCGGGTCGTCCAGTTCCGCTCGAACGGGGCCGTCGGGCTTCCGTCGACGGCGAAGCAGCTCCTGTTCGTCAAGCAGCCGTACGAGAACCACAACGGCGGCCAGCTCCAGTTCGGCCCCGACGGCCGGCTGTACGTCAGCATGGGCGACGGCGGCTCGGGCGGCGACCCGCAGAACCGGGCCCAGAACCTGAGCCAGCGTCTCGGCAAGCTGCTGCGGCTGAACGTGAACAAGCGCGGGGCGAAGTGGCAGATCGCCGGCTACGGCCTCCGCAACCCCTGGCGCTTCTCCTGGGACCGCGTCACGCACGACCTCTACATCGCCGACGTCGGCCAGGACACCTGGGAGGAGGTCGACGTCCGCACACCTGCGCAGCAGCACGTGCTCAGCAACTACGGCTGGCGCGTCTGGGAGGGGAACTCGCGCTACGAGTCGGGCCAGGCCGTGAACCCGGCCGGGCAGCTCGTGTTTCCGATCATCGTCTATCAGCACGTCAACGGCCAGTGCTCGATCACCGGCGGCTACGTCTATCGGGGCAAGGCCGTGCCGTCCCTCCGTGGCCGCTACTTCTACGGCGACTACTGCACCGGAACGATCTGGAGCCTCCGCAGCTCGAAGGCGAAGCTGGTCAACAACCGCCGTGAGCCGCTCCACGTGGACTCGCTGTCGTCGTTCGGGGAGGACTCGGCCGGCAACCTGTACGCCGTCTCGTTGAACGGCCAGGTCTACAAGCTCGTCGGCTAGCTTCGGCTAGCCGGTCCGGCGGCGCCTCACCTGTGGCCCCTGCTGGCCGAGAGCGGCGTACGCCAGCGCCGTGAGCGACTCGTTGAGCGAGCGGAGCTCGTGGGCGAGTGCGACGAAGCCCTCGGTGTGGTCGAGCCGCCGGTTCAGCGTCTGGAGCTCGGCGCGAAGCGCGTCGAGCCGCTCGAGGATCGCGTCGAGCTGCCGGTCGTCGAAGCTCTTCCGCTCTGCCACGACCCGATTCTACGGGCCTGGTATCGCCGCTGGCACGGGCGCATACTGGGCGGAATCCACGCAAGGAGAACCTTGATGAGGCAGATTGTCGTCCTCGGTGTCCTGGTCGGTGCGGCGGTCGTTCTCGCGCTGGGGCTCCGAACCGGATCCGAAGCCGCCTCCACAAACGCGACGAAGCGCGTCTTCACAGGTCGGGTGGGAGACGTCTTCCGCGTTCCTGCCATCTCGGTGCGCTGCATCGTCAGCCGGGAAGGCGGAGCTCCCGACCTGATCTGTCAGCACACGCCGAGGTGGAGGTATCAGGTGGTCCACCCCAAGGACAACCTCTTCGTGTACCGGAGCGGCCGCCCGGACGATCCCGTCTTCTCCGCGAAAGGCAGGCCTTGACGACGATCGACGGGGCATGAGCCGTGGTCGCTTCCTGATAGGCGCGTGTGCTCTCGTCGTCGCGCCTCCGGCGTTGCTGGCCTTCCTCGTTGCCCAGGCAACGGCAAGCGATCAGGCGCTGCTCGACGTTGTGCTCCCGGCCTTGGCCGGGGCGGCCGTAGGAGCGTCGATCGTCGCTTTCGGTTACCGGAGAAGCCGGCGACGGAGCAAAAACCGGACGCCGAAGGCCGAGCTTGGCCCTGTCGGGGTCGGCCTCATCGTCGTGGCCGCCGTGGTCGCGTCCCTTCAGAGCCTCCTCCCGACGGCCGTCCAGGCGCTCGTCGATGGATGGGCGCTCGGCGTCCTCGTCACGCTCTACGTCGTTCTCGTGAAGCTCTGGCGACACGACGTGGGGTTCCGCAAGCGCGTCAAGCTGTTGAGCCCGTTCGGAAGCTGAGTCTAGGCCCCGGCCGGCTAGGCCGAGCGGGACTCCGTCGAGCGCCTGGTCGCGGCGAGGTAGAGGAGCAGGCCGAGTGCCAGCCCGGTCGCGTCAAACGCGACGTCGAACGGTGACGCGTGGCGACCGCGGACAAAGTGCTGGTGGATCTCGTCCGTGATCGCGTAGGCGAACCCGACGAGAAACGCAGGCAGCTCGCTCCCGAGCGCGCGCATGAGCAGGATCCCGAGGATCGCGTACTCGGTGAGGTGCGCGCCCTTGCGCAGGATCGTGTCCCAGGTCCCGAGGCCGGTCGAGAGGGCGGGCACGGAGGAGAGCGCGAAGATCAGCGCCGCCCAGAGGACGACCGGCGCCCAGAGCGAGAATCGTCGTGAGAGAGCCATCGCGAGGCCATGATAGGCTCGCGCCCGTTAGGCGAGCGGTGAGGGAACCCGGTGCGAATCCGGGACGGTCCCGCCGCTGTGAGGGGAGACGCTCCGCGCCGACACGCCACTGGCCCGAGGGCCGGGAAGGCGGCGAGGGAGGGAGCCCCGAGTCAGAAGACCTGCCGCCCGCCGCACATCCGAACCCCTCGCGGAAGGAGGATTCGTGTCAAGGCGTCTCTTCATTCTCGTCGCCGTCGCCGCGGCGGCGCTCCTGCTCGTCCCGGCGGCTCTCGCCGTGCGCGTGCACGTTCGCGTCGAGGGCAAGACGCGCACGATCTTCGGCGCGTCCGAGCCCTCGCTCTCGGTGAGCAAGAACGCGCTCGACGCGCTCGACGCGGCGAGCTTCGCCGGCGAGTTCTACTACCACGTCACCACCACCAGCTACGGGCCCTACGTCGACCAGATCGGGCGCTACCCGGCCGACGCCTCGAGCGGCTGGGTCTTCAAGGTGAACGGCGCCTCGCCGCCCGTCGGCGCGGACGCGGTGACGCTGCAGCCCGGCGATCACGTGCTCTGGTACTGGGCGACGTTCGGCCCGAGCGGTGGGCCCGAGACGCTGCTGCTCCAGAGCAGGCGGAAGAACTGCTACCGCGTCCTGGCTCAGAACGACGCAGGCAAGACACGGCCCGCGCGCGGTGCGGTCCTGCACGTGGGGGCCGGGACCTTCCGCACGAAGGCGGGCGGAGCCTGCATCGGTCGGCACGGCGGAGCAGTCCGCGCGACACTCGCGGGCACGGTCCGCTCGAACGCACTGGCGTGAGACGGTTCGCGTTCTTTGCGCTCGTCGGGGCGCTCGCCGTCGGGTGCTCTTCGGCGGCGGGCGGCTCCGGCCGGGCCACGGTCTGGGTCACGCGCGACAAAGGGACGATCGTCATGCACCGCGCGAAGGTCCCCGCCGGGCTGACCGCGATGCAGGCGCTGGCCCGCGTCGCGAAGCTGAAGACCGGCTACGGAGGCCGCTACGTGAAGGCCGTCGACGGCGTGAGCGAGCATGGCCAGCACTCCTGGTTCTACTACGTGAACGGCTACCTCGCCGACCGCGGGGCTGCCGACTACACACTCCGCGACGGGGACGTCGAGTGGTGGGACTACCGGAGCTGGCGCAACCCCACGGACGACCCCGTCGTCGTCGGCGCGTTCCCCGAGCCCTTCCTGCACGGCTATGCGGGCAAGAAGCTGCCTGCGGTCGTCGCCTCGAGCGACTCGCGCGCCGGGCGTCTGCTCGCCCGTCTTCTGCACGCTCGGCTCGTGCCCGCGACCGCGCGGCCGAAGGGCTCGAACGTCCTCGTCCTCGGGGCCCGCGAGACAACGACGTTCCGGGCTGGGTACGCATACGGCGGCACCTCGCCGGGCTCGCCGGTGCTGATGGTGTTCAGGGGCAATCCGGGCTCGCTCCTGCGGAAGCCGATGTCCTACCGGCTCAGGTACTCGGTGCCGTGAGCCCGGTCCCTGCAGCGGCACTCCTGGCCGGCCTCGCCGCCGCGGCGCTGCTCGCCGACCACTCGGCGTCGGTCGCCCTCATCTGCGTGCTGCTGCTCGCGATCTGCCTGCGGGCCCCGGCCGAGCGGCGGCGGATGTACCTCGTGGGCGCGTTCCTCTCCGGCCTCGCGGTGGTGCTCGTGACGCCGTTCGTCGAGACGATCGGCTCGCACGCGCTCTGGACCGGTCCGACCGTTCCGGTGCTGGGAAGGCTCGACGTCACGAGCGAGGAGCTCCGGAACGGGCTCTTCCAGGGCCTTCGGCTCACCGCGGTCGCGCTCGCGTTCGCCGCCTACGCGCTGCTGCTGGACCACGACCGGCTCGTGCAGTCCGCCGGGTTCGCGCGGAGGTCGGTGCTCGCGATCGCGCTCGCGACGAGGCTCGTGCCGACGCTCGAGCGCGACGCGTCCGGGCTCGTCGAGGCGCTGCGGGGGCGCGGGGTGGAGGTCACCGGCCTGCGCGGCCGGGCGCGGCTGCTGTCACCGCTCCTGGCCGGCTCCCTCGAGCGCGCGATGAACCTCTCCGAGGCGATGGAGGCGCGCGGCTACGGACGGCGCGGGGCGACGCGCGCCCCGAGGCCGCCGTGGGGCACCGTGGAGCGGCTGGCGCTCGCCGGCGGGGTGCTGGCCGTGGTGCTGGGGGCGCTGTGGCTCTAGCGCGTGTGGAGCGCCTCTCGTTCGCCTACCCGGGCAGCGAGCCGGCGCTCAGGGGGGTCTCGTTCGAGCTCTGGCCGGGGGAGGTCGTCGTGCTGCTCGGCCCTTCGGGCTCGGGCAAGTCGACACTGCTGCGAGCGCTCGCCGGGCTCGTGCCGCACTTCCACGGCGGGCACTTCTCGGGGCGGGTCGAGGTCGCCGGCCTCGACACGCGCACGACGCGCCCTTCCGACCTCGCCGGGACCGTCGGAACGCTCTTCCAGGACCCGGAGGACCAGGTCGTCTTCACCGGGGTCGAGGCCGAGGTCTCGTTCGGGCTCGAGAACATCGGGACGCCACCCGAGAAGATCGAATCGCGCGCGGCGGCGGCTCTCGCGGAGGTCGGCGCCGCCGGTCTCGCCGGGCGGAAGGTCGCCGAGCTCTCCGGCGGCGAGCTCCAGCGCGTGTGCCTCGCGTCCGTGCTCGCGCTCGAGCCGCGCCTTCTGATCCTGGACGAGCCGACCTCACAGCTCGACCCGGACGGCGCAGCCGCCGCGATCGAGCTCGCGCGCTCCTCGGGCGCCACGGTGGTCGTCTCCGAGCAGCGGCCGGAGCGCGTGCTCGACGCCTGCGACCGCGTGCTCTTCCTCGAGAACGGGCGCGTGGTGCTCGACGCACCGCGGGCCGACGCACTCGACCAGCTCCCGGAGGCATGGCTCCCGCGCGAGGCCGATCTGCCCGACGCCGAGCCGGCGGGCGAGCCGGTCTGCCGTGTCGACGACGTCTCCTTCGGGTACGAGCAAGACCGGCTGGTGCTCCAGAGCACGAGCTTCGAGGTCGGCCGGGGCGAGGTGGTCGCGCTGCTCGGCCCGAACGGCTCCGGCAAGACGACGCTCGCGAAGCTCGCGGCCGGGCTCCTCGAGCCGCGGACGGGCCGAGTGACGCGGGTCGGCCGCGCCTGCTACCTGAGCCAGGATCCCGGTCGCTACCTCGTGGCCGAGCGGGCCGACGAGGAGGTGGCGCTCGCGGTCGACGGCGATCTCGCGCGAGCCCGGAGGGCGCTGGCCGAGGTCGGCCTCGCCGGATTCGAGGAGCGGCATCCGCGCGACCTCTCGAGCGGAGAGCGCGAGCGGCTCGCCCTGGCCGCCGTCCTCGTCGCCGAGCCCGAGCTGCTCGTGCTCGACGAGCCCACCCGCGGCGTCGACCCGGAGCGCAAAGACGAGCTCACGAGCCTGCTGCGCGCTCAGGGGAGCGGCCGCGCGACGCTCGTCGTGACGAACGACCACGTCTTCGCCTCGGCCGTCGCTGACCGGTTCGTCGCCACCGTTTCCGAGCCCGAGCGGGAGGTCTCGCTTGCCTAGGGTCGCCGTCGCCGGTGCGCTCCTGGCCGGGGCCGCCGCGGTCGCCTGGACGGCGATCGACCCGAACGACGCCGCGCTCTCGCTGCTCCTCGTCGCGGGCGCGCTGATCGTCGCGGGCGTCGCCTGGCTCGAGTCGGGGCCCGGGTCGAGCAAGGAGCTGGTGCTGATCGCGACGCTGGCCGCCGCGGCCGCCGCTGGTCGCGTCCTCTTCGCGGCGATCCCGAACGTCCAGCCGGTCACCGTGATCGCGGTCGTCGCAGGGGTCGCGCTCGGGCCGCGCGCCGGAGCGACGACCGGAGCGCTCGCGGCGCTGATCTCGAACTTCTACCTCGGTCAGGGCGCGTACACGCCGTGGCAGATGCTCGCGTGGGGCCTGTGCGGGCTGATCGGCGGGCTCGCCGCTCCGCTGCTACGCGGCCGCGTCCCGCTCGCGGTCACCTGCTTCGCGCTCGGGTTTGCGTTCGACGCGCTGATGGACGTCTGGGAGTGGCTCAGCTTCTACCCGCACACGTGGCAGGCGTTCGCGGCGCTGTGGGTGCGGGGGATCTCGTTCGACATGGCTCACGCGACCGGGAACTTCCTCCTGGCGCTCGCGATCGGGCCCGAGTTGCGGCGGCTGCTCGAGCGCTACGCGCGGCGGCTCAAGGCGGAGGTCGTGTGGGCGTGAGGCTGGTCGCGGCGGTCGCTGTCGCTGCCGTTGCGGCGACCCCGGCCGGCTACCTCCAGGGACGGCAGGCGCCGAGCGGCGGCTTCGCCGAGCCCGGCGGGTCGCCGAGCCCGCAGCTCACGGCCTGGGCTGCGCTCGGGCTCGCGGCGGCGGGCGCGAGCACGGGAAGTGCTCTCGACTACCTGGCCGCCCACGAGGGGGAGCTGACCGCCGCCACCGACGTCGAGCTCGTCGCGGTGGCGGAGAGCGCGCTCGGCCGGCGGCCGGAGGCGCTGCTCGTCCGCATCCGCAAGCTGCAGCAACCAAGCGGGAGGATCGGGCCGACGATCAACTCGACGGTCTGGGGCATCCTGGCCCTGCGCCAGGCACGGGAGCGCGCTCCGCGTGCGGCAGTCCGCTTCGTCCTCAGCCGACAGGCGCGCACGGGCGGTTGGGGCTGGTATGGAGGCGGTGCGGCCGACTCGAACGACACGGCGGCCGCGATTCAGGCGCTGCGCGTGGCCGGCGTGCGCGGGAAGCCGATCCGCCGCGGCCTCGCCTACCTGCGGCAGCTGCAGAACCGCGACGGCGGCTTCGAGCTCTCGGCCGGGCGAGGCTCCGACTCGCAGTCGACGGCCTGGGCGATCCAGGCCTTCGTGTCGGCCCACAAGGCCGTTCCGCGCGGGTCGATCGCCTACCTGAAGCGGATGCGCAGCAGGGACGGCAGCTTCCGCTACTCGACCCGCTACGCGACGACCCCGGTCTGGGTCACCTCGCAGGTGCTACCCGCGCTCGCCCGCCGCGCGTTCCCGCTCCAGCCCTAGAACCCAGGACGTCTGCTCGTAGAGCGGCCGGTAGCCGAGCCGGTCGTTGATCGCCCGCATGCCCGCGTTCCCCGACTCGTTCTCGGTCACGATCCGCTCGAACCCGTTCGCGGCGGCCCAGCGCGCGGCGGCTGCCTTGACGGCGAGGCCGAGACCCCGGCGGCGGAACTCCGGCAGCGTCGCGGTCATCAGGTTGTAGGCGACCTTCCGCCCGGGGTCGACCGTCAGGAACGCGAGCGAGACGGGCCGCCCGGCCTCGAGCGCGACGAAGCTTCCGTCGTCCGAGAGGTCCGGCGCGCCGAAGTCGTCCTGCGCCCAGTTCTCGATGCTGAGCTCGGTCTCCGGCTCGTCGCCGGGCATGTCGATCTCGCCGGCCGCGCAGATGGCGAAGAGGTCGGTCACGCGGTCGCGCACCTCGCCGAGCGGAACCACCTGTACGCCCGGCTCGGGCAGCTCGCTGTCCAGCTCGAGTACGGAGACCACGTCGAACCCGCGACGCGCGAAGCCGCGCCGTTCGAGGAAGCGCGTGCCCGCCGGATCGCCGTCGACCCAGGTGCGCAGCCGCCAAGCGCCGTGCTCTCGCAGGTACCCGGCGACCCGGTCGTACAGCGCCCGGCCGAGCCCGAGGCTGCGCCGTTCCGGGTGGACGCCGAGCCAGAAGCGCCCCTTGCCGCGGGTCGGCACCGCCCACTCGAACCCGGCGTACGCCGAGCCCACGATCTCGCCGTCGAGCTCCGCGACCCATTCCCGTCGCTGCTCGCGCTCGATGCGACGGCTCGCGCGCTGCCACACCGAGGCGGCCGTCGCGACCTGGTGCGGATTGACAGCGAGCTCGAGCCGCGCGACGGCGGCCGCGTCCTCCTCGCGCAGTTCCTGGATCACGGGATCGCCAGCCACCCGTCCTCCGGCCGCACGAGCTCGCCCTCATCGACGAGCCGGTCGATCAGATCGTCCTCCCTGTGCCAGCGCCAGCTGTACCAGCGCAGCACCTCCTTCTCCGGCGCGAGAACCGCGGCTCGCACGCCCGCGACGACGAGCGGCCCGAGGCCGCCGCCCCCGGCCGGCTGCGGGCAGACCTGGTCCCAGCGGGAGAGAACGCTCGTGTGCCGGTGCGGCTCCTCGTAGACGATGCTGCGGGCGACGACGGCGCCGCAGCGCTCGAGCGGATAGCGCAGCCGCTTGAGCTCCTTCGGCGTGAGCCCCAGCTCCAGCTGCAGGTCGCCGAGCTCGGACGGGCCCGCGTCCGCCAGATGCCGCAGGAGGCGCGCCCAGCCAGGGTCTTCGGCCTCCATCCGCGCGAGCTCGGATCGGCAGATCGGGTCGATCAGGCGGGCGACCTCGTCCGTGACGAGCAGGGTCTTGCCCCGGTGGATCGCCAGGACGAGATAGCCGCGCGCGCCCAGCTCCCCGAACCAGCCGAACTTCGTGCGCGGCCACTGACCGAAGCCCGGCTTGCCCGGTGCGTACGGCTCCTCGTGGCAGGCCTCGAAGAGACTCGGGAGCGTGGAGTCGGCGGTCCGCGTGAGAAGGCCTCGGTCGAGCAGGAAAGCCTCCGCGTCGTCGAGCGACTCGAGCGCCAGCTCCGGTCGGAGCCGGAGCGCCGTCTCCCGTCGCTCGTGTGGCGCGTCCATGCCCGTATGTTCCCTCGACCAGGGGTGGCCGCGCTCCCGGCGAACTGCCGATGCCGTGAACGTGCAGGTGGGGCGCCGCAGTCTCATCGCCGCCATCGGGTTGACCTCCGTGGTGGCCGTTTACCTGCTCGTCCGCCGGACGGGGACGAGCGTGATCCACGCTGCCGCGACCCCCGACTGGCTGCTCCTGCTCGGCGGCGTCGCGATCTGCGCGGCCGTTCAGCCGCTCCGAGCCTGGGCCTGGTCGTCGACCGTGCGCTCGCCCGTCGGCTTCCGCGCCGTCTACGCAGCCAGCTCGATCGGCTCGTTCCTCGACACCGTCCTTCCGGGACGGCTGGGCGAGGCGTCCAAGGTCGCCGTGCTGAAGGTCGCGGCCGGGCCGCGTTGGCCGGGAGTCTCGCGCGCGGGCGGGAGCCTGATGTGCGCGCACCTGCTGGAGTCGGTCGCGTTCGTGCTCGTCGGCGCGGCCTCCGCCCTGTTCCTGCCCGTTCCCACCTGGGCGCGCGTCGCGATGCTCGTCGGTCTCCCGCTCGCGACGGGCCTCCTGCTCGTCGCCTCGGCGTTGCACCATCGCATGAGCCACCGCCTGCCCAAGCAGGTCGGAGCCTTCCTCGCCGGCGCGGCCGCCCCGAAGGGGATCATGTTCCGCGCCGGTGCGATCCTCGTCGCGACCTGGGTCGCCCGCTGGTTCGCCGTTCTCTTCTTCCTCCGCGCCGTCGGCGTCCACGTGGGCGTCGGGTCCGCGCTCCTCTACATGGTCGTGACCGGCCTCGCGAACACGATGCCGTTCCTGCCCGGGAACATCGGGCTCTACCAGGGCGCCGCGATCGGGGCGCTCGCGCTCTCCGGCCACCAGGGGACGACGGCCGTCGCGGCGAGCCTGCTCACGCCGGCAGCTGTGAGCCTGGCCACGGCCGCCGCCGCCGCGGTCGGGCTCGCGCTCTACGCGCGCAAGATTCCCCAGCTCGGCCGGGCAGCGATCCGAACTAGCTGAAGCTGTCCGTGCCGGCGAGCATGCCGTCCCGACCGACGTAGCCCTCCTTCGCGCCGACGACGAGCATCACGAGGTCCTCGTCGCCCACGCTCGTCACCTGGCGAGGCGTCGTCGACTCGACGTGGCACAGGCCGCCCGGCCCGAGCTCGCGCGACTCGCCGGGAAGGTCGAACCGCGCCCTCCCCGCGTGCACGAAGTAGAGCTCGTCCTGCTCGTGGTGAAAGTGCGGCCGACCGACCACGCCCGGGGCGAGCACGAGGACATTCACCCCGAACGCGCTGATCCCGAGCTCACGCCGCACCTTGCGGAAGACGCCGTCTCCCATCCCGTCGACCGACCCGAACGCGAAGCCCACGGCGCAACGCTAACGATCGACCCGTGCCCGCGCGGCCGATCGCTAGCATCGGCCGCGTGGCCGTGACTTCGCCCGAGCGCTACCTCGCCGACCTGAACCCGGCGCAGCGCGAGGCAGTCGTGACCACGGAGGGCCCGTTGCTCGTGATCGCCGGGGCGGGCTCGGGGAAGACACGCGTCCTCACCTACCGGGTCGCGCACCTGATCCACGCCTGCGGGGTGAAGCCGAACGAGATCCTCGCGATCACGTTCACGAACAAGGCAGCGGGCGAGATGCGCGAGCGGCTCGAGGACCTGCTCGGCCCGGTCGCGCGCTCGATCTGGATCCTGACCTTCCACGCTGCCTGCGGCCGGATCCTGCGCCGCGAGGCGCCGCGGCTCGGCTACCGGACGAACTTCACGATCTACGACCAGGCCGACCAGGTCAGGCTGACGAAGGCCTGCCTCGAGGAGCTCGAGCGCGACCCGAAGCGCTTCGTCCCGCGCGGCATCCACGCGCAGATCTCGGCTGCGAAGAACCAGCTCGTCACCCCGGCCGAGTACGCGGAGCGCGTCGCCTCGTTCTACGACCAGACCGTGGCCGAGGTCTACGACCTCTACCAGCGGCGGATGTTCGCCTCGAACGCCGTCGACTTCGACGACCTGCTGATGCTGACGGTGCAGGTCCTCGAGCGCTTCCCGGAGGCCCTCGAGCGCTGGCAGAAGGCGTTCCGCTACATCCTCGTGGACGAGTACCAGGACACGAACCACGCGCAGTATCGGCTCCTGCAGCTGCTCGCCGAGAAGCACCGCAACGTCTGCGCGGTGGGCGACCCGGACCAGTCGATCTACGCGTTCCGCGGCGCGGACATCCGGAACATCATGGAGTTCGAGCGGGACTTCGGCGAGACGCAGGCGATCGCGCTCGAGCAGAACTACCGCTCCACGAACACGATCCTCGAAGCTGCGAACGCGGTCATCTCGCACAACCGCGAGCGCAAGCCGAAGAACCTCTGGTCCGAGCTCGGCGAGGGCGAGCCCGTGCGCGCGCTCGAGGTCGAGGACGAGCACGCCGAGGCGCGGTTCGTCGCAGCCGAGATCGCGGAGCTCGTCGAGGAGGGCTACAACGGGAACGAGGTCGCCGTCTTCTACCGGACGAACGCGCAGTCGCGGGTGCTGGAGGACGTGCTGGTGCGCCAGGGGGTCGCGTACCAGGTGATCGGCGGCCCGCGCTTCTACGAGCGCGCTGAGATCAAGGACGTGATCGCCTACCTGCAGGCGATCGACAACCCGTACGACGCGGTCTCGCTGCAGCGGATCACGAACCGGCCGCGCCGAGGAATCGGCGACGCGAGCCTCGCGCGCCTCCAGGCGCACGCGGACGCTCAGGGGATCTCGCTCTGGGAGGCGATGAAGGACCCGCAGGACGCCGGGATCGCGGCCGCGCCGCTCCGCGCGGTGCGCGATTTCCGCACGCTGCTCGAGTCGCTCCAGTCCGGGGCGCTCGAGCTCGACGTCTCCGAGCTGCTCGAGCGCGTGCTCCGCCGGAGCGGCTACCTCGACGCGCTAGACGCGGAGCGCACGATCGAGGCACAGGGGCGGCTCGAGAACCTGCACGAGCTCGTCGGCGTCGCGCAGGAGTACCAGCACAACGCGGCCGAGCCCTCGCTCTCGGGCTTCCTGCAGGAGATCTCGCTCTACTCCGACCAGGACGCGATCCGCGGCGAGCAGAGCCTCGTCACGCTGATGACGCTCCACAACGCGAAGGGGCTGGAGTTCCGCGCCGTCTTCATGATCGGGATGGAGGAGGGCATCTTCCCGCACGCGCGCTCGCTCGAGGAGCAGGGCCTCGAGGAGGAGCGGCGCCTGTGCTACGTCGGCATGACGCGGGCCCAGGATCGGCTCGTCCTGACACATGCGAGCGCGCGGTCGCTCTACGGGAGCCGCGCCTACAACCTGCCGTCGCGCTTCATCGACGAGCTGCCCGACTCGCGCGTGGAGCGGCACCGGCTCGAGCCCGCCTCGTGGTCGAAGTACGGCGCGACCGGGATCGCGCCCCGCTCCGACGTGCCGTCGCTCTCGACCGGCGACTCGGTGCGGCACGAGACCCTCGGCGAAGGCGTCGTGACTGCGATCGAGACCGGGGGGATCGTCACGGTCCGCTTCGCCGCGGACGGGAGCGAGCGCCGCCTCATGCTCGACTACGCGCCGCTGGAGCGAATCGCCTAGTGGCGATCGAGGTCAGGGTCTGCGCGCCCGGGGAGCTCGGCGCGGCGCTCGACCCGATCTGGCACTACTTCGGCGGGCGGGCCTCAGAGGAGGACGTCGAGCGGTTCGGGTCGATCCTCCCGGCCGAGCGCGTCCACGCGGCCTTCGACGGCGGGGCGATTGTCGGAGGGGCGGGCGCCTACCTGTTCGAGACCACCGTCCCGGGCGGTGCGCAGCTTCCGACCGCCGGCGTGATGGCGGTAGGGGTTCTGCCGACCCATCGCCGCCGCGGCGTCCTGACGCAGCTGATGCAGCGCCAGCTTGCCGACGCGCACGAGCGCGGGGAGCCGTTGGCGATGCTGTACGCCTCGGAGGGTGCCATCTACTCGCGGTTCGGCTACGGGCTCGCGTCGCTGACCGGGAGCATCGAGCTGCCCAAGGAGCACGCGCGGCTCTGGGACGACGAGCCGATCGGGCAGGCGCGGATCCTCGAGTCGGAAGAGGAGGCGCTCGAGCTGCTCCCGGGGATCTACGACCGGGTGCGGCCGGAGACCGTCGGCATGTTCACCCGCTCGCCCGAGTGGTGGAAGGTCCGGCGCTTCGGCGGCGGGCTGCGGGGCCCGCGCGGCGAGCAGGTGCGTGTTGCAGTCGAAGTCGACGGGGCACTCGAGGCCTACGCGCTCTACCGGCTCAACTTCGCCGTCAACACGATGGTCACCGACACGACGCTGGAGGTGACCGAGGCGATTGGTACCTCGCAGCGCGCGCTCGCCGCGATCTGGCGATACCTGCTCGCGATCGACTGGGTCGCGCGGATCGAGGCGTCGTGGCTGCCGCTCGACCATCCGCTCCTGCTCTGGCTGCTCGAGCCGCGGCGCCTGCGGTTCGCGCTCGGCGAGGCTTTGTGGGTGCGCCTGATCGACGTCGGTGCTGCTCTCGCGGCTCGCAGCCTGGAGGAGGGCTCCGTCGTCGTAGACATCCGGGACGAGCTCTGTCCGTGGAACGAGGGAAGCTGGGCCATCCAGGACGGCGCGGTCGAGCGCACCACCGACGACGCCGACCTGCGGCTCGGCGTCACCGAGCTCGGCTCCGTCTACCTCGGAGGGCTCACGTTCGACCAGCTTCTGCGGGCCGGTCGCCTCGAGGAGCTGAGGCCGGGCGGCGCCGCTCGCGCGGACGGGCTCTTCCGGACGCCACGCCAGCCGTGGTGTCCCGAGCTGTTCTAGAACGCTTCGTCCGAGACCGAAGCGTCAGCGCGATACTCTCTGAGCATGAACGGTGAAGCCGACGTGGCGGCCGCGGCGGCGCTGCCCGCCGAGCCGGCGCGAGCGAAGCTCGTCGTCGCGCTGACCGAGCACGAGGCGCTGCCGGCGAGCGCGCTCGCCGCTCACGCGGGGATCGCGCCTTCGACGGCCAGCGAACACCTCCGCAGGCTCGTCGAGGGCGGGTTCCTCGCGACTCGCGCGAAGGGCCGCCACCGCTACTTCAGCCTGGCCGACCCGGCCGTCGCGGCCGCGGTCGAGGCGCTCGCGTGCGTCGCCCCGCAGCCGCCTGTCCGCACGTTGCGAGAGGCGACGAAGAGCGAGCTGCTCCGGTCTGCGCGCACCTGCTACGACCACCTCGCAGGGCGCCTAGGCGTCTCGCTTGCGGCCGCGCTCGAGCGTCAGAGGGTCGTCAGCCGCCGCAACGGCGCCTTCGTGCTCGGGCCGAGGGCGGCGGCTCGCTGCGCCGAGCTCGGGATCGACCTGGCCGCGCTCGAGCGGCAGCGCCGGCCGGTCGTCCGAGGCTGCCTCGACTGGAGCGAGCGCGAGCTGCACGTCGCCGGGGGCCTTGGCGCCGCGCTTACGGCCCGGATGTTCGAGCTCGGCTGGATCCGCCGTCGGGAGCGCAACCGCTCGGTCGAGGTGACGGACGAGGGCCGGGCCCGCCTGAGCGCCGAGCTCGGGCTCTAGCGCAGGTCCTTGTTCGTCTCCATGTCGAACCACATCGCGAACAGCGAGAACAAGAGGCCGAACAGCAGCAGCAGCGCGACGAGGACCACCACGCCCACCGTCGCGTCGTAGCCGACGATCTTCAGCACCACCTGGTAGATCCCGAGCCCGAGACCTAGCAGGAGCGAGATCAACCCGAACACGTAGAAGAAGACGAGCGGGTGGAAGTCCCGGATGACGTACTTCTGCCACATGCGCCACCAGAAGCCCTTGAACAGGAGCCACGAGATCGCAGGGACTACCTTGCGCAGGCGGATCCCCGAGCGCTCGCCGACGCCGTAGATCGGCCGAGACGGCACGTCTCGGACCTTCGCGTTCCAGACGTTCAGGTGAACGAGCATGTCGTTCGGGAACCCGTAGCGCGGGTAGAGGTTGTCCAGGTCGAGGAGCTCAAGCATCCGGCGGCCGATCGCGGTGTAGCCGGACTGCGCGTCGGCGATGTGCCAGTACCCGGAGGCGATCTTCGTCCAGAGCGAGAGCACCGCGTTTCCGAGGTAGCGGCTGTGCGGGATCAGCTGCCAGGCCTGCCCGGTGAAGAGGCGGTTCGTCTTCGCGTAATCGACCTCGCCGCGCGCGACCGGCTCCACGAGGTGGTGGAGGTCGTCCGGGTCCATCTGGTTGTCGGCGTTCATGACCACCGCGACCTCGGCGCCGTCCTCGAGCGCCTGCCGGTAGCCCGTGACGATCGCCGCGCCGACCCCGCCGTTGCGCTCGCGGGTGAGCACGGTGATCCTCGGGTCCTGCTCGGCGGCCTCCCGGGCGCGTGCCGCGGTCCCGTCCCCGGAGGCGTCGTCGACGACGTAGATCCGGTCGACCGACTCCGAGATGCCGCTCAGCGTCGCCGGGAGGAGCTGCTCCTCGTCGTAGGCGGGGATGACGACCGCGACACTTTTTCCCTCGATCAAGCGGCGCTCAGCGTAACGGGTGGGCTCGATCGCACGTACTCCTTTCAGGGGATGCCGTCGCGCGTGACCGCGGCTACCGTCAGACGTTGCGGCACCGCACGGTGCTGCGCCCGGCTGGCCAGTAAACGCACGTGACCCACAAGCGCGTCTTCTTCACGTCCTTGATCGCCCTCGTGGTGGGCGCTGCCGTGCTCGTCAGCGGGGGCGCTGCGAAGGACGGGAAGATCTACGCGTGCGCAGGCAAGCGGAACGGCCTGCTGCGCCTCGTCAAGGCGAACAAGCGCTGCCACGGGAAGGCGCACAAGGTCAGCTGGAACGTGAAGGGCCAGCGCGGTCCGCAGGGGATTCGCGGTGCGACCGGGGTCGCCGGAGCTGCCGGCGCGAAGGGGGCGAACGGCAGCAAGGGAGCCACCGGCGCGACCGGAGCGATGGGCGCAAGCGGTCCCGCGGGCGGGGCCGGGCCCCCCGGAGCGAAGGGCGCGACCGGAGCGAAGGGCGCGACCGGACCGGCCGGCGTGGTCGGACCGACCGGTTCGAAGGGCGCGACGGGGGCGGCAGGTGCGACCGGGGCGAAAGGATCGACGGGGGCGAAGGGAACAACCGGAGCCGTCGGCTCGACGGGTGCGAAGGGCACGACCGGGTCCGCAGGTGCGACGGGAGCCAAGGGCGCGACGGGACCCTCCGGCGCAGCCGGGCCGACCGGCGCGAAGGGCGCAACCGGACCCGCAGGCGCGACCGGGGTGAAAGGATCGACGGGGGCGAAGGGGACGACAGGAGCCGCGGGAGCTACCGGTGCGAAGGGCGCAACCGGCAACGCAGGCACGACTGGAGCCAAGGGCTCGACGGGTCCGCAGGGCAACCGCGGAGCGACCGGAAGCACGGGAGCCAAGGGCGCAACCGGCGCTGCGGGTGCCCGAGGCGCCACCGGCCCGGCAGGCACAAACGGTCCGACCGGAGCAAGGGGCGCGACCGGAGCTGACGGAACGACCGGGACGAAGGGATCGACGGGAGCGACCGGCGCAGTCGGCAGCACCGGCACGAAGGGCGCAACCGGAGCGGCTGGAGCGACCGGAGCGAGGGGCGTGACCGGCTCACAGGGTGACCGCGGAGCGACCGGGAGCACGGGACCGAAGGGCGCGACCGGCGTGGCCGGTGCTCGGGGTGCCACCGGCCCGGCGGGCGCGAATGGCCCCACCGGCGCGAAGGGCGCCACGGGGGCAAAGGGCGCTACCGGCTCCGAGGGATCCACCGGCGCGACCGGCGCGGTCGGCAGCACTGGCGCGAAGGGAGCCACGGGCGCGCAAGGAGTTAGGGGGGACAGGGGGACGACCGGTGCCACGGGCCCGGCGGGCGCCACGGGGGCAAAGGGCGCGACCGGAGCCAAGGGTGCGACGGGCCCGGCCGGTGCGGTCGGCCCCACCGGTGCAAGAGGAGCCACCGGCGCCAAGGGTGCAACCGGAGCGAAGGGCTCGACTGGCGCGCAGGGTGCCACGGGAGCGGTCGGTTCGACGGGCGCCAACGGCCCGACGGGAAGCAAGGGCGCGACCGGAGCCAAGGGTGCGACAGGCGCGAAGGGCGCAACCGGAGCGAACGGAGCGACGGGTTCCGAGGGCGCGACCGGAGCCAAGGGTGCGACGGGGGCGAAAGGCGCAACGGGCGCCAAGGGCGCGACCGGGCCGACGGGCGCCAAGGGCCCGACCGGCGCGAAAGGAGCGACCGGCGCCAAGGGCGTTACCGGGACGAAGGGCGCGACCGGCATCAAGGGGCCGACCGGCGCGAAGGGCCCGACGGGAGCCAAGGGCCCGACAGGCTCGAAGGGTGCGACTGGGGCGAAGGGCCCGACGGGGGCGAAGGGCCCGACGGGGGCCAAGGGCGCGACCGGGGCGAAGGGCGCCACAGGAGCGAAGGGTGTGACGGGCGCTACGGGGACCGCCGGAACGGCCGGTAACACCGTAGGCCTGGGAAGCGCCCAGACGACCACGAGCACGACGTACACGGACCTTGCCACCGTGGGCCCCGCGGTCACGGTGACGATCCCGGCCTCCGGGAACGCGCTGGTGATTCTGACCGGCTCGCTGTCGGTCACCGGGAACGGCAACTCCATCTACATGGCGTACGCGGTCTCGGGCGCGACCACGAAGGCGGCGACGGACAACGAGGCCCGGGTCGTCAAAAACGGCACCGGCGCCGGCCTCGACCAGGGCACGGCGACGTTCTACGTGACCGGGCTGACCGCCGGGAGCAACACCTTCACCGCCAAGTACAGGGTGAGCGCCGGCACGGGCACGTTCCTGAACCGGACGATCGTCGTCGTCCCGCTGCCCTAGAAAGTTCCCGTGAGAGAGCAGTGGCGGGAGGCCTCCGGGCCTCCCGTCCGTTTCTAGCCGCGGAGCGCCTCGATCCAGTCGAGCCGCTTGCCGCAGAGCGCGCGCGCCTGGCTTGGCGGCAGCGTCACGAACGGATCGCGTGCGTTCTCGAGCGTGAGCGCCGCAGGGCCGAAGGCGTATGGCGTCTGGCCGCTGCCCGGATGCAGGCCGCCCGTGTCGTAGCCCAGCGTGACGAGGTGCTTGCCAGCGGCGAGCCGGATCGTGCCGAGGTCCGTGTAGAGGCCGGGCCAGTCGAGGTCCTCGCGCTTCGCCCCGACCTTGTGCCCGTCCACCGCGATCGAGGCGAGCCCGTACCAGTCGCCTCCCATCCAGGCGGTGTACACGCCGCTCTTGGGAAGATCGACGAGCACGGTGCGCGCGCCGGACGCGGGCGGGTTCCCGAGCTGGATCGCCTCCGGCCTCGTCGCGGTTGCGAGCGAGACGACGCCCGGGAGGCGCGCGAGCCTGAGCACGTCTGAGCAGCGCGGCACCGCCGCCGCCTGATCCGCGTCGCCGAGCGGCAGGTGCGCGATGATCGTGTTCGGCTGCCCGGCCGGCCGCTGCCAGACCTCGTAGTAGCGATCGCTCCTGACGAGGTGGTAGACGGACGGTGGGCGGCTGGCGGCCGGGCCGCGCCGCAGGACGAGCGTCCGGTAGACGAGGATCCCGTCGAGCTTGAAGCGGTCGATGTCAGCCGACTCGCCCTTGTCGAGCATCGCGCCGTTCGTGAGGTAGTCGAAGCGGCGGCGCAGCTCTGACGCGCCCTCGGCGTCGGCACGCCGTAGGAAGTGCCGCGCGCCGTA
>Ga0335083_10002084_pt1 | contig 26816 bp, 19 predicted proteins | sample Lox_Sample_42_FD_206716 | JGI IMG/M metagenome (GOLD analysis project Ga0335083, IMG submission 206716) | Soil microbial communities from Loxahatchee National Wildlife Refuge, Florida, United States - Lox_Sample_4.2 | ecosystem: Environmental > Terrestrial > Soil > Wetlands | place: USA...
CGCTCCCACCTTCCAAGGGCGTCGCCGACAGCAGTGCGATGTTACGGATGCTGCACAGCATGGGGTACGGGCACGGCGCGATCGACAAGCTCGTGGTCGAGGACCGACCCGTGCGTCCGCCCTCCGCGGCCGGGGGGTTCGAGGATCTGGTCGCAGACATGGCCGCGCAGAACATCACTCTGTCCACCGTCGCGATCGGCGACAAGCCCAACCTCGCCCTCATGACGGGCCTGGCGGCGTGGGGCGACGGCAAGAGCTACGTCGCGCAGCGCGACAGCGAGATCCCGGCGCTCTTCGTCACCGAGGCGCGGCGGTTGCTTGGCGAGTCGCTGATCGAAGAGCCGTTTCGCCCTGTTGCCAGGCGCCGGAGCGAGATCCTGACGGGCGTCGATTTCGCGTCGGCGCCGCAGCTCAAAGGCTTCGTCGCCAGCAGAGCGAAGCGCTTCTCGGAGGTGTCGCTCAAAGCCAAGTACGACCAACCGCTTCTGGCAGAGACGCGGTACGGGTTGGGAAAGACGGTGGCATTCCTCTCCGACGCCAAGAACCGCTGGGCGGCCGACTGGCTGCGCTGGCCCGGTTACGCAAAGTTCTGGGCGCAGGTGGTGCGCGACGCGGCGCGTGGTGCTGCGACACAGGAGATCGCGTTGCAAATCAGCCGGCGCGGCAGCGAAGCCTGGATCAAGCTCACTGCGTTGGATCCGGACGGCGCCTTCCGCAATGACTTGTGGCCCACCCTGCGCATGCTGCGGCCGAGCGGGGAATCGAGCGTGGTCGTGCTGCGCCAGTCCGGACCGGGCACGTACACCGGTCGCATCGCGCTCGATGCGGTGTCGGACCGTCCGTATCGGTTCGAGCTGCTTCCTGGGCCAGGCTTGCCGGCCTCCCAGATCAGAAGCATCGGCACGCGCACCCTGTTCTATCCGCAGACCGACGAGTTCCTCCCGCGCCCCGCTGACGTCGCGCTGCTCAAGGCACTGAGCGAGCGCACGGGAGGCGAGTTCGCACCGCAGGTCGGCGAGATCTTCCGGCGCTCCTCGGACGGCGGCACGCCGGCGACGCCGCTGTGGCAAGTGTTCGCGGGTGCGGCGCTTCTGCTCTTCCTCCTGGAGATCGGTGTCCGCAGGCTTCCCTGGCCGATCCTGGATCGGGGCGTCCGCCGGGCACGGCGGGCCTGACCCGCGAGCGATTCTTCGGTTAGCATGGTTGCGGCTTCGAGTACCGCGACAAGCAACAGGGCCACGTTCGAGCGGCGGGAACCGGCATCACCCCATGACGTGAGGCCGCGCGTCCAGCCGGAGTCGATCGTGGACGTGCCTCTGCGGGACCAACTCAACGACGGTCGACGGCGATGCTCCGCTCGAGCGTGCAACGGGAGGAACGGCGATGGCGATCTATGTGGGCGCAGCGCGCTGGACGGGGGGAACGCGAGGCGGTGCGTTCCGGTGGACGCAAGATCAGGGTGGCTGGGAACGGCTCGGCGACGGGCTCCCGGAATCGCTTCAGGTACAGGCGATCACGGTCCATCCTCGGCAGCCGGAAATCGTCTATCTCGGTGCCGCGGACGGACTCTACCGAAGCGGGGACTCCGGTGCGCACTGGGAACGGCTCGACGTGCCGCGCGGTGTCCAGATCTGGTCGGTGCTGGTTCACCCTGCGAGTCCGCGCGTGCTGTATGCAGGCACGTCGCCGGTCGGTGTGCTGCGTAGCGATGACGGCGGAGACAGCTGGCGCACGCTGCCGGACCCGCGCCAGCCGGAGCGGCTCAAGATGTCGTTCGCGTGCCGCGTGATGCGGCTCGCCGTTGATCCGACACATCGCGATCACGTGTACGCGGCGCTCGAGGTCGGCGGCGTCATGCGCAGCCTGGACGGCGGTGAAACGTGGACGGACTGCGCGGCGGAGTTGGTCGCGTTGGCGCAACAGCGTCCCGAGCTGCGCAGCCGGATCCAGAGCGACAGCGAGACGGAGGGCATGTTGGATGCGCACGCCGTGTGCGTGAGTGCGGCGCGGCCTGAGACGGTGTACCTGGCGGTCCGCATGGGCCTGTTCCAGAGCGCGGACTGCGGGAGCTCGTGGCGAAACCTGGAGGTTGGGCGATTCTCGCCGCTCACCTACGCGCGCGATATCCGGGTCTCTCCCCACGATCCGCGCGTGCTCTACGCCTGCCTGTCGCCGGCCGCGCGCAGCGAGGATGGTTCGCTCTATCGCAGCGAGGATCTCGGTGCGAGCTGGACGAGATTCGACCGGGGCATTCGTGCGCGCGCCACAATGATGGCGGTGGCACTCGACCCGCGCGACCCTGCCGCGGTCCATTGTGTCTCGCGCTGTGGCCAGGTGTTCGCCACGCGCGACGCCGGCCAGACGTGGGAGGAATCCCGCCTGCCCGCAGGTGTCGAGGATGTGTACGCGATCGCCTGCGGCTGATGCCGCGACCGGAACAGCGGTTCGGACGTAGCGCGAGCCCGATGACCCACGCCTGCGTGCCTGCGTCCGCGCTGGAGCCCGTGAGGCGCGCGTGATAGGCTGACGTTGGGCCGCGCTCGCTCGGTCGAGCCGGTGCTTCGGAGACATTGCCGGATGAGCACGATTACGAACATCAGAACGAAGTCCCAGCTGCAACCCGAGGCTTCCGCGGAGACGGTCTACACGCGCCGCGCGCGTTACTTCGACTCGGAGAACGCGTTCAACATCGTCTACCCGGATGTACCGCCCGCGAGCTTTATCGCCGAGCGCGACGCGGCGCTCGATCCTGCCACCGAGACGGTGCTCATCCGATGCGATCAGAGCGGCGCCATGGGTCTGCCGTTCCCCGCCACCTCGCCGCTTGTGCTCGCGGCTTATGCACGCGTGCGTGCCGGAGAATCGCTCCGGCTCGATCCCCGCGCGAGCGTCGTGCTGGCCTATGTGATCGAAGGCGCGGGACGGGTGGTACAGGGGAGCGATGTGATCGCTTGGAGCAGCGGGGACGTGTTCTCGCTTCCCGGCGGGCGGAGCATCGAGCTCAGCAGCGCCGGCACCGACAGCGTGCTATGGCTGGTCACCAACGAGCCCCAACTCGCGTTCGAGCGCTTCGCTCCGCCCGGACCCGCGGAGGCGCTCGTCGAGCCCGTGCACTTCCCCGCTGCCACGATCGCCGAGGAGGTCGAGCGCACGCGGGCGAAGCTCGCGGGCAGGCGCGTCGCCGGCCTCGCGGTGGTGTTCGCCAGCGAGCGGCTGGTGGAGCGCCGGAACATCTCGCCGTCGCTCACGTTGGCCATGAATCAGCTGGAACCACATGGGATGCAGGCGCCACATCGGCACAACTCGGTCGCCGTTTCGCTCGCGATCACCGGCCGCGCCTGCTATTCGATGGTCGATGGCGCGCGCAAGGACTGGCTGCCGTACGTCACCATGGTGACGCCTCCGACGAGCGTTCATTCGCACCACAACCAGGGCGATGTGCTGGCGAACTGGCTGATCGTCCAGGATGGCGGCCTGCACTACCATTGCCGCACCATGGGGTTTCGCTTCGAAGACCAGGAGCCGTCGGCTCGAAGCTAGTCAAACGTCGGAACCGCAGCTCGACCTCGCCAGCCCTGGCGGTGCTGCGGCCCGCTACAAGCGGGCCATGACCTGACGTGAGAAGGTCTCCACCAGCCGGTACTGATTGACCACCGTCGGCAGGAACATGAGCTGGCTCAATCCCTGCCGGTCCAGCTCGCGGATGCGCTCGATCAGCTCGCCGGGCGTGCCGACCAGGGCCACGGCGCGCACCAGCTCGGGCGTCACCAGCGGCGCCTCGTCCTCGCGCATGAACGTGTAGTGGGAATCGTGCAGCCGGATGTGACGCAGCTCGCGCGGGATGTCCTCCAGTAGAGCGCAGTAGCGCTTCCAGATCGGGCGCATGAACCGGGGCGGGTCGCCGCCGTCGCGCATCCACTTGTCGTACGCGTAGTGCACCGACGCCATGATCGCCGGGCCGTACTCCCGCACGACGCGCTCGGAATTGAGCGCCTCTCCGGGCTCCAGCACGGCGACCGGCGTGAGTGCGCAGGTATAGAAGCCCTCCAGAGTGCGCCCGGCTCGCGCCGCGCCCTCCCGGACGTGCTTGAGCGCATCTTCCACTGTGGGCACGCGCGGGATGGAGAACACTAGACCATCGCCCATCTCGCCGGCAAGCGCCATGGCCCGCGGGCCAAACCCGGAGATGTACATCGGGATGCGTGGCTCGAGCGCGTAGAAGCCGAATTCGCGCATCAGCAGCTCGATCGGCGCGGTGCTGCCGCGGTACGCGTAGTCCACGCGCTTTCCGTCGAGCAGCGCGCGCAGCACGCGCAGATACTCGGCGAATTCGTCGAGTTTCATCTGGGGCTGCCCCAACAGGCGCATCGACGTGTTGCCGGTACCGATGCCCAGGAAAGTGCGCCCTGGGGCGAGCCGGTTGATGGTGGCGATGGCGTTGGCGGTGACCGGCGCCAGGCGAGTAGGCGCGACCGCGACTCCCGGGCCGACCTTGATCGTGCGCGTCTGCTGCGCCACCAGCGCGAGCGTCGCCCAGCAGTCGGAGTAGAGCATCTGCGTGTCCGTCACCCACGCAGAGCGGTAGCCGAGGTTCTCCGCATACGCGGCGATGCCCGTCTCGTCGATCTTGTTGGGAATGCAGACGCCGAACTCCATGGCCGGCTCCTCGGGAATCCGCAGTGGCTGGTGGCAGCATAACCCAGATACGCGGAGCGTCGAAGAACACGGTGGTCACGCGGCGAGGGCGGTACAATCTGTCGCTCAGCAAGGAGCTGCAGTCGTTGAATAAGCCAATCGCCTCATCTCTGCTCGCGCCGCGCCCCGGTGTGGCGGCGTTGCCCTCGGTCGATCGCGTGCTCGGGCTTGCGTTCGTCGGACAGCTCATCGAGCAGCAGGGTCGGGTCGCAGTGAACGAGGTGACGCGCGCAATGCTCGCGGAGAAGCGCCAGGCGATTCTCGACGGGGCCGCGCCGGAGACGGCGTGGCCTGCAGGCGAGCAGTGGATCGAGGCGGAACTGCGCCGGCGATTGGAAGCATCGTCCGGCCCGCGCCTGCGGCGGGTGTTCAATCTCACCGGGACCGTGCTTCACACCAATCTCGGGCGTGCGCCGATGCCGGAGGAGGCGGTGGATGCCGTCGCGATGGCGATGCGCTCCGCGGTAAACCTTGAGTACGACCTCGCGTCGGGCGGGCGCGGAGATCGCGATGATCTGACGGAAGGCCGGCTGCGCGAGCTGACCGGGGCGGAGGCGGCCACAGTGGTCAACAACAATGCGGCCGCCGTGCTGCTGGCGCTCAATACGCTCGCCCAGGGCAAAGAAGTGATCGTCTCGCGCGGAGAGCTGATCGAGATCGGCGGCGCGTTTCGCATGCCCGACATCATGAAGCGGGCCGGGGTGAAGCTGGTCGAAGTGGGCACGACGAACCGCACCCACCTGCGCGACTACGAACAGGCCATCGGGACGCGGTCCGCGCTGATCGCCAAAGTGCACACGAGCAATTACGCGATCCAGGGCTTCACGGCGAGCGTCCCTGAAAACGAGCTGGCAACGCTGGCGCACCGGCATGGCCTGCCGTTGATGGTGGACCTGGGCAGCGGCTCTCTGATCGACCTCGCGCAATACGGCCTGCCCAAGGAGCCGACCGCACGCGAGTCGATCGAGGCCGGAGCGGATGTGGTCACGTTCAGCGGCGACAAGCTCCTGGGCGGCCCGCAAGCGGGGATGCTCGTGGGACGCAAAGAACTGATCGGTCGCATCCGCAGGAACCCGTTGAAGCGCGCGTTGCGCGTGGACAAGATGACGGTGGCGGCGCTGGATGCGGTGCTGAGGATGTATCGTGATCCGGAGAAGCTCGCGCGCCGGCTGACGACGCTGAGACTGCTCACGCGGACGCGAGGCGATATCGAGGCGCTCGCGCGCAGGCTGCTGGAACCGATGCGGCGCGCGTTGGCCGGCCACGCCAACGTCGAGTTGCGCGAGTCCCAGAGCCAGATCGGCAGCGGGTCGCTGCCTGTCGACCTTCTCCCCAGCTGCGCGCTGGTCCTCTCTCTCGCGGCTAGCGGTCGCGGCGGGGGCACCCGGCTCAAGAGCCTGGAGCGACGCCTGCGCGAGCTTCCGATCCCGGTGATCGGGCGCATCTCGGAGGGCGCCCTGTGGCTCGATCTGCGCTGTTTGGAGGACGAGGCGGCCTTTGCCGGGCAGCTCCCGCTGCTCGCCGACAAGTGAAGGCCCGTATCGCCTAGATTAGCGTGTCCGCCAGCCGGCACATGTTCTGCAGCCAGCGCCGAACCGGGCTGCGCCGGCGCCACGCCTCCAGCGTGACCTCGTCGCCGTCGGCCAGATAGCGCTCCTGGATGCGGTTCAGGTCGGCGACGACGACGGGGTCGTAGACGAGCAGGCTCAGCTCGCTGTTGAGCGCGAACGACCGGATATCGAGGTTGCTCGAGCCGATGACCGCGACGGAGTCGTCGATGCTCACGTGCTTGGCATGCAGGAACGCTCCGCGGTAGAGGTGGATTCGCACGCCTGCCGCCAGCAGGTCTTCGTAGTACGACTGCTGCGCGAATTGCACCACCGGCTTGTTCGAGCGGCGCGACACGATCAGGCGCACCTCCAGGCCTCGCTCCGCTGCATTGTGCATGGCTGCCAGAAACGGGCTGTCGGGGACGAAGTACGGCGTCGTGAGGACCACGCGCCGGCGCGCGGCGTAGATCAGGTTCACCAGGACATGCTGGGTGTTCGCTTCCTGATGGCCGGGGCCGCTCGGTAACACCTGGGCGGCGGATACTCCCGAGGGGAGCAGCCCCGGGAACAACTTGGGGTCGCGGAGTTCCTCACCGACCTCCTGATAGCGGTCGGCGACGATGAGTGCCTGGAGCTGATGGACGACAGGACCCTCGACGCGTGCGACCAGCTCCTGGTTGATCATGCCGCGGTTGGCGTCGGGGTCGACGATATTCTGCGATCCGATATAGCCGATGCGCCCGTCGATCACTGCGATCTTGCGGTGGTTGCGTAGGTCGAGCCGCAAGCCCCCGGGACGCAGCAGCAGCACCGGTAACAGCGCCACGACCTCGATGCCCGCGGCCCGGAGGCGGGGTGCCACGCGCCGCAGCGTGCCGCGCGAGCCCACGCTGTCCAGCAAGACCCGGCACGACACGCCGCGGCGCGCCGCGTGTTCCAGCGCCTCGGCCGCGCGCTGTCCGGTGGCATCCTCGGCAAAGATGTAATAGAGCAGATGGACGCTGCTGTGCGCCGCATGGATGTCCTCCAGGAGCCGCTCGATCGATCGCCGATAGTCGGCGATCAGCTCTACGCGGTTTCCGGCTGCGACGACGAAGCTGCCCAGCTTGCGCGCCAGGCGCGACGCTTCGATGATCTCCGGCGGCGGAGGCGGCGGGGGCGGAGCCATCCGGCCCGAGCGCTCCGACAGCTGCTGCATCATCTCGATCAGTTTCAGCTGCTGCTCGAGGCGCTTCCTCGGCAGGTAGGCGCGCCCGATCAGCGCGTACAACACCAGGCCGGGGATGGGCAGGAAGAAGATCAGGAGCAGCCAGGCGCGCGCCGACGCAGGGCTGCGCCGCTGCGGGACGTACAACAGCATGATGATGCGGACCAGCCATTCGCTGATCAGATAGGCGGTGCCGAGCGTCAGCATCGCTTCCCTCCTCGTGGTGCCCTGCCGTCAGGACGCAGCCACCGGCTACACTATGCGTAGGCCGGCACCCGGATGACGGCCTGCCGGCCGAGCAAACGGCGGCATGATAACTCTTGACGTAACCGCCTCATGTCGCCTTCATCGCCGAGTTTCCGCTCATGATCGTCGGAACCGCAGGACATATCGACCACGGTAAGACCTCGCTCGTGAAGGCGCTCACGGGAGTGGACGCCGATCGGCTGCCCGAGGAGAAGGCCCGCGGGATCACGCTCGACCTCGGCTACGCCTTCAGCGCCGCGGCCTCCGGCGCCGTGCTCGGGTTCGTGGACGTGCCCGGCCACGAGAAGCTCGTGCACAACATGCTGGCGGGCGCCACCGGGATCGACTACGTGCTGCTGGTCGTGGCGGCCGACGACGGCCCGATGCCGCAGACGCGCGAGCACGTGCAGATCCTTGGGCTTCTGGGGCTCACGCACGGCGCCGTTGCGCTGACCAAGATCGACGCTGTCTCCGCGCAGCGTGTGGCCGAGGCCGAGGGCGAGGTCGCCGAACTGCTGGCGGGCACGTCACTTCAAAGCGTGCCGCGATTTCGCGTGTCGAGCGTGACCGGCGAGGGTGTGGCGGCGTTGCGCGCACACCTCGAGTCGGAGTCGGGGCGCCTCCCGGCGCGTCCGACGAGCGGGCGCTTCCGGCTCGCCATCGATCGCTGCTTCACACTCGTGGGCGCGGGCACGGTGGTCACAGGGACCGTCTTCTCGGGACGGGTCGCGGTGGGTGATACCTTGATGCTGTCGCCGCCGGGGATTGCGGTGCGCGTGCGCTCGATCCACGCCCAGAACCAACCCGCGCAACAGGGCGTGGCCGGGGAGCGGTGCGCGCTGAACCTGGTAGGCGAGGGGTTTCAGAAGAGCATGGTGGAGCGCGGACATTGGCTGCTCGACCCCGCACTGCACGCGCCGACGCAGCGCCTGGATGTCACGCTGATGCTGCTCGAGTCCGAGCCGCGGCCACTGGCGCACTGGGCGCCGGCGCACCTGCATCTGGGAGCATCCGGGGTGATGGCTCGCGTGGCGCTGCTCGAGTCCGAGGCGCTGGCACCGGGCGCCACGGGCGTTGCGCAACTCCTGCTGGATCGGCCGATCGGTGCGCTGCACGGCGACCGCTATGTCATCCGCGATCAATCCGCTTTGCGCACGATGGGTGGCGGCACCGTGCTGGATCCGTTTCCTCCCACGCGCGGGCGCCGTACTCCGCCGCGTCTGACGCTGCTGCACGCATGGCGCGACGCGAGTCCGGAGCAAGGGCTGCGGGTCGCATTGCGGTCGAGTGCCGCCGGCGTCGATCTGCATCGCGTTGCGCAGGCCTGGAACCTGGTCGACGCCGAGGCGGAGGCTCTCGCCACCGCGGCCGGAGCGCATCTAGCCGGCCCGAGCGGCGCGCGACTGGCGTTGGCGGCCGATGCCTGGATCGCGCTGCGAGAGCGGGTCCTCGCGGCGCTGGCCGAGGAACATGGCCGTGCGCCCGACATGATCGGCGTGGGACGCGAGCGGCTCCGCCGGCTCGCGATGCCGGAGCTCGCGCAGACGGCATTCGATGATCTGGTCGGCGAGCTGCTCGGCGCGGGGTCGATCGCGCAGACCGGCCCCTGGCTGCACGCACCGGACCATCGGGTAAGGCTGACCGCCGACGAAGAGAAGCTCTGGGTCAGGGTGCGGCCGCTGTTGCAGCAGACGCCCTTTCACCCGCCTCGCGTGCGCGATCTCGCGCACGCGCTGCATGTGGAAGAGGAGCGCATGCGGCGGCTGCTGATGCACGTGGCGCGCATCGGCGAGGTCTATCCCGTGGCGCACGACCATTACTTCACGCACGCGGCGGTGACGGAGCTGGCGGAGGTCATCCGGGAGCTGGCCTTGGAGCGGGGCGCGGCGAGCGCCTCGGCATTTCGCGACCGCATCGCGACGGGGCGCAAGCTGGCGATCCACATCCTCGAGTTCTTCGACCGCGTGGGCTTCACGCGGCGAGTTCGCGACACCCACGTGCTGCGCCAGCCTGGACTTTTCGCCAGCCCAGCGCGGAATCCTGCCTGACGCTCTGCATCGCAACCCAAGCACGCCATCTGCATTCCCGATCGGGCTCGTTTGCGTTACAGTCCGCCGGCGCCCAAGCGTGCAGCTGGCTACGGGCGTTTGGGAAGAGAAGCGTTCCCCGGTGGGGCGGCCGGGCTTCAAACCCGGGAAGGGTCGTCAGACGATTCTTGGTGGGTTCGACTCCCACTCTCTTCCGCCATGGTAGGATGGCCGGGTCGGCACGCCACTGCGCAGCTTTCGATGAACGATCAAGCGCGATTTCTCGCGACGCATCACGAAGTTCCGGTCCAGCGCTGGCAGGATGGGAAGCTCGCAGCGAGCGTGGATCGTGTGGCGGAGGAAGTGCCGGTTTCCCTCGTCTACAACGGCATGCCGCACGTGGTGATGATGGCAACGCCGGCGGATCTGGAAGACTTCGCGCTCGGGTTCAGCCTCAGCGAAGGCGTGGTGCAGCGCCGGGACGAGCTGCACGCGATCGAGGTCGTCCCGCTCAGCGAAGGCATGCAGATCAACATCGATGTCTCGCTGGAGCGTTATCTGGCGCTCGAGGCGCAGCACCGCAACCTGGCGGGACGTACCGGATGCGGCCTGTGTGGCGCGGAGACTATCGAGCAGGCTGTGCGCCATCCTGCCGCTGTCGGCCCAGGCGTGCGCATCACGGCGCAGGCCCTGCAGGCCGCTCTGCGGCAGCTCGGTGAGCGCCAAGAGCTGAACGCCAAGACCGGCGCCGTGCACGCGGCGGCATGGGCTCACCCGGATGGACAGCTGGTGGCCCTGCGCGAAGACGTGGGACGTCATAACGCGCTGGACAAGCTGATCGGCGCGCTCATCCAGGAGGGGGAGGATCTCGCCGCCGGCATTGCGTTGATCACCAGCCGCGCGAGCTTCGAGATGGCGCAGAAAGCGGCGACCGTGGGCATCACGCTCCTCGCAGCGATCTCGGCGCCCACGGGCCTCGCGATTCGAGTGGCCAAGGAAACCGGATTGACGTTGATCGGCTTTGCGCGTAGCGGACAGCACACGATCTACGCGAACCCCGAGCGATTGCTGCCTACCTGATCGCCGCGCCAGCGCGGGGCCGCGGGCAGACGGCGCGCTTCGCCGGCGTTTCCAAAGCTGCAGCAGGGCCGCCTCCGCCGCCGGACAGCAGACTCCGCGTTTCCACTCGTTGCACGGAGAAGCCTCGATGCACACACAAATCACGCCCGCACGCCGCGGTCAACCGGGCACAACGCCATCCAAGGTCAGCGTCAGACAGGCGACGTTCGGCCTGCTGCGCGCGTTCGGCATGACGACTGTATTCGGCAACCCCGGGTCGACCGAGCTGCGCATGTTCCGCGACTGGCCGTCGGACTTCCGCTACGTCCTCGGGCTGCAGGAGAGCATCGTCGTGGCGATGGCCGACGGCTACGCGCAGGTCACGCGCCGCCCTGCGCTCGTGAACCTGCACTCGGCGGGCGGGGTGGGGCATGCGCTGGGGAGCGTGTTCACCGCGTACCGGAACCAGACGCCGCTCGTCATCGTCGCCGGACAGCAGACGCGTGCGATGCTGCCGACGGATCCTTTCCTGTGCGCGCGTTCCGCCGTCGAGTTTCCTCGGCCCTACATCAAGTGGGGCATCGAGCCCGCGCGGGGGCAGGACGTGCCGGCCGCGATCGCACAAGCCGTCTACACCGCGCAGCAGCGGCCGTGCGGCCCCGTGTTCGTCTCGGTGCCCGAGGACGACTGGGATCTGGACACCGAGCCGGTGGAGGCGCGCGAGGTGAACGTTCAGTTCGCCCCGGACCCGGATGCGTTGGATCGGCTGGTCGCCGCGCTCGCCTCCAGCCGGCGCCCGGCGCTGGTGGTCGGCGCGGCAGTGGACCAGGACAGGGCGTGGTGGCTTCTAGTGCAGATCGCGGAGCGGCTCAACGCCTCGGTCTGGGAAAGTCCGATGGGCGGCCGCCGCAGCTTTCCCGAGGACCACCCGCTGTTCGCCGGTTTCCTGCCGCCTCTGCGCCAGCCGCTGGCCGAGCGCCTGGCGGGCCATGACGTTGTCCTGGTCGTCGGGGCGCCCGTGTTCACCTACCACGTCCACACGGAAGGCGCGTTCGTGGCGCCCGGCACGCGGCTGTTTCACCTCACCGACGATCCGGAGCAGGCCGCGCGCGCACCGGTCGGCACGAGCCTGCTTTGCTCGATCCGAACCGGGATGGAGCAGCTGCTCGCCAAGCTTCCCCAGTCCAGCCGGCCGGCCCCGGCGCCGCGCCGATGGCCGCCGGCACCGCCCAAGACCGATCCGATCGACGGTGCATTCGCGATGCATACGATCGCCGCCACCATGCCCGCCGACGCCGTGATCGTGGAGGAAGCGCCGTCCCATCGCAACGAGCTGCACGGCCACTTTCCCATCCGCACCTCGGGAGGCTTCTACGCCTGCGCGAGCGGCGGGCTGGGCTGGGCCCTGCCCGCGGCGGCAGGGGTGGCGTTGGGAGATCCGTCGCGTAAGGTGATCGCCGTGCTGGGTGACGGGTCCAGCCTGTATACGATCCAGGGGCTGTGGACGGCGGCTCAACAGCGCCTGGCGGTGACCTTCGTGATCCTGAACAACGCCGGTTACGTTGCGGTGAAGTCGCTGGGCGCACGGATGGGCGTGGGGCAGATGCCGGGCAGCGACCTGCCAGGCGTCGACTTCGTCGCGCTGGCGCGCGGGTTCGGGTGCCAGGCCTCGCGTGTGGAGCACGCAGACGGGCTCGCGCCGGCGTTGGCCCAGGCATACGCCTCGGACCAGCCGTGGCTGGTGGACGTGCGGATGGACCGCGCAGTGCAAAGCTTGTACTGAGCGGCACGCGCCGCGGCGCCGGCGCCTAGTTGAGCGTCGGGGTGCCGCCTGCCGAGGTGGGCGGCGGCGAGGTGGGGAGCGCGAGGCTGAAGCCCCACTCCGCCGTCTGCACCCCCTGCTGCAATAGCTTCATCAGGCCGTGCAGCAGCGGCGGATCCAGCGCGAGGCGAACTCCCTGACCTTGTGCCGGCAGCAGACCCAGCAGCATCTTTCCGCCCTCGGACGTGCTCCGGTGTAGGCGCACGACCAACAGAGGAGCATCGCCCAATGGGTGGGCGCGCTCCGATTGCTCGTACGCCTCGGAGAAGCTCGCTTGGCTGAGCGCCTTCTCGTGTTCGAACTCGAACATCGTCCGGCGCGCGAGCGGATCGGCGTGAGCGGCGATTTCCGGTTTCGACTCCGCGAAGCTGAGCAACAGGGGCCACAGCTTCAACACACAGCGGCGTGTCAGCCACAGCAGAGCCTCCTCTGCGTTCGCGGTGGAAACCCGCATCAGAAGCCGATCCTGCTCGGGGTCGAAGTCGAGCTTGAGTTGACGCAGTCGCATAGTCTCATCCGACTCTCGTCGGGCCGTGGCTCGCGCCGGTGCGGCACGATCAGCAAAGTCTGCCTACGGCCCGCGCCAGGGGTGCGGGGGCTTCAAGGGCGCCCGCTGCTCTGGCCGCGGGCGATCCCACCTGCGATCAGGTGAGCCACACGCAGCGGTTCGGGCAGCGTGCCGTGGATGGCCAGACGCTGGAGCAGCCCGCGTGCCTGCTCGGGTGTCATCCCCGCGCGCTGCGCGTAGAGGCCGGCTATCGGCTCCATGGGTCCGGCGGCCTCGATGAGCTTCCATTTACGCGCACCGCCGCGGACATGGTCAAGCAGTGCGGCCCGTATCGCGCCGAGGCTCGGGCGCTTGCGCGACACCACCAGCACGGGCAGCCCCACCGACGCATTCAATGCCGACAGGTCCACCACGTTGAACCCCGCGAACGCGATTCCTTGCAGCAAGACCGCATGCAGCTGCCGGAAATAGCGTGAGTTCCGGATACAGTCGCGCAGCGCCGCCGTCGCGTTGGCGCCGTCGCGCCGCACCTTGCAGGACACCACCCCGTCCAGGCGCTGACCAGCAAAAACCGCACCGACCACCAACACATCGCCACGATGCCCGGGAGCGAAGGGGGCATCGTCGAACCCGACGATATGGGATAGACCGCGTGTCACGGGAGACTGCGCATGGGGTTCAACATCGCCTTGTGTGCGCGTCCAGCCGGGTGGACTGGCCGCGGACGCATGCTCCTCGATCGGTGGCGTCACCCACCGCCGTCGCGCAGCCGGCGCAGTTCGCGCAGCAGCGGCATCTCGTCGAACGAGCGTTCGGAGAGCATGTCCCAGTAGATGCCGGCGGGAACCGGGAGGGGCGCCGATACCTCGATCAGCGTTTCGGGTGTGGCGATCAGGGCCACCGGCACATCATGCGGCTGGGTCGGGAAGTCCTCCAGCACCTGGAGCGCATGCACCGTGGTGCACACCGGAACCGGCGCATGGCCCAGCTCGCGCAGGATGGCAAACTCGAGGTCTGCATACCCGTGCCCCTTGCCCAGGCGCTTGCCGTGCGCCGTGACCGCGACGCTTCCCATGACGATGACATCGAGGGCGGGGAGCTCCTCCAATGCGACCGGCTTGCCGAAGTCGCCTCCCATCTTCAGGCTCGCCGCGTACCAGTAGTGCTCCTTGGGAATGCGCCTGGGATCGAGCAAATAGAACCCGCCCTGCAGACGGGGGGTGGGCGTGAGCACTTCGATGCCGCGTTCGAGCAGCGCCTTGCGGACGTAGCGCTGCGGAGAATCGGGGTTGACCTTGACTCGGGTGGCCCGCTCGAACAGCGGATGGGCGAGCAGCCGGGCAGCCGCCGCTTCCGCGCCCGCGAAGTTCGGAATGCGCCCTTGGATCGGGAACGGGAAGCGCGCAGCCCGGAAGTCGACCAAGGCCTGCCAGACGGCGCGTCGGGCTTCCATCTTGTCCGCGTAACGGGGGGCGGGAGGTGTGGGCGGCTGCCGGGTGGACCTCCGAGGGCGACGCTGCTGCATGTTCGCTGCGACGGGCGCGCTGTTCGTTCCGCTCATGGTAGCAGCATGCGGCGCTAACCAGCCCCGTGGCACCGGCGGGCGGGGCGGGCGTGATGCGAGCCAGGCCCGTCCCGGGGTCGTCCTTTCGATATATGGCGCGGGCGCCTCCGCTGGGGGAGACTGCGTACATGGCGGACCGAACTGGCGCCGCCGGATGGCGAAGTTACGCTGGTACGCCGGATTCGACCATTCGTCGACAAAACGTTAAAGCACGCCAGGAGCTTGCCGATATGAGGGCCGATAGCTGGCAGAGAGGCCGGCCGGGCGCACCCCAGGTGAGCTTCGCGGACGAAGGAGGGCACATGATGCACTCGTACTCGAAGTCACTGTTGGGCTGGTTCTTCGGTCTTGGCATCGTGCTGTGCGCCGTGCCGCAGGCGCGTGCCGAGCAGATCCCCGGTTACGGGCTCGAAGCCGCTGCACGAGAGATTACGCAGCTGTTCTGGCTGGCCGAGACGGCCAACGCTTGCGGTTGGGCAAGCGAAGAGGACGCGATGAAGTTCAAGCACTTCTCGGTGCGGTTCCTCTCCGCGCACTTGTCGGACATTCACCGACTTGCGCTGGTCTCGATGGTCACCGAGGGCGGCTATGAAGACCAGGTGCGGCGGGCTGCGCGGGACAGCATTCCGAGCAACTGCGACAGCCCGCGCTGGCGGTCCGGCTGGGTGGCCTACAAGGCCGCCGCCGACGAGCGCGATCGGGATTTCTAGGGTTTTCTCAGCAGTCTCCTCCCTTTGTCCGGGCGGTCCACCAACTGCCCGGACTCTTTCTTTTTGAGATCCGCTGCAGGCGCTTCGATCGCCTCGAGGCAGCGCTGAGAAAGTCGCGCTCGCCGCGCGGACGGAAAATGCGCGCTGCCCCTGGTCAGGCAAACACGGGGAACGGCTCGAACTGCGTGCGTAGGACCTCTTGCGTGCGGCTGAACCCCAGCCAGCCCTGCATCATCGTGGCATAGACGCGCCGGAAGTCCGTGGTGTAGAGCAGGTTGTCGCCTGGATCGAGCTTGGTCAGGCTGGGGACCTCGCCGTAATGTCCGCCCTTGACTGGCTTGCCGACTACGAACATGACGTTGGCCGCGCCATGGTCGGTGCCGAGGCTGGTATTCTCGGGCACGCGCCGCCCGAACTCGGAGAAGATCATCATCGTGACGTCGTCGGCGCGTCCGATGCGTTCCATGTCGCGCGAAAAGCCGTACACCGCATCCGAAACGTAGGTCAGCAAGCGCTGGTGCAGGTCCGCCTGCTGGACATGGGTGTCGAATGCGTTGTTCCGATAGGCCACGTAGTACAGGCGCGTGGGCATGCCTGCCGCGATGAGCGCTGCCACCTTGGGCAGATGCGCGGGCACGATCCCATAGTCGACCGGTGACTTGTAGCTCTCCCAGGCCTTGCGCACCAGCGCGGACGCGTCGCGCGCGCTGTGCGCGACATCGAGCAGATAGCGGCGCGTGGCGTTCGTTCCCGGATCCGCATCGGCGACCTTGTCGAGCACCGTCTTCTCGTCGAAGAATGCGTTGCGCGTGAACTTTTCGGGATCGTCGAACACCACAGGAGTGTGCACGCGGCTACGCACCGCCAAGGACTGCGTCGCGTCGACGTTGACGATGTAGTTGGGCTTGGGCTCCGGCTGCATCGCGTCGGCCAGCCTGCCCACCCAGCCGTACTCCTCGCCGCTGTTGGGCGCCGCCGTGTGCCAATAAGCCATCGACGTGAAGTGCGAGAAGGACGGGTTCTCGTAGCCGCAGCCGTGGACGATCGCCAGCCGGCCCTCCTTGTACAGCTTCTCGAAGCCGGCCATGCCGGGGCTGAACCCGAAATGATCGTCGATCTTGCGCACCTTGCTCGGCCGGATCCCGATCTGCGGGCGTTGGCGATAGTACGCGTCGTCGCCGTAAGGAACCACGGTGTTCAGCCCATCGTTCCCGCCGGAGAGCTCGAACACGACCAGTATGCGGTTGGAATTGCGATCCTCCGCGGCGCTCGCCAGCGCAGCTTGACTGAACAGCAGCGGCAGGCCGAGCCGCCGGGCCATGCCCAGACTCGCCCCGCCCAGCGCTCCGCGCAGCAATCGGCGCCGCGCCGCATCCGGCTCCTGCACTTGCCTATAGCCGCTCATTCCCCGCCTCCTGTGCCCGCTTGCCATCCACCATTCACGATCCACGAGTCACCATTCACCGCTTTAGCCCAGCTGGTACTCCGGCATGCTCAGCATCACATGCAGCAGCAGGCGCAGCGGGTCCTCCATGTAGGTGACCGCCTGGTCCACCTGATCGGTGCCCATTTCCAGGGTCAGGAATTCCGCAAGCCGCGCGCGGCGTGGCGCGTCGAGCGGCACGCTCAGGAAGCGCTGTGCGAAGTAGTCCACGACGTCTGTGGAAGTCTTGCAGCCATGCGCGGTCACCAGCGCCGTGAGGTCGATGCCGGCGGTCGTGCGTGGGATCGGCTTGACCTTCTCCACCGCCATCTGCCACCCGCGATAGCTGGCGTATCGGGTGTTGAAGTCTTCGTCGCGGTCGGCCATCACGTTGGACATGGCCATCCCCGCCTTGTCGTCCTTGCCTGCCGGCTTGGTTGCGGTGGAGATGTCGTATCCGGCGCGGATCTTCTCGTGGACCGCACGGATCTCCCCGCCGGTGGGGTAGACCGGGTAGCGGTCTGCGGGCAACGCGGTGATGTCCGGGAAGAGCACGTCCTGGACGAAGTTGCCGCGCTCGATCAGCAGGCCGGGAGTGATCCAGGCACGGCCCTGGGCCCAACCGGCAACCGTCGGCGGATGGAATAGATGCTGGCCCAGCGACTCGGTGACGTCGTTGAAGTCAGGCATGCCCGGAATCTCGCTCACCCCCAGCTTCTTGTACGTGGACACCACCAGCTCCACCGGGCTCTTGACGCGGGTCGCATACGAGGGTGGGCTATAGAAATCCTTGGACAAAAAGATGGTTTGCATGAACGGCGCAATCTCGTACCGTTCGCCCCTGAGAAGAACGCCGAGGCGCTTGCGCATCTGCGGCGACAGGTCCTGACGCACGAAGTAGCGGTAGATCTTCCCCGCCAGAAACTCCGCGGTGACCGGCTGTTGCAGGATGACGTCGATCACCGCGACGCCGTCGAAATCGCCGGTCTGGCCGAGCACGGTCTTTTGCGCGTCGTCGTGCTGCTCCGCATTCACCTGGAAGCTGAGGTTACGGAAGTTCCACCCGGTGAAGGCGCGGGCCGCTTCGCGGATATCCTTTTCCGAATAGTTCCCCACGCCCATGGTGAACAGCTCCATGATCTCGCGTGCGAAGTTCTCGTTCGGAGCGCCCTTCACATTCACGCCGGCGTCGAGGAACGCGAGCATCGCCGGGCCCTGCGCGACGCCGATTGCCAGCGCCCGGAAATTCCCTGTCCCCTGGGCTTGGAACAGCTGGAGCTGCTGCAGCATCTTGCGGTAATCGCGGACCTTGTCCTCGTTGGTGGCGAAGTGCCCATGCCAGAACAGCGCCATCTTCTCCTGCAGCGGGCAATTGCTGTTGAGCATCCGATCGGCCCACCAGTAGGCGAGGCGATCGGTCTCGAGCCGGCTTGCGCGGAGCCAGTAGAAGAACTTGTTCACCACCGGTTGCATGCGCCGGTTGCCTGCCGGCTTGACCTTGACGCCGAGGGCTTCGCCGTCGGCCTTGGCTTGGTCCGTGGTGGCGGGCCGGCTGGGCGGGAAGGGGTCGATGCCCGGGTCGAAGATCCCGGACTCGTCGAACGCCGGCAGCGCGCAGCTGCCTTTGCTCTGGAAGTGGACGAGCTCGTCGACGGCCTGCTCCGGGGTCATCGCCGCGAGGCGTTGGATCTGTTCCGGGGTGCCGCCGAAACCCGCGCGCTCGAGCAGATGCGCGGCTCGGTCATAGCTCCAGTCCTGAACCGTGATCGGGCTCAGGTCGTTCGTCCAGGCGGATGGACCAGGGCCGGAGGGCTCGGAGGCCGCATGTCCTGTGCTACTGAGCCCCAGAACGAAGGCGGATGCGTACAGCGTGGAGGTGAACCGAGATGGATTGCTCATCGTGCCGTCCTCTCACTGCCGAGCTGGCGGGTCGCCAGAGACTCATCGGAGAAGCTAGCAGAACACCGGCGGCGAAGGAATACGGAAATTCTTGAATCCTGCGGGCGGCCACGCCCGAACGGCCTGCACCGCAAGGCGAACCCAACATCGTGAGCGCGAGCCGTCTGCAGCCCCGCTCGCGAATCGCTACATCAGCGAGGCGAGCCCTTCGGGTGCGGCGGTCCGCAGCACGAGCTTGCCGATCTCCCACGCCTGCTCGGGCTCGAGCCGCTCGAAGTACTGGACTTCGCCCGAGATCAACGCGGCAAGCGGGATGCCGTCGCGGTACACCAGGCGGTTGGAGTAGAGCGCCGCGACCTTTGGCCCTGGGACCAAGATGCCGGAGAGATTGAGCGGGTCCGCCCCGCAGAGCACGACGAGCTTGCCGGCCTTGTCCTCGTTGCGTGTGCCACGCAGCACGCCGATGGCCTCGGGCAAGGCGAACTGCTCACCGGAGAAGCCGGCGACGAAGCGGCCCCCTCGGATCTCCCCGCGCGTTTCCAGCCGGCGCAGCGCCGTCAGCAGATCCCGCCACGGCGGCAACCACTGGGCCTCGCGCGCCAGCAGGCGCCAGAACACGACCCCATAGCGCTTGAGCAGCGTGCGTGCGATTTGGTCCAACGTATCGCGCGGGAGCGCTTTCGCGTCGCGACCGGCAGGCGAATCCCGCCGGATCAGCGCCCAGCGTCCGGCATCCTCGATGCCGAACAGCGCGGTCCGCCGCCGGCGGCTGCCCGACAGCGGCTTGCGCCGGTCCGATGGCAGCAGCAGCGCGCGTAACCCGCTGAAGCCGTCCGAATTCACCAGGCCTGCGGCGACCAGTTCCCCGAGCGATTCCTCGATGAAGGTGCGCGGCAGATTGAGCGCCTGCGCGAGCTCGTCGAAGAAGGAGGCGCCGTAGCGCGCGAGGTGATCGTGGACGGCCTTGGCGCGCGCGGACAGCGGCAGATCCTGTGCGCCCGCGGGCTGCACCAGCGCCGTCCATACCGGCATGTTCTTCCGGGTGAGCAAGGTGACGGGAGTGCTGCGCAGGGGCCCGGGTCCGTGGCTGCGCTCGGGATTCAGCCGCGGCGCCTCGAGGCGGGTCCAGGCCACGCGCCCGGAAAGGCACAGGTCATCGAGCCAGGCCGGCTCGTAACCCGCTACGCGCGCAGGCAGGATCTCGGCTTCCCACGCGGCGGCTGCGGCTTCGAAGCCCTCCAGCTGCGACACGACGGCAGCGACTGCATCCGGGCCTTCCATGCGCTCGTCCGGCGCCGCGTGTTGCCAGTCGAGCAGAAAGCGCATCAGGTCCGCTGCGGATACCGGCTCGATCTCCCGGCGCAGACGCTTGACCGTATAGCGGTTGATGCGGGCCAACAAGCGGCGCTCGCACCACTCGATCGCGCTCGCCCCCGGTGAGAAAGTCCCGCGCATGGCGAAGCCTTCGGCTTCCAGCGCAAGCAACGCCTGGCCGATCCGTGCGCCGTCCAGTCCCAGTGGGCCGGCGAGCGCCTCTTCCGTGGTGGGACCCAGCCCATCGAGGCGACCGCGCAGGATCTCAATTAGCGCTTGCTCCCGACTCCAGACTTTTGCCGCGTACTCGGGTGGCGCGGTGACGGGCGGCTCCGGCGTGGCGCCAGGCAGCGCTGCGCGGAATTCCGGCAGCCGCTCCGCTGCGATCCAGATGCCGGGGGTGAGAGTGGCTCCGGAGAAACAGGCCGCGCGACCTTGCGCCGCCAACTCCGCGAGCAGGACCTCCCATCCTGGGACGGCGGCGGCTTCTTGCGCCGTGAGATAGCCGAGCCATGAGAGGGCGTCGTGCAGCTCGTCGGCGTCGCGAGCCTCCGGCCAGGCTTCCTGCCTCACTGCCGCGATGGCTTCGGGATCCAGGCGCCCGATGTCCGACGCGCTCTCCGCATCGAGCCAGCGGCGGCTCACCACAGCCTGCGTGCGGCGTTCTTCGAGCGGAGCATCGTCCAGGAACGCGTACGGCCGTGCAGCCAGGATTTCCATCGCGAGCGGCGAGGGGACCGTTACGTCCCGAGCGGTGACGCGGACCTCCCCGGCTTCGATCCGGTAGAGCAGCCTCTCCAGAGCGTCGATGTCCATCGCCACTTGCAGGCAATCGGCGATGGTCTGAGCGACCAGCGGATGGTCGGGAATCTCGCGGTCGCCCACGACGTTCTCCAGGCAGGCGAGCTGATCCGGGAAGACGGCGGCGATGAGGTCCTCCGCCTCCATGCGCTGGAGCTGCGCCGGCACCTTGTTCCCGCCGCGGAAGCGCAACAGAGCGAGTGCAATCGATGCGTTCCAGCGCCACCGGGTCATGAACATCGGTGCATCGAGCAGTGCCTGCACGAGCAGCGGGCGCACGGTCTTGGCGTTGAGGTAGCGCGACACCTCCTCGAGCGGAAAGCTGTGGGCGGCGGTGAGCGAGAGGACGATCGCGTCTTCGGTCGCGGCCGCCTGCAGCTCGAAGTTGAACTTGCGGCAGAAACGCTTGCGCAGACTCAACCCCCACGCCCGGTTGACGCGGCTGCCGTATGGCGAGTGGATCACAAGCTGCGTGCCGCCGGTCTCGTCGAAGAAGCGCTCGAACACGAGGTTGTGCTGGGTCGGCAGCAGGCCCAGCGCAGCCTTGGCCGCGGAGAAGTAATCGATGATCTGCACCGCTGCGTCCTGGCCCACGCCCACTTGGTCGACCAGGTAACGGAGCGCTCCGGTGGGACTGGACAGGCGTGCCTCGACCTCCTCCCGCAGGCGCGAGACGGCGGCGGACACTTCGTCGCTGCGAGCCGGGGCCTCCCCCAGCCAGAACGGGATCGACGGAGGCACCCCCTGGGCGTCTTCCACACGCACCTTCCCGGCTTCGATGCGCAGGATCCTGTATGAGGTATTCCCGAGCTGAAACACGTCGCCGGCCATGCTTTCTACCGCGAAGTCCTCGTTCACCGTCCCGATGATCTGCTCTTCGGGCGCCAGCACCACGTTGTAGTCGGCGGTGTCGGGGATGGTGCCTCCGCACGTGACGGCAGTGAGCCGCAGCCCCTGGCGTGGGCGCAACCTGCGATGCACGGCATCGCGGTGCAGGAGACCGTGACGGCGACCGCGGCGCGTGGAGAAGCCCTCCCCCAGCGTCTGTACTACGGCGGCATAGTCCTCGCGCGTGAGGTCTCGATAGGGCCAGGCGCGCCGCAACAGGTCGAGCAGCTCGTCCTCGCCCCACTCTTCGCAGGCCACCTCGGCCGCGATCTGCTGGGCCAGCACGTCTTGCGGTTTGTGCGGCATATGCAGCCGGTCCAGCTCCTGCCTGCGCACCGCGTCGAGCAGCGCCGCGCACTCCACCAGATCGTCGCGCGAGAGCGGAAAGATGCGGCCTTTGGGCAGCCCGCCCACCGCATGCCCCGAACGGCCGACCCGCTGCAACAGAGCCGAGATGGAGCGCGGCGTGGAAATCTGGCACACGAGGTCCACATGACCGATGTCGATGCCAAGTTCGAGCGACGAGGTCGCGACGAGCGCCTTGAGCTCGCCGCGCTTGAGGCGCTGCTCCGCGTTGAGCCGCTGCTCCCGGGCGAGGCTGCCGTGGTGGGAGGTGACCTGCTGCTCGCCCAGGCGCTCGGTGAGCGCGCGTGCCAGCCGTTCGGCCAGCCGGCGCGTGTTCACGAACACGAGCGTCGAGCGGTGCTCTCGGATCAGCTCCGTGAGGCGGTCATAGAGCTGTCCCCATACTTCGGCGGACATCACCGCCTCCAGCGGACCAACCGGCACCTCGAGCGCCAGGTCGCGCCTGCGTACATGTCCGGTGTCGACGATGAGGCACGGCGCAGCGTCCGGCGATCCCGCATTGGCGTCTGCCTGAAACAGATCCTTCGCTCGGCGTCCGCCGGTGCCGGTCAGGAAACAGGCGACCTCCTCGATGGGTTTCTGGGTTGCAGACAGCCCCACGCGGCTGACCGAGTGGCCCGTGATGTGTTCCAGGCGCTCCAGAGATAGGGCGAGATGCGCGCCGCGCTTGTTTGGCGCGAGGGCATGGATCTCGTCCACGATCACGGTGCGTGTGCTCGCGAGCGCCCTGCGGCCCGACTCACTCGTGAGCAGGATATACAGCGACTCCGGTGTGGTGACGAGGATGTGAGGCGGCTTGCGCCGCATGCGCTCGCGCTCGGCCTGCGGGGTGTCGCCAGTGCGCACGAGCGTGCGAATCTCCACCTCGGGAAACCCCAGCGCGGCAAGCTCCTGGCGAATCCCCAGCAGCGGTTCCTCCAGATTCTTGTGGATATCGTTCGACAGCGCCTTCAGCGGGGAGACGTACACCACCTGTGTCTCGTCCTGCAGGCGGTGACGTATGCCCTGGCGCACCAACGCGTCGATCGCCGCGAGGAAGGCGGCGAGCGTTTTCCCGGAGCCGGTCGGGGCGGCGATCAGCACGTGCTGGCCGGACTGGATCGCCGGCCAGGCATCGACCTGTGGCTGAGTCGGCGTGGCGTAGGTGCGGCGGAACCAGTTGGCGACCGCCGGGTGGAAGCTGTCGAGGACGCTCATGGCAGGCAAGATTGTCGCATCCACCGGCTCACCACGTGAGCCGGCTACGGCCATGCCACGACCAGCGGTACGATCATCTCGTCCGCGCTGACCCCGCCATGCACGCCCAACTGCGTGTGCCGCTTCTCGCCGGGCAGCCAATCCTTGACCGTCCAATCGTCCCTCGCGACCAGCGTGTAGTCGCCAACGCGCTCGTTCAGCTTGGGGTGCGGTGTGCCTGGGCCGAACCAACCCTGCTCGATTAGCGCGGCACTGGCAAACAGCCAGACCTGATCGCTTAGCCGGTCGGTGACGTAGGCCTCGAACTCGTTGACCATTCCCGGCCTGACGTAGCAGTAGGCGGCGCGCCGCTCGCCGCACAGTGGAAGCAGGAGCATGGCCTGCAACGCCGGGTGATCTTCGAGCAGGACTGAGCGCTGCGGGGGCGAGTCGATAAAACCATGGTCGGCGGTGACCGCGACGACGGTGTTCAGCCGGGCAGCCGCCGGAAGGAAGTCGCCGAGCGCTTCGTCGAACCGCTGCAGAGCGCGCAATGCCGGCGCGCTGTCCGCGCCGTGCTCGTGCGCCATCGCATCGAAATCCGGGAAGTAGGCATAGACGAAGCAGGGCCCGCTCTGTCGGTCCAGGCAGTTGACCAGGGCTTGGAACAGGTGCTCGAGCGAGCGATAGCCGATGCGCTCGGCGCTCCCGGTGTGAGCGCGGTTGAACTCCGAGCTCACGATCCGCTCGGGGGCGAGAGCGAAGCTCGCGACCGGTAGCCGGTCGAACAACGGCCGTTGGTTGAACACCTGCGCCGGAGGCAAGCCGAGCGCAGCGATCGGCCTGTCGGATGCCCGTGTGCGAAACGGCAGTACCGCGCCCACCGCGGCGATCTCGGGGAAGTACATATGCCACCCCGTCAGTCCATGCTGCGAAGGGGGTAAGCCAGTCATCAAGGTCGTGATGGCGGTGGCGGTCGTGGAAGGAAACACCGAGGTGAGGGTGCCTCGTACATGGTGCGCTAAGGCGCCGCGCCAGGGCGCGCGTGCGAGTTGAGCCTGTCCCATCCCATCCACGACCAGCAGCGCGATGCGCTTGGCGCCATCCAGCGAGCCGGCCAGCGACGGCTCGGAGAGCCGGGCGACAGGCCAGTCCCGAGCGCCGAATGCGCAGGCTATGCTGGCGATCAGATTGACGATGCTGCCGCCGCCATAGTCGGGGAGACAGGGCGCCGCACGCGCGGGAGTTGCCAGAGATAGGGGCACGGACGCATGCTATTGAAAATCGGCGAGCGGATCAAAGGGCCGGCCGGCAGGAAAGCAGGACGGGCAAATGGCGGTTGAAGACATCTTCGGGGCGATGCGGGAGCAGATGATCGCGGAGATCACGGTGGAGACCGACCTGGTCGCGCCTCAACTGCCGCGCGCAGCGCTGGATGAACGGGTATTGGAGGTGATGGGGCGGGTGCCCCGGCATGCCTTCGTGCCGGCCGAAGTTCAGCCGTTTGCCTACATCAACTCGCCGTTACCCATCGGCTACGGCAAGACGATCTCGCAGCCGTTCATCGTGGCGCTGATGACCGATCTGCTGGACGTCGGGGCGGAGCACGTGGTCCTGGAGGTCGGCACGGGATTCGGTTACCAGGCCGCTATCCTGGCGGAGCTGGCTCAGCGCGTCTACTCGGTGGAGATCATCCAGGAGATCGCGGACCAGGCGCGCAAGCGCCTCTCCGCCATGGGATATCGGAACATCGATCTGCGCCTGGGCAACGGCGCGCTCGGTTGGCCCGAGCATGCGCCGTTCGATCGCATCATGGTGACCGCTGCGCCGGACCTGATTCCGGTGGCCCTGATCCAGCAGCTTCGAGACGGGGGCAAGATGGTGATCCCCACCGGCATTCCGGACCACCAGCAACTGCTGCTGGTGGAAAAGAGTCTCCAGGGGCGGATCTCGACCCGGGAGATCCTCGCCGTGCGCTTCTCCGAGCTGGAGGAGCCCGGGGGACTGTCCGGTCGAGGGTAGCAGCTTGGCGCGCAGCAAGTTCTCGGCTGGAGTGGTCGTGGTGCGGCTGGTGGACGACACCTGGCGCTATCTGCTGCTGCGCGTGTTCCGGACCTGGGACTTCCCGAAGGGCGGCCTGGAGCCAGGGGAGAGCGCGTTACAGGCCGCGGTCCGCGAGGTGCGCGAGGAAACCACGCTCACTGACCTCGAGTTCCGTTGGGGAGAAGCGTATCGCGAGACCCCGCCCTACAGCGGAGGGAAAGTGGCGCGCTATTACGTCGCCGCGTGCCCGAGCGGGCAGCCCGCGTTGCCGATCAGCCCCGAACTTGGGCATCCGGAGCACCACGAGGTGCGCTGGGTCCGCTACGCGGAAGCCCGCCGCCTCCTGCCGGAGCGCCTGCAGCCGACGCTGCAGTGGGTCCACGAACTGGTGGAGCAGAGCGGCGCGGCATCTACGGGGCAGGCACCCGGCACGAGCGTTTGACTCAGTCGTTGCGCTCCGACTTCGACCGATCGATCCGGCCGGTTTCGGCGTTCACGTCCACCGTGGCAGCGCGCCCGTCGTTGAGCGACATCTCATACTCGAAATAGGGGCGGCCGCGCCAGGTCAACCCGTACTGCATCTTCTTGAGCTCCGCGATCGGGTAGGCGGTCGCGGCGGTGAAACGCGCAGAGAGCTCCGGCACCTTGACCCGGCCGCTCAACATCTTGTAGCTCTTCGTGCCGGTCTTGCGGTTCACATCGCTCACCTTGCCGCCCGAGCACTTCATGTTCCAGACTCGGTCATTCGACGCGAGCACATCGATCTCGAAGCCGTAGGGGTCCTCGTTCCCGATGAGCTCCCAGCGAATCGCCAGGCCCTCCTGCTGTTGCTTGGCGGCGTCAAGGCAAGCGTCGAGCTGCGGGTACATCTGGTCCGGTTCCACGGCGAGAAGACTCGCCGGTATCAGGACCAGGGCGATCGCGACACAGGTCCTGCTCGCTGCAATGGTCATGGACTTTCTCCTTGTTCGATCTTCGGGCCGTGCGGCGTTCTCGCCGGAGCCGGGTGGCTGCGGGGAAGCGTAGGTTGGAAAGCGGCCGCCCGCTGGAGGTTCCCGGCGCACCCGCGCCGAGACCGCCTGTAGACGACCGCGCCGGGCGTGTACCATAGGGGCGTGCCGTTTCAGTATTTTGATCGCCTGTCGCCGGCGCGCAAAGTGATCTATCTGCGCAGCGACGCCATCGAGTCGATTCCGCTTCCACCCGGCCCGCCGACCGAAGCGATTGTCGCGCGCCTGCAGGCGGCCCTCAAGGGGGAGCGCCGCAAGGAGGTCGAGGACTCGAGCCAGTCCCTGGTGTCCAACCTCGCCGCGCGCCTCAACGTGCCGCCGGTAAAGGTCAAGGTCTTAGCCGTGCGGCCGAGCGGCAACTGGGGCGAGCTCCATGGCCTGTACGAACCGCCAGAGGAGCGCAGCATGGCGCTGATCACGGTATGGATGCGTACGGTCGCGCGCAAGCGGGTCGTCGCGTTCCGCACGTTCGTGCGCACGCTGCTGCACGAACTGTGTCATCACTTGG
>Ga0335083_10002085_pt1 | contig 26812 bp, 24 predicted proteins | sample Lox_Sample_42_FD_206716 | JGI IMG/M metagenome (GOLD analysis project Ga0335083, IMG submission 206716) | Soil microbial communities from Loxahatchee National Wildlife Refuge, Florida, United States - Lox_Sample_4.2 | ecosystem: Environmental > Terrestrial > Soil > Wetlands | place: USA...
CACGCCGACGTGGATCGGCGTGCAGGTTTTGCAGACAGCGAACCGCTGCGTCTGCCGCTTCCCGAGGGCGCGCCCTCAGAAGTGCCAGACGAGACCGACTGACACCATGTCGCCCGTGGCGTTGCCGTCGAAGTCCGTGTCGACGCTGCGCAACCGGGCCCACTCGAAATTGAGGGTGGTCCCGCCGCGCAGTTGCACGTCGCCACCCGCTCCGAAGGAGAAGCTGGTGTCGTTGGAAATCCCGTCCGGCAAGCCGGGCGACGTGAAACGCAGCCGCGTGCTGGCGATGCCCGCCAGTCCGTACACCGAAAAACGTGGGGCTATCGGCAAACTGCCCTTCAGATAGCCCGCGGCCAGCCGGTCCACACCCACCTTCACGTCGGTGCCGTCCACATTGGTGTAGTCGGAATCGGTGATTCCGGTGCCAATGCGGCCTTCCACCGCGAGAAAAGGTGCGATCGGCACGCCCAGCCGGAAGGCGAATGCGGTGGGATACAAAGTGTCCACGCCGTCTTCCTGGTAGACGAATTGGCCGACTGAACCACCAATGTAGGGCCCGCTGTCGTCGCCATATCCATAGCCCGAATCGGAGTAGCGGCCGCGCGCATTGGCGGCACCTCCTACCAGGGCCAGGGCGGTCAACGAAGCTGCTGCGAAGATCTTGTTCAAGATGCAATCCTCACCAGTGATTCAACACGGGTCCAGCGTAGCGTCCGCTGCCTGAACCCATGCTGAAGCGTTTGTGTCACAGCCGGACCTGTACGCCGATCGAGAACATGTCGCCGGTGGCGTCATTGCCCAGCAAACCGGAAGTGTTCTGGCTGGCCGTCAGATCGCGCAGCCGTGCCCACTCGAAAGTGAACGCCGTGTCGCGACGCATGCCGACCTGTCCGCCGACGCCGTACGAGAACCCGGTGTCGCTCGAAGTGCCGTCGGCCAAACCCGATTGCGACCAGCGCAGCTTGGTGTTGGCGATGCCTGCCAGTCCGTAGAATGAGAAGCGCGGGCCCACGGGCAGACTGAGTTTCGCGTAGCCCGCGGCGATGCGGTCCACGCTCGCGGTCACATCCGACTGACTGAACACGCCGTCGGACTTCGAGAAGCCCGTGCCGATGCGGCCTTCGAGCGCGAAGTATTCGTTGATGGGTACGCCGACGCGGAACATCAGCGCGCCGGGATACAGCGTGTCGGCGCCGGTCTCGTCGTAGACGAAGCGACCAATGGAACCGCCAACGTAGGGTGCGAAGCTGTCACCCCGAGAGCTGTCGTCCGAGTAACCGCGGGCATTGGCGACCGAAGCGGCCAGTGCCAGCGTGCTCAGTGACGCAATCGTAATGATCTTGTTCAATTTGCATTCCTCATCGGTGATTCGACCAACGGCCAGCGTAACCGTTCCTGTCTGAACGGTGGCTGAAGGCGGGGGTTGACGTGCAGCGGGAGCGGACGCGAAGGTGTGTCGGATGGGTCCGACAGCAAGCGAAACCTTGGTCCGATGGGCTCTGCAGCGCAGAATCGCCGGACGGCCCGGACCTGGTCTGAGGGTCCACATCGAGGAGCAGCACGCGTGGAGTTGAGCCTGTTTCAGAAAATACTGCTGTCCACCGACGGCACGGTGACGGATCTGATTGCGCTGTACACCGGCGAGGCGATTCGCGTGCACAAGCTGGAGCAGGTGATCCAGAGCCGGATCGCTCCCGCCATGCTGGGCTGCGAGGGCGAGACCAGGATCATGAGTCGCAGGATCCTGCTGGCCGGCGCCAGTGGCAATCATCTCTATGCCGAATCGCTGTTCGTGTTCGAACGATTCTCACCGTTCCTCCAGCAGCAGCTGCTGGAAACCGACCAGCCCATCGGGCTGCTGTGGAAGGCGGCGCGACTGGAAACCTATCGCGACATCGTCGAGCAGAAGGTTGCGTTCTGTCCGGAAATTGCGGGGCATTTCGCGCTGCCGGCGACGGCGGAATTCGTGTCACGCACCTATCTGATCTATCAGGCGGGCAAACCGCTGGGCGCCATCACCGAAAAGTGGCCGCTGGCATTCTTCCGTGCCTGAAAGGCAATTCGCGTAGCGCGATCTTCAACCCTTGACGGCGCGCTGATCGATGGCGCCGAACATCGAATTGCCGGCGGCATCGAAAGCTTCGATCCGCACGCGTTCGCCGTACTTCATGAACGGCGTGCGCGGCTCGCCGAAGTCAATGATGTCCTGGCCGCGCTTCTCGGTGAGGCAGGCCGAACCCACGCCCTTGGGGTCGCCTTCGGAGGTGGTGCCAAAGCCCAGCACGGTGCCGGCGCGCAGTTCGCGGGTGCGTGCCGCATTCACGATCAGCTGCGACGCCTTGAAGTCCATCGCACCGCCCGAGGGATGGCCGAATGGTTTGCCGTTGTACTCGACGTTCATCCGCAGGTGGATCTTCTCGTCGCGCCAGTCGTTACCCAGCTCGTCGAGCGTCACGGCCACGGGCGCGAACGAAGTGGCGGGCTTGCAGTGGATCAGGCCGAAGCCCCGCTGCATCTCGAATTTCTGCAGCGTGCGCAGCCCCCAGTCGTTGAGCACCACGGCCAGGCGAATGCAGTTCACGGCTTGCGCGGCGGTCACGCCCATCGGCACGTCGCCGAGGATCACGCCGAATTCGGCCTCGAAGTCGATGCCCTCGGACTCGACCGGAAACGGCACGTCGTCGTACGGACCGAGGAAGGCATCGCCTGCGCCCTGCACGGTGATCGGCACGGTGTCGGACATCGGGATCGGCGCAATGCCGAAGGCGCGATCCAGCAGGCGCCCGTGCGCCAGGAACGACGAGCAATCCAGCCACTGGTAGGCGCGCGGCAACGGCGCATGCGCTGCCTGCGGATCGAAGTCGAAGGCCCCGCGGGCGCGGTTGGTGTTGAGTTCGAGGTACTGGCGCTGGAGCGATGGCGCTTCCTGGTCCCAGCGGTCGAGTGCGTACTGCAGATTGGGCACACCCGGGATTTCCAGCGCCTGGCGCAGATCGCGCGACACCAGCACCAGGCGACCGTCGCGCGAATGGGATTTGAGGGTGGCGAATTTCATGACAGGTGTACCTTCACCGACATTTGGGACCGGGCCGCATCAGCGCAGGGCAGCCAGCACCGCGGCGCCGGCCTCGCGCGTGCTGGCGGCCTTCTGGCCTGAGGCTGCGATGTCCGGCGTGAGCACGCCCGCCGACACCACCGCGTTCACCGCCGCTTCGATCGCCGCCGCTTCCTCCACAAGGCCGAGCGAATGCCGCAGCAGCAGCGCGCAGCTCAGGATGGTGCCGTAGGGATTGGCGATGCCGCGGCCCGCGATGTCGGGCGCCGAGCCGTGGATCGGCTCGTACAGGCCGCGCTTGCCATCGCCCAGCGAGGCCGAGGGCAGCAGACCCAGCGAACCGGCCAGCATCGAGGCCTCGTCCGTGAGGATGTCGCCGAACATGTTCTCGGTCACGGCGACGTCGAAATCGCGCGGTCGTCTGATCAGGTGCATGGCGGCCGAATCCACCAGCATGTGTTCGAGCGCGACGCCGGGGAATTCCTGCTGCATCACGCGCGTGGTGGTCTCGCGCCACAGCCGCGACGTCTCCAGCACGTTGGACTTGTCGATCGACACCAGCCTGCCGCGACGCGACGCCGCCAGCTTCGCCGCCACCCGCACGATGCGTTCCACTTCCATCACCGAGTAGCTGCACAGGTCGGTGGCTTCGGTGGCGGTGCGGGTCTTGGCGCCGAAGTAGATGCCGCCGGTGAGCTCGCGCACGAAGATCAGGTCCACGCCTTCCAGCACTTCGGGCTTGAGCGTGGACGCCGCGCGCAGGGCGGGGTGCACGGCGACGGGGCGCAAGTTGGCGTAGACACCGAGCTCCTTGCGCAGGCGCAGCAGCCCCTGTTCGGGCCGCACCTTGGCGTTGGGTGCCGACCACTTCGGGCCGCCGATGGCGCCAAGCAGCACCGCATCGGCCGCGAGGCAGGCCGCGAGGGTCGACTCCGGCAACGGGTCGCCGGCCAGGTCGATGGCCGCGCCGCCGAACGGTGCCTCCTGCAGCGTGAATTCATGGCCGTGGAGGCTGGCGATGGCGCGCAGCACCTGCACGGCTTCGCTGGTGACTTCCGGACCGATGCCGTCGCCACCCAGGACCGCGATGCGGGCCTTCATGAGGCGCGACGCCGTTCGAACGCGCCGATGTCGGCGGACTTCGACAGCAGGAAGCCGAGCTCGTCCACGCCGTTCATGAGGCAGTAGCGCGAGAAGCCTTCGATGGGGAACTGCACGGCGCGCCCGCTGGGCAGGCGCAGTTCGGTCCGCTCCAGGTCCACCTCGACCTCGGCGCCCGGATTGGCCAGCAGCCACGCGGCAGTGTCGGCGTCGACCACCACCGGCAACAACCCGTTCTTCAGCGAATTGCTGCGGAAGATGTCGGCGATCTCGGTGCTGATGACGGCGCGGAACCCGTAGTCCAGCAGCGCCCAGGGCGCGTGTTCGCGCGACGAGCCACAGCCGAGGTTGCGGTCGGTGACCAGGATGCGGCAGCCCGCGGTTTGTGGCTGGTTGAGCGGAAACTGCGGGTTGTCGCTGCCGTCGGGCAGGTAGCGCCAGTCGGCGAACAGGTTCCTGCCCAGGCCATCGCGGGTGGTGGTGCGCAGGAAGCGCGCCGGGATGATCTGGTCGGTGTCGATGTTGGTATAGGGCAGCACCGCGGTGCGCGAGCGCAGGATGCCGATTTTTTCGTTGCTCATGGTGCGGGTCTCAGGCCTTGAGGAGCTCGCGCGGATCGGTGACGCGACCGCGCACCGCGGATGCGGCGGCGGTCAGCGGACTGGCGAGCAGGGTGCGCGCGCCAGGACCCTGGCGCCCCTCGAAATTGCGGTTGCTGGTGCTCACGGCGTACTGGCCCTTCGGCACGTTGTCGCCGTTCATGCCGAGGCACATGGAGCAGCCGGACTCGCGCCATTCGGCGCCGGCGTCGATGAATACCCGGTCCAGCCCTTCGGCCTCCGCGGCCTGCTTGACCTGCTGCGAACCCGGTACCACGAGCATGTGCACGTTGCGCGCGATCTTCTGGCCCCGCAGCACGGACGCGGCGCTGCGCAGGTCGCTGAGGCGGCCGTTGGTGCAGCTGCCAAGGAACACCATGTCGATGGGATGTTCGCGGATCGGCGCACCGGCCTCGAGGCCCATGTAGCCGAGCGCCTTGTCGAACACCGGATCATTCTTGAGTGCGGGGATCATGCCGCTGATCGGCATCACCATGCCCGGATGCGTGCCGTAGGTGATCATCGGTTCGAGCTTCGAGCCATCGAGCGACACCTCGCGGTCGAATTGCGCGTCCGCGTCGGAGGGCAGGGTGCGCCAGTGGGCCAGCGCCGCTTCCCACGCCGCGCCGCGCGGGGCGCGCGGGCGCGTCGCGAGGTATTCGAACGTGGTTTCATCGGGCGCCACCATGCCGGCGCGCGCACCCGCCTCGATGGACATGTTGCACACGGTCATGCGCTCTTCCATGCCCAGGGCGCGCACCGCGCTGCCGCGGTATTCGAGCACGTGGCCCGTGCCGCCCGACACGCCGATCCTGCCGATGATGGCCAGGATCATGTCCTTGGCCGTGACGCCGGGGTTGAGCTGGCCGTCGACCGTGATCGCAAAACTCTTCGGTCGCCGCTGCAGCAGGCACTGCGTCGCCATCACGTGGCCGACTTCGGTGGTGCCGATGCCGAATGCCAGCGCGCCGAACGCGCCGTGCGTGCTGGTATGGCTGTCGCCGCAGACGATGGTGGAGCCGGGCGTCGTGAGCCCGAGCTCCGGCCCGATGATGTGCACGATGCCGCGCTGCGCATCGCGCAGCTTGAACAGCTCGACGCCGAACTCGGCGCAGTTCTTCTCCAGCATCGAGATCTGCTGCGCGGCCGATTCGATGGTGATGGGCGCGTTGCCGAACACCTGTTCGGTGCGCGTCGGCGTGGAGTGATCCATGGTGGCGAGCGTGCGGTCCGGGCGGCGCAGCTTCAGGCCGCGCTCACGCAGCACCTGGAAAGCCTGCGGCGAGGTCACTTCGTGGATCAGGTGCAGGTCCGCGTACAGCACCGCGGGCGTGTCGGCGGATTCCGGCACCACTTCGTGCTGTTCCCAGATCTTCTGCAGCAACGTCTTCATGGGCAACTCCTGGCGATCAGCCGGCCGCCGCGATGCGCGGCTTGGCCTGCATGTCGACGTAGTCGAGCCAGCCCCACTTGTCGCCGGTCGCCCCGGTGAAGAGTCCGAAGAACGCTTTCTGCAGCGCCTCGGTGATCGGACCGCGCCGGCCGGCGCCGACCTGGATGCGATCCACCGAGCGGATCGGCGTGACTTCGGCCGCGGTGCCGGTGAAGAACAGCTCGTCGGCGATGTACAGCATCTCGCGCGGCACGGAAGTCTCGCGCACTTCCAGGCCGCGATCCTTGGCGAGGCGGATCACGGTGTCGCGCGTGATGCCGCTCAGCACCGAATGGGCGAAGCCCGGGGTGTAGATGACATCGTCCTTGATGACGAACAGGTTCTCGCCCGCGCCTTCACTGACGGTGCCGTCCGGCGCAAGGCCGATGCCTTCCGCGAAGCCGAGGCGCTTGGCTTCCATGCTGATCAGCTGGCTCGAGAGGTAATTGCCGGCGGCCTTGGCCATGGCGGGCAGGGTGTTGGGCGCCACGCGCTGCCAGGAGGAGATGCACACGTCCACGCCTTGCTCTTCGCTTTCGGCGCCGAGGTACTTGCCCCATTCCCAGCCCGCGACCGCCACTTCCACCGGCGGATCGATCTTCGGCGCCACGCCGATTTCGCCATAGCCGCGGAACGCCACCGGACGCAGGTACGCGCCCTTGTTGAGCTGGTTGGCGCTGATCACCTGCCGGCAGGCGTCGTTGATCTGCTCGCCGCTGTACGGGAGCTGGATGCGGTAGATCCTGGCCGAGTCCAGCAGTCGCCGCGTGTGGTCCTTCAACCGGAAGATGGCGACGCCCCTGGGCGTCTCGTAGGCGCGCACGCCTTCGAACACCGAGGAGCCGTAGTGCAGCGCATGCGCCAGCACGTGCACCGTGGCGCTCTCCCAGGCCACGAGTTTGCCGTTGAACCAGATGTAAGGGGTGGCGGGAATGGGCATGGGCGGAACTCCTTATGAACCGGCTTTCGCCATGGCGGGCTTGCCGGGCGCGTCGGCTGCGATGCGCGACGCATTGCGATTGGAATGTTCGATGCGGTTGATCACTTCCAGCAGCGCCTTGCCGCTGGCCTCGATGATGTTGGTGCTGATGCTCGAGCCGCGGTAGCTGCGATCGCCGTATTCCACGTACAGGATGGCCTCGCCCTGCGCGTCCTCGCCGAGGGTGACCGCATGCACCTCGAACTTGCGCACCCGGACCACGACGCCGGTGCCCTGCTCGATGGCCTTGTAGGCGGCGTCGACCGGGCCATCGCCATGCGCCTCGCATTCGACGTTGCGTCCGTCGGCGTGCGTGAGCCTGACCCTGGCGATGGCCTGCTGGCCCTCGTGCACCGTGACGTCGAGCCCCGCCAGGTTCCACGGACCCGGGGCGGCGCCCTCGGCGCGCAGCACCAGCGCCTCGATGTCGCCGTCGAACAGCTCCTTCTTGCGATCAGCCAGCGTCTTGAACTCCTCGAACACGCGGTTGAGTTCCAGCTCGTCCAGCTCGAAGCCCAGCTCCTTGACGCGCTCGCGGAATGCGTGGCGGCCGCTGTGCTTGCCGAGCACGAGGTTGCTGCGCGACATGCCCACGTCTTCCGGCCGCATGATTTCATACGTGCTGCGGTTCTTGAGCATGCCGTGCTGGTGGATGCCGGATTCGTGCGCGAACGCGTTCTCGCCCACGATCGCCTTGTTGCGCGGGATGGGCTGCCCCGTGATGCTCGAGACCAGGCGGCTGGTGGGATAGAGCCGGCTGGTCTGCACGTTGGTCCTGAGATTGAAGAACTGGGCGCGGGTGTTGACCGCCATCACGACTTCTTCCAGCGAGCAGTTGCCGGCGCGCTCGCCGATGCCGTTGATGGTGCACTCGATCTGGCGTGCGCCCGCGACCACCGCCGTGAGGCTGTTGGCCACGGCCATGCCGAGATCGTCATGGCAATGCACCGACAGGCGGGCGCGATCCACGCCGCGCACGTTCTTGCGCAGGTAGCGGAACAGCTCGCCGAATTCGTCAGGCACGGTGTAGCCCACCGTGTCGGGAATGTTGACGGTGGAGGCGCCCGCGTCGATCACGGCCTCGACCACGCGCGCCAGGAAATCCAGCTCGGTGCGCGAGGCGTCCTCGGGCGAGAACTCCACGTCGTCGCAGAGCTCGCGCGCCATCCGCACCGCTTCCACCGCGCGCCGCACGATCTCGTCCTGCGCCATGTTGAGCTTGTACTGGCGGTGGATGGCACTGGTGGCGAGGAACACGTGGATGCGGCGCCGCGGCGCGGGCGCGAGCGCCTTGGCCGCGGCCTCGATGTCCTCGCGTACGCAGCGCGCCAGGCCGGCGATGATCGGGCCCTGCACCTCGCGCGCCACGGCGTTCACCGCTTCCCAGTCACCCCGCGAGGCGGACGGGAAACCCGCCTCGATGATGTCGACCCCCAGCTCCGCCAGCGCACGCGCGACCCGCAGCTTTTCCGGCTGGGTCATGCTGCAGCCCGGCGATTGCTCGCCATCACGCAGCGTGGTGTCGAAGATCAATACGCTTTCCGGTTCGGGAGCCATGGCCGCCTCCAATGTCGTTCAACGGGCCTCTTTCAACCAGGGCATGCGATCGCGCAGCTTCGCGCCCACCTTCTCGATCGGGTGCGTCAGGTCGGCCTTGAGCATGCGCTGGTAATTCTTCGCGCCGCTCTCGCTTTCCTGTATCCACTGCCGCGCGAACTTGCCGGTCTGGATTTCCTTGAGGATCTTGCGCATCTCGTTCTTGGTGCGCGCGTTCACCACGCGCGGACCGCGCGTCAGATCGCCGTACTTGGCGGTGTCGCTGATGAACTTGTGCATCTTCGTCATGCCGCCTTCATGCAGCAGGTCGACGATGAGCTTGAGTTCGTGCAGGCATTCGTAGTAGGCCACTTCCGGCTGGTAGCCGGCTTCCACCAGCGTTTCCCAGCCGCGCACCACCAACTCGGTGGCGCCGCCGCACAGCACCGCCTGCTCGCCGAACAGATCGGTCTCGGTCTCTTCCGCGAACGTGGTGTCGAGCACGCCGCCGCGCGTGCCGCCGATGCCATCGGCGTAGGCGAGCGCCTTGGCGTGCGCCTTGCCGGTCGCATCCTGCGCCACCGCGATCAGGCACGGCACGCCGTAACCCTGCTGGTACTGGCGACGCACCAGGCCACCCGGACCCTTGGGTGCGATCAGCACCACGTCGAGGTCCTTGCGCGGCTTGATCTGCTTGAAGTGCACGTTGAAGCCATGCGCGAACAGCAGCGTGGCGTTCTTCTTGAGTTGGTCCTTGACGGCGCTGTACAGCGCTTTCTGTGCGAGGTCCGGCACCAGCATCGCGACCAGGTCCGCGCCTGCGACGGCATCGGCCGGCTCGGCGACCATCAGTCCGTCACGCTTGGCGTTCTTCCAGCTGTCGCCGCCCTTGCGCACGCCGACCACGACCTTGAAGCCGCTGTCCTTGAGGTTCAGCGCGTGGGCGCGGCCCTGGCTGCCATAGCCGAGGACAGCGACGGTAGCGCCCTTGAGAGCCTTCTTGTCGACGTCCTTTCGCGAATACAGATGCATCGTTCAACTCCTTCAGACCCGGTAAGACCAACAAATTTCCAACAAAAAACCCCGCATCGGCGGCCGGTGCGGGGTTCTGGTGTTTGCGCGTCCTGTAATTTCAGAATCGCATGCAGTTCCCGCACCGGCGCCCCGGGCTTGCAACCAGGGGCAGCAGCAGTACCAGGGACAGCAGGGGGCCCAGCGCGGCCAGCTCGTGGGCGCTGCGGGTCACATCGGCTGTGTGGCTGCAATCCTGCATAAAACAGTCTGATGTCATCACAACCGCAGCGTTGCTGTCAATGACTTCGGAGCCTTTCGCGGGGGGTTTTTGCCAGACTTTTTGCTAGACTGGGGAGTGTGAATTCCCGCCAGGAACAGCCGCCCGCACCTGCCAGCAAAGGGTTGCCGCTGTGGCTGGCGAGCGAGGCCACGCTGCCGCAGCTGCTCGCCCAGTTCGAGCCCCATTTGCAGGTCTGGGTGCGGGCCAATGCCTTCACCGCCGAGCGGTACCGGGTCCTCGGCCTGCCAGGCGAGGACGGCGCGCTGGCCGGCGCGATTGCGGGGCTGGGCGCGGCGCCCGGCCCGGATTCCTTGAGCCTGTGGGACGGCGCCGCGCTGGCCGAGCGCTTGCCCAACCACGCGTGGCGTCTGGTCCAGCCCCTCTCGCAGGCGGCGGCGACGCGCCTGTGGCTGGGATGGCGCCTCGGCAGCCAGCGGCTGCAGAACTACCGGAGCCTTCCAAAGGCCGGACACGGTGCGCAACTGGAGCGACCCGCGGGCGCCGACGCCGCCTACGCGGAGGCCGCGGCCAGCGCATTGAACGCGGCGCGCAATCTCATCAACGCGCCACCGAACCTGTGTGGCCCCGACGAACTGCAGCAAGCCGCCGAACAGCTCTCGCAGCGGTTCAACGGGCAAACCTCGGTCTGCATCGGGCCGAAACTGGCCACGGAGTATCCACTGGTCGAAGCCGTGGGCCGCGGCAGTCCCCGGGCGCCGCGGTTGATCGATTGCCGCTGGAGGAATCCGGGCAAACCGCGCGTGACGCTGGTGGGCAAGGGCGTGTGCTTCGATAGCGGCGGGCTGGATATCAAGCCGCCGGCGGGCATGCTGCTCATGAAGAAGGACATGGGTGGCGCCGCGTGCGCGCTGGCCCTGGCGGAACTGCTGCTCGCGATGCGCGCCCCCATCGAACTGCGCCTGCTCATTCCCGCCGTCGAGAACGCCGTCGACGGCGCCTCGTTCCGCCCGGGCGATGTCTGCACATCGCGCAAGGGACTGACGGTGGAGATCGGCAATACCGATGCGGAAGGCCGGTTGATCCTCGCGGATGCGCTCACCGAGGCCGATGGCGATCGCCCGGACCTGCTCATCGACATGGCGACGCTCACCGGCGCGGCGCGCACGGCGCTCGGACCCGAGCTGCCCGCGGTTTTCAGCCCCGACGCCGCGCTGGCACGCTCGCTGCACCAGCTCGCGGAAGAGGAAGAGGATCCGCTGTGGCCCCTGCCGCTGTGGGCCGGCTACGACGAGGAGCTCGCCAGCCGCGTGGCCGACATGAACAATGTGTCATCCGGCGCCTTCGCCGGCGCGATCATCGCCGCGCTGTTCCTGAAGCGCTTCGTCACGGCGACGTCCACGTGGCTGCACGTGGATCTCTACGCGTGGAACCCGAAGGAGCGCCCCGGTCGGCCACTGGGCGCCGAGGCGCAGTGCGTGCGGGCGCTGTACCGTCTGATCCGCCAGCGCTGCGGCTGATCCCGGGCGGTGCCTGAACCCGGCGCGACCCAGCCCACCCGGCTGGTGGAAGCCATCTACCGGCGCGAAATCCTGCCCTGGAGCCTGCTCGGCATCGGGCTCGGGCTGGTCGAAGGCGCCACGGTGGCGGTGCTGGTCAAGAAGATCTATTCGCCCACCGTGAGCGCGCCGCTGGTGAATTTCGCGGTGGCGCTGGTCAGCGGCGCGCCGGCACTGGCCAACATCGTGAGCTTCATCTGGGCCAACATCGCCCACGGCCGCGCGCGCGTCCGGCTGCTGGCGGGGCTGCAGGCGACGTTCGCGCTGCTGGTGGGACTGATCGCACTGGCGCCGCAGGGCTCGGGCGGCCTGCTGCTCACCCTCCTGTCCGTGATCGCCGCGCGCATGATCTGGGCCGGCGTGCTGACGGTGCGGGCCGCCGTGTGGAGCGCGAACTATCCGCGGCATGTGATGGCGCGCGTGACGGGTCGCATCGTGATGCTGGGCGCCATGGGTGTGGCGGCGGTCGCGTTGCTGGCGGGCTGGGTGCTGGATCATGGCGGTCACCAGGCGCGCTGGCTGTACGTGCTGGCGGCCGTGACCGGCCTCGTGGCCGCCTGGCGCTACCGCGCGGTGCGCGTGCGGCGCGAATACCAGCTGCTGGCCGCCGAAGCCGATGCCGGGGGCCAATCGCAACCGTTCAGCCTGGGAATGCTGCGCGCGATCCTGCGCGAGGATTCCTCATTTCGCGGCTACATGGCCTGCATGGGACTGTACGGCTCGGGCAATCTCATGATCAGCGCGCTGCTCGTGGTGCTGTTCTCCGATCGGCTGCGGCTGCCCGGCGCGACCCAGATCCTGCTGCTCACCGTGCTGCCGCTGGTGCTGATGCCGCTGTTCCTGCCGTGGTGGGCGCGGCTGTTCGATCGCGGGCACATCATCGCGTATCGCTCGCGGCAGTGCTGGGCGCTGGTGGCGTCGGCACTGCTGTTCACGCTTGGCGTGACGCTGCGCGCGCACTGGCTGCTGTGGCCCGCCTCGGTGCTGTACGGGTTCAGCCTGGCCGGATCGAACCTCGGCTGGAACCTCGGCCACAACGATTTCGCCTCCCGCGGGCGCGCGCAACACTACATGGGCGTGCACGTCACGCTCACCGGCGTGCGCGGGCTGGCGGCCCCGCCGCTTGGTATGCTTGCCTATCAGTTGCTCGAGAACCGGCGTGCCGGCTGGGGCGTGGCGGCCATGGCGCTGCCGCTGCTGCTGGTCACGTCGGGCGCGATCGGTTTCGTCAGACAGAACCTCCGGGAAAACAGGCCATGAAGAAAACAGCAAAGTCCAGGCGCGCGCCCGCTGCGGCGCAGGTCGATCCACGCGCGTACTCGCGCCTGGTCGTGGATGGCGTGAAGCAGGCGCCGTCGCGCGCCATGCTGCGCGCCGTCGGTTTCGCGGAAACCGATTTCGCCAAGCCGCAGATCGGCATCGCCTCCACCTGGGCCAACCTCACGCCCTGCAACATGCACATCGCCGATCTGGCGCGGCTCGCGGCGGCCGGCGCCGATGTCGCGGGCGGCAAGAGCGTGCTGTTCAACACCATCACCGTGTCGGATGGCATCTCGATGGGTTCGCCCGGCATGCGCTACTCGCTCGTCTCGCGCGAAGTCATCGCCGATTCGATCGAGACCGTGGTCGGCGCCGAGGGCTTCGACGGCCTCGTGGCCATCGGCGGCTGCGACAAGAACATGCCCGGCTGCGCCATGGCCATCGCGCGCCTGGACCGGCCGGCGGTATTCGTATACGGAGGCACCATCCGTCCGGGTCCGAAGCACCGCGACATCGTGTCGGTGTTCGAGGCCGTGGGCGGCCACGCCGGTGGCAAGGTGTCGGACGCGGAACTGCTGGACGTCGAACGCACTGCGATTCCGGGTGCCGGCAGCTGCGGCGGCATGTACACGGCCAACACCATGGCGTCGGCCATCGAAGCGCTCGGGCTGTCGCTTCCGGACAGCTCCGCCCAGGACGCGGTGGGCGATCGCAAGCGCGATGACTGCCGGCGCGCGGGCGAAGCGGTGGTGCGGCTGGTGAACGCGGGTATCCGTCCGTCGGATATCCTGACGAAGAAAGCCTTCGAAAACGCAATCACGGTGGTGATCGCGCTCGGCGGTTCCACCAATGCGGTGCTGCACCTGCTGGCGATCGCGCAGGCCGCACGCGTGAAACTCGGCCTGGACGATTTCACGCGCATCGGCAAGCGCGTGCCGCTGCTGGCCGACCTCAGGCCGAGCGGGCGCTACATGATGAGCGAGCTGGTCGCGATCGGCGGCATCCTGCCGCTGATGAAACGCCTGCTCGATGCCGGGCTGCTGCACGGCGAGTGCCTCACCGTCACGGGACGCACGCTGGCCGGGAATCTCGCGGGCGTGCCGGATTATGCCAGTGGCCAGGACATCGTCCGGCCGGTTTCCAACCCCATCAAGAAGGACAGTCACCTCGTGATCCTGTACGGCAACGTCGCCACCGAAGGCGCGGTGGCCAAGATCACCGGCAAGGAAGGGCTGCGTTTCACCGGCACGGCGCGCGTGTTCGAGGGCGAGGAGCAGGCCACGGCGGCGATCCTGGGCGACAAGGTGCGGGCCGGCGACGTGGTCGTCATCCGCAACGAAGGTCCGCGCGGTGGTCCCGGCATGCGCGAGATGCTCAGTCCCACCGGCGCCATAATGGGGCGCGGCCTGGGTGACAAGGTGGCATTGATCACCGACGGTCGCTTCTCCGGCGGCAGCCACGGCTTCGTCGTGGGGCATGTTTCGCCTGAAGCGGCGCTCGGCGGCCCGATCGCGCTGCTGCGCACGGGCGATCGGCTGACCATCGACGCCGTGAAGCGCCGCATCGACGTCGATCTGAGCGCTGCGGAACTCAAGCGGCGGCGCAAGAGCTGGAAGCCGCGCAAGGCGTACGCCAGCAGCGGCGTGTTGGCGAAGTATGCAAGACATGTCAGCAGCGCATCCTTGGGTGCGGTGACGGATTTTTGAATCGCGCGGAGGGTTGTCAGCTTCGCAGGCAGGGGTTAAAGTCGCGAGACGTTTGAAATCGCGGGCAAACGTGACAGCGACCCGCGAATTTTTTGAACGTCACGATCTGGCCGCGGGGCGGGACGTGTTGATGAACACGGGATCTGGGCGCGTCACCTGCGGGGGGTCGCGCGCAGTGTCAGGGCGAGTCGGCTGTATGCAGCGCAAGAGAGCGGCGGGTGCCGCGACGGTGGCGCCACTTCTGCCAGACGATCGAGCCGGATTGGTTGTATAAAGACGAACAACGACGGACCACAGCTTAAAACCATGACTGCCTATGCACACGATTCCGGATACAACGCGCGCCGCGCCACGGTGTTCGTCGTCATCGTCGGCCTGCACCTGTTGCTCGGCTGGGCGTTCGTCAGCGGCTTCGCGGTCAAGGTGGCGAAGATGGTGGCGCCCGACGTGATCGCGAAGATCATCGAGGAGCCGAAACCCAAGGAGACGCCGCCGCCACCGCCGCCGGTGCAGCTCGACAAGCCGCCGCCGGTGCAGATCATCGACCCGGTGGTGCAGATCAACGTGCCGGTGGATCTGCCGCCGCCAGTGGCCGTGACCACCACGCAGCCCGTGCCGCCGCAGCCGCCGCGTCCGGCGCCGGTGGCCATCGGCACGCCGATGCAGGCCACCTACGCGCCGGATCCGCAACAGTTCTATCCCGCCATGTCGCAGCAGCTGGGCGAAGAGGGGCGTCCCATCATCCATTTCTGCGTGGCCGCCAACGGCAAGACTTCGACCGTGCTGAAAACGTCCTCGGGCATCGAGCGACTGGACGAGGCGGCCGTCAAGTATGGCAACGCGCTGCGCTACAAGCCGGCCATGGCGGAAGGCAAGCCGATCGACCAGTGCAAGGATTTCGCCGTCAAATTCGTGATCAAGAAGTGATTGCTCCAGATCGTTCAACTGTTTCGAGCCAAAGATCAGGCCGGGTGTGCCCGGGCTGAAAGGAAATAACGAGGACTAAAATGGATAACGTAGCCGACGCCGCCGCCACCGCCGCCACCGCAGCCCCGACCGCCACTCCCTATGGCCTTGGCCCGCTGTGGAACGACGGTACCCTGGTCACCCGTTCGACCCTGATCATCCTGGTGATCATGTCGCTGGGTTCCTGGTTCATCATGTTCACCAAGCTGTGGGACCAGCGCGCGATGAAGAAGTCCGCCCGGATCGTCGAAAAGCAGTTCTGGAACGCGCCGTCACTGAAAGATGGCGTGGAGCGTCTCAAGAAGGGCGACGATTTCCGCTACATCGCCGAAGACGGCCTGCGCGCCGCCTCGCATCACGAAGGCCGTCTGACGGATCGCATCGACCTGCACGAGTGGATCACCATGTCGCTGCAGCGTGCCACCGACGCGGTCAATGGCAAGCTCTCGAACGGCCTGTCGTTCCTGGCCACGGTGGGATCCACCGCGCCGTTCATCGGTCTGTTCGGCACCGTCATGGGCATCCTCAAGGCGCTCATCAACATCGGCGTGTCCGGCCAGGCGACCATCGACAAGGTGGCCGGCCCGGTGGGTGAGGCGCTGATCATGACCGCCATCGGTCTGTTCGTCGCGGTGCCCGCGGTGCTGGGCTACAACTGGCTGCTGCGCCGTAACAAGGGCCTGCAGGACAGCATCCGCAACTTCTCCAGCGATCTGCACGCCTACCTGGTCGGTGGCGCGCGCATGAACGCCGACCAGGCGACATCGGCAGTTCGCAAGTAAGCACACCGGAGCGGCATTGCCATGTCAATGAGTGTGGGGGCGCCCGAAGGCGGCGGTGAAGAAACGGTGATGAGCGAGATCAACACCACGCCCCTCGTGGACGTGATGCTGGTGCTGCTCATCATCTTCCTGATCACCATCCCGGTGATCAAGAACTCGGTGCCGCTGGAATTGCCGAAGGCGGTGGCGCCGCTGCAGACCCGGACCAAGCCCGAGGACATCACCATTGCGGTGGATGCCAAGGGCAACATCTACTGGGGTCTGACCAGGGTGGACAGCACCTCGGATCTGGTGGACCGCGTGGCGTCGGTCGCCGTGAAGGTGCCGCAGCCGGAGATCCATGTGCGCGGTGATGTGAACGCGCTGTACAAGGATATCGGCCGTGTGATCTATGCCGTGCAGAAGGGCGGCATCATCAAGATGAATTTCACCACCGAGCCGGATCGCGCGCTGCCGCCCGAACGCTAGTTCAAGGAATTACAGATATGGCAATGAGTGTAGGCAGTGGCGGCGGCGATGCGCCGATGTGCGATATCAACACCACGCCGTTGATCGACGTGATGCTGGTGCTGCTGGTGACGCTGATCCTGTCCATCCCGATCATGACCACCTCGGTGAAGCTCAACCTGCCGATTCCGAACCCGAACCAGCAGCCGCCGCCGGTGCTGCCGATGGTCATCGACCTCGACATCGACTTCGACGGCACCATCGTGTGGAACGGAACGCCGCTGAACGGCATCGACGACCTGGAAAACCACTTCAAGCAGGAAGTGGACATCCAGCCGCAGCCCGAGGTGCACCTGCGGCCCGACCGTCGCGCGCGCTACGAGGTGGTGGCCAAAGTGATGGCTGCGGCGCAGCGCAACCGCATGCAGTTCCTGAGCTTCGTGGACACGGCGTCATTTGCGCAGGACTGACAGCGACACGCTATTCAGCATCGGTTCAGCGGGCGGCGCCAAGACTCGTGCTGTGACCGGATGGTGCCGCGCCCCCGTTTGAGGGTGTGGCGAAACCTTTAAATCGGGGTTCGTGATGAGCAGATACGCAACTTTTTCGGTGGTCACGCTGGCGTTGGCGGCATTGCTGGGCGGCACGGCCCAGGCGGAAGACGCTCCGGCGGTGAGCAAGGCGCTGGCCAAGACGCTCAAGGCCGCGCAGGACGCCGAAGCCGCGCGCAACTATGACGAGGCGCTGGCCAAGCTGCGCGATGCCCAGGCCAACCCCGAGAAGAACGCCTACGACGGTTACGTCATCAACGAGCTGTCGATGTACGCGTACGCCAAGAAGGGCGACGCGGAGAATGCGGCCAAGTACCTGGAAGCCAACCTCGAGTCGCCCTATCTCGCCGCCGGGCAGCAGCTGCCGCGCCTCAAGCAGCTCATGAACATCTACTACGGCCTGAAGGACTACCCGAAGGCGGTGGACTTCGGCCAGCGCGCCGTGAAAGCCGGTGACACCAGCGACGAGACGCAGATCGTGATCGGCCAGGCGCTCTACCTGGAAGGCAAGTGCAAGGACATGCTGCCGGGCCTGCAGAGCATGGTGAGCAGCCAGGTGAAGGCCGGCAGGAAGCCGGGCGAGAACACCCTGTCGCTGCTGTTCCAGTGCTATGACAAGGGCGGCGACTACGCCAACAGCGGCAAGGTGATCGAGCAGCTGCTGGAGTACTACCCGAAATCCGACAAGGCGCCGCTGTACTGGCAGAACGCCATGGCGTCGCTGGACAAGGTCAAGGATGACGACAACGGCCACCTCAAGCTCAACATCTACCGCCTGAAGAATGACCTGGGCATCCTGAAGATCGGCAGCTCCTACAGCGACATGGCCGAGATCGACCTCGAGCAGGGCAATCCGGCCGAGGCCCAGAGCGTGCTCGAGACCGCCATGGCCAAGAACCTGTTCACCGATCCGCTGGAGAAGGCGCGCAACGAGCGCCTGCTGAAGCTGTCGGCGGGCAAGGCCGTCCAGCGCAAGTCTGAACTTGCCAAGGACGAGAAGGACGCCGACAAGGCCGATGCCGGCGACGCGCTGGTGCAGGTGGGCGCGGCCTACATGACCTATGGCGACTACGCCAAGGCCGAGGAGCTCATGCAACGCGGCATCGGCAAGGGCAACCTCAAGTATCCCGACGAGTCCTATCTGCTGCTGGGACTGGTGCAGCTGCGACTGAAGAACGTGGCCGACGCGGAACGGACCCTGGGCAAGATCAAGGACGGCACGTCGTACGATCGGCTGGGCAAGCTCTGGTTGCTGCACCTGCGGGGTTGAACCGGCAAGCCGGCTGCGATCGATGGAGTACCACGCCGCCGCCGGCACCATCGCGGTGATCCGGGCCAAGCTGCACGACCTGCGCGTCACCGACGCCGACCTGAACTACCAGGGCTCCGTGACGCTCGATCCCGAGCATTGCGAGGCGGTGGGCATCCTGCCGCTGGAATTCGTCGAGATCTGGAACAAGAGTTCCGGCGCGCGCATCACCACCTACGTGATCTGGGGCAAGCGCGGTTCGCGGTGCTGCGTACTGAACGGCGCCGCGGCCCGCACCTGCCAGCCGGGCGACGCCGTCATCATCGTCGCACGCACCAGCATCCACCCGCCGGAGCTGCCGAAGCACCGGCCGCGGGTGGCGCTGTTCGATGCGGACAATCGCGTGCGGCAGCTCGTTGAATATCGCGTCACCACCGACCGCCAGGGCCGCATGGATTTCCGTGCGGTGCGGCTGCGTCCCCGTTCGAAAGGAGCAAGCAGGAAATGACCATCAAAGCCGGCGATCGCATGCCCGTGGGCAAGTTCCGCACCATGACCAGCGATGGTCCGAAGGAAATCAGCACCGCCGAACTGTTCGACGGCAAGAAGGTGGTGCTGGTGTCGGTGCCGGGTGCGTTCACGCCCACCTGTGACGCGCGCCACCTGCCCGGGTTCGTCGACCAGTTCGACCAGTTCAAGGCCAAAGGCATCGACACCGTGGCCTGCATGGCGGTCAATGACGTGTTCGTCATGAACGCGTGGGGCAAGTCGCAGAACGCCACCGGCAAGGTGCTGATGCTGGCCGACGGCAACGGCGACTATGCGCGCGCGCTCGGCCTGCAGCTCGACGCGCGGGGCTTCGGCATGGGCGAGCGCGGCCAGCGTTTCGCGATCGTGGTGGACAATGGCGTGGCCACCCGGGTCAGCGTGGAAGAAGCGGGCCAGTTCAAGGTGTCGGCCGCCGAGGCCGTGCTGGCGCAGCTCTAGGCGGCGAGCCGGCGCGGGACTCAGGCGCCGCGCTGTTTCGCGTTGTCGTCCAGCGCCTGTTCCAGTTCCGGCAGCAGCTGGAACAGGTCGCCGCTCAGGCCGAGATCCGCCACTTCGAAGATCGGCGCTTCCGCATCCTTGTTGATCGCGACGATCGTGCGGGCATCGCGGATGCCCGTGAGGTGCTGGATGGCGCCAGAGATGCCCACCGCCACGTACAGTTCCGGCGCGATGATCTTGCCGGTCTGTCCGACCTGCAGCTCGTTGGAGACGAAGCCGGCGTCGACCGCGGCGCGTGAGGCGCCCACGGCGGCCTTGAGCTTGTCCGCCAGCGCATAGACGATCCGGAAGTTCTCCGCGCTGCCGACGCCGCGTCCGCCGGACACCACGCGGCTGGCGCTCTGCAGGTCCGGGCGATTGCCGGCGGCGGGCGAGGAGAGACCCACGAACCGCGTGTGCGTGGGCAGCTCCACCGCGGGAGCTGGCTGGCGCTCGATCGGGGCGGGCGCGGTCGCGCTGGCCGCAGCCTGGAACGAAGCCGTGCGCACGGTGCCGACCACCGGGCCACTGCTGGCCTCCACGGTGGCGATGGCGTTGCCCGCGTAGACGGGACGGCGGAAGCGCGTCGGCGTCTCCAGCGCCATGATGTCGCTGACCTGCGGCAGGCCGAGCAGGCCGGCCACGCGCGGCATGAGATCCTTGCCGAAGGTGTCGGCGGGCCCGAGCAGCAGGGCGAACGGCGCGGCCAGCGCCGCGATCTGGGGCGCGAGCTTCGCGGCCAGCGCGGGCTCCGCGCTCACCTCGCCGATGGCCAGCACGCGCGCGACGCCGGTGAGCAGCGCCGCCTGCTGGAGCACGGGGTCGGGCGCATTGAACACCGCGAGCGTGACGCGGGCATCGGACAACGAACCCGCACAGCGCACCGCGCGCGCCGTGGCCGGATTGAGCTGCTGGCCGTTGTGTTCCGCGACCACCAGGATTTCCACGGCGCTCATGGCAGCAGGTTCCGGTGCTGCAGCTCGCTCACCAGCTCCGCCGCACTCTTGAGCATGCGCCCGCGGCCGCGCACCGGCGGCGCCTCCAGCCTGAGCGTTCTCAGCCTGGGCTGCAGCGCGACGCCAAGCGCAGACAGCGTCAGCGTTTCCAGCGGCTTTTTCTTGGCTTTGATGATGTCCGGCAGTTTCACGTAGCGCGGTTCGTTGAGGCGCAGGTCGGTGGTGAACACGGCCGGCAGATCGACTTCGAGCGTCTCCGTCCCCGCATCCACTTCGCGCTCCACCACGGCCCGCTCGCCGTCCAACGTGATCTTCGAGGCGAACGTGGCCTGCGGGCGATTCCACAGCGCGGCCAGCATCTGGCCCGTCTGGTTGTTGTCGCCATCCACCGCCTGCTTGCCCAGCAGCACGGCCAGCGGCTGTTCCCGTTCCACCAGCTTGAGCAGCACGCGCGCGACGTCCAGCGGCTCGGGCTTCTCGTCCATCTGGACATGCAGCGCGCGATCCGCGCCCATGGCCAGCGCCGTGCGCAGCTGCGCCTGGGCGTCGGCGGGCGCAAGGGTGGCGACCACGACCTCCTCGGCGAGACCGCGCTCCTTCATGCGCAGCGCTTCCTCGAGCGCGATTTCGTCGAACGGGTTGAGGCTGAGCTTGATGCCGTCGGTGACCACGCCGCTGCCGTCCGGAAGCACCCGGACCTTCACGTTGTAGTCGATGACGCGCTTGATGGCGACCAGCAGTCGTTTCATGGCGCCAATATAGCAAGCCTGCGGGCGGGGCGTGAACGACGCCCGGCCCGGGCCGTGAGGCGCGTCCGTGCACGCCAGGCGGCGCGCGGGTATGCTTGCACGATGAGCACTGAAAACAGCGTGCCGGCCAGCGAGTTCCTGCACAACGTCCGCTACGAGATCCGCGGCGGGCTGGCCCGTCGCGCCCATGAACTGCAGCGGCTGGGCTATGAAATCACCCCGCTGAACATCGGCAATCCCGGCGTGTTCGGGTTCCGCACGCCCGAAACCATGCGCCTCGCGATGATCGAGAACCTGCCGGAATCGGAGGCGTACTCGCACCAGAAGGGGATCTTCCCGGCGCGCGAGGCGATCGTGATGCAGCAGCAGGTGCGTGGCGTGCAGGGGGTCAGCGCCGATGAAGTGTTCATGGGCAACGGCGTCAGCGAGCTCATCGACATGGTGCTGCGCGCGCTGCTCAATGGCGGCGATGAAGTGCTGGTGCCGGCGCCGGATTATCCGCTGTGGACCGCCGCCGTGAACCTGAACCGCGGCCAGGCCGTGCACTATCCCTGCCGACCCGAGAACGGTTTCGTGCCCGATCCGGCCGAAGTGGAAGCGCTGATCACCCGGCGGACGCGCGCCATCGTGATCATCAATCCGAACAATCCCAGCGGCGCGGTGTATCCGCGCGCCACGCTGGAGGCGCTGGCGCGCATCGCCGAGAAGCACAAGCTGGTGGTGTTCAGCGACGAGATCTACGACTCGATGACCTACGATGGCGCCGAGTTCGTGCCCATGGCGACGCTGGTGCACGACACGCTGTGCGGCACGCTGTCGGGCCTGTCGAAGATCTACCGCGCCTGCGGCTATCGCTGCGGCTGGGTGGTGTTCTCCGGCAAGCTCACCGGCGCCGCGGATTACCTCGCCGGGCTCGATCTGCTGAGCTCGCTGCGCCTGTGCAGCAACGTGCCGGCGCAATGGGCGGTGCAGACCGCGCTGGGCGGCTACCAGAGCATCAAGGACCTGATCGCGCCGGGCGGTCGGCTGTACGAGTCGCGCCGCGCCATTCTCGAGGCCGTGAAGGCCAGCCGCTTCCTGCAGCTGCAACCCGTGCCGCAGGGCGCGTTGTACGCGTTCATCGGCGTCGATCGCTCGCTGCTGCCGGATTTCGACGACCAGCAGTTCGCGCTCGACCTGCTGGAGCAGAAGCATGTGCTGGTGGTGCCGGGCACCAGTTTCAACGTGCCGTATCGCACGCACTTCCGCGTCACCAACCTGCCGGATGCCGCGCTGCTGCGCACGGTGTTCGACAAAATGGAGGAAGTGCTGCAGGGCTACGCCGCGCAGGGCGCGTCCAGCGCGCGCGGTGGCTCGGTCGTGGACGCCCAGCAGCGCTTCAAGTAAGTGGGTGATCGGCCTCGACGCAGCGCTGGCTGAGGCTCTCGACGCCGGGTTGACGCTGGTGGTGCCGAGCCCGCAGCGCGCCGCGGCGTTGCGCCTGGCCTGGACCGCGCGCCAGCTCGCCGCCGGCCGGCAAAGCTGGCCCTCGCCGCAGGTCCTGCCGTGGCGCATCTGGCTCGAGCGGGAGCTCGAGGCAGCGGCCATCGCCAGCGGCTACCGCTGGCGCACCCTGCAACCGCTCGAGGAATCCCTGCTGTGGCGGAGCGCTGCCGCGCAGGCGGCCAGCGAGCACGCGCTGCTGCAGCCGGCGTTGCTGGCGGAGAGCGTGCGGCATTCTCTGGCGCTGTCGCAGGAGTGGAGCATCCCGCTCACCGGCGACAGCGACGAATTGCGCCTCGCACGTGCCACGATCGGAAATTTCAGGCGACGCGCGTCGGCTTTGCATGCCGTGACGGCCAGCGACAGCGAGGGATGGCCGGCGGAATTCAAGCCGGACACCTCCCGCGTGCGGCTGGTCGGCTTTGCGGAGCTCGGCGAAGCACGGCGTCGCTGGCTGGCTGCCTGCGGCGCACAGCAGATCGGGAGCGATGAATTGCCGGCGCACGAGGCCGATCCCGCTGCGGGCGGCGCTGCGGGCGCCCACGCGCCAGCGGTGAGTGCCTGCGCCGATCCCGAAGCCGAACTGCTGGCCGCCGCGCGCTGGGCCCGGGCGCTGCTGCAGCAAGATCCCGCGGCGCGGCTGCTCGTGGTGGTGCCGCAACTCGACAGCCGCCGCGCGCTCGCGCAGCATTGCTTCCAGACCGTGCTGCAACCCGAAAGGCTGCTCGCGACAACCGGCCCGGGTGATGCCGCAGCCGCCGACGAACCGCTGTTCGCGCTGGAAGGCGGCGTGCCGCTGGCGGACTACGCCCTGGTGCGCGCGGCGCTGCAACTGTTGCGGCTCGCGACCTCCCGCCTGGAATTTGCCGAATTCAGCGCGCTGTTGCGCTCGCCGTATCTGGCCGAACCGGGGCTCGCGCAGCGGCTCGCGCTGGATCTCTGGTTGCGCGACAACGGGGTGCTGGAGGTGGACGCCACGACGCTCGCCACGCTCGCGCACCGTGCGCCGTCCGGCGAGCCCATGGTGGGCGAAGCCTTGCGCAGCTGGGATGCGTTGTTGCAGCGGTTGCCCGCGACCGCGGCGCTGCCGGCGCGGGAGTCGGCGGCGGCCATGGCGCGGCTGCTCGAGGCCGCAGGCTGGCCGGGCCCCGGGTCCCTGGGCAGCGAGGAGCAGCAGACGCGCAACCGCTGCGAGGAGCTGCTGGGCGAGCTGGCGCGGCTCGGCGCGGCGGGTGGATTGCAGACCGCGCAGGCGAGCGTGGACGTGCTGTGCGCGCAGGCGCGACGGCAGCATTTCGCGCCGGCCACGGCCGATGTCCCCGTCACGCTCACGGCTGACTGCGGCGATCCCATCGTCCAGTACGACGGTATTCGCGTGTGCGGCCTGAGCGCCGCGCACTGGCCGCGCGCCGTCACGCCCGATCCTCTGTTGCCGGTGCTGGCGCAGCGCACCGCAGGTGTGCCGACGGCCAGCGCCGCGGGCCAGCTCGCTGCGGCGCGGCGGTCACTGCGGCACTGGGCGCGACGCGGTGCTGTTTGCGAGTTCAGCTATGCGCGCCTCGAAGACGATGTCGAGCAGCGGCCCAGTCCCCTGCTCGGCGCGGAGCGCGACGCATCGGAACCGGGCGTGCACGCTGCCGCGGAGCCGACCGGCGCGCCGGATCTCGCCGCCTGGCTTCACGCGCAGCGGCGGGGCGAGTGGCGGCAGACTGAAGCGGGCGCCGCCTGGAGCGGGGGCGAGCGCCTGCCGGGCGGTACGCAGCTGCTGGCCTGGCAGGCCGCCTGCCCCTATCGCGCCTACGCGCAGCTGCGGCTCGGCGCGCTACCACTGCCCGAGCCCACACCCGGCATCGATCCGCGCCTGCGCGGGCAATTGCTGCATGCGGCGCTGGAACAGCTGTGGCGCCAGCTCGGCTCGCAGGCGGGGTTGCAGGCGCTGGATGCGACGGCAGTGGCAGCGCGCTGCGAGGCCGCCGCCGACGCGGCGCTGGGCAGGGCGATGGCGCGGCTGCCGTGGCCTCCCGGCAGCGCACTGCTGGCGCGCGAGCGCACCCGCATCGTGCGCCTGCTGCGCATGGAGCTGGAATGGGAGGCTTCCCGTGCGCCGTTCAGCGTCGAGCGGGTGGAAGCCGGCGAGCGTCCGCTGCGGCTGGCGGACCACGAGCTCGCGCTGCGGCTGGATCGGGTCGATCGCCTGGAGGATGGACGGCGCCTGATCCTCGACTACAAGAGCGGACGCGCGGAACGGATCGATCCGGAAGAGGAGCGTCCGGTCCGGCCGCAGCTGCCGGCGTACGCCGTGGCGCTCGGGGATGAAGTGGCGGCGGTCGCGACCGTGCACCTGCTGCCGGAGCGCTTGCAGTTGCGGGGACTCGCCGACGGCGAAGCACGGTGCGGGCTGACGGCCGCCCCGCGTCCCTGGCAGGAGCAGCTCGCGCTGTGGCGCGGGCGGCTTGGACGACTGGTGCGGGAGTTCGCCGCGGGCGAAGCGCGCGTGGCGCCGCTCAAGGATGCCTGTCGCCATTGCCATCTCGACATCGGCTGTCGCGTCGACGCCGGCATCGAGCGACTGCACAGCGAACCTGCGGTGGACGATGACGCCTGACCCCATCGCGAGCGACGCGCAGGCGCGCGAACTGGCGTGCGATGTCACGCGCTCGTTCCTGTTGCAGGCGCCCGCGGGCTCGGGCAAGACCACGGTGCTGGTGACGCGCTACCTCGCCCTGCTGGCGAGGGTCGACGAGCCCGAGGCCATCCTGGCGGTGACTTTCACGCGCAAGGCGGCGGGCGAGATGGCGGCGCGCATCCTCGACGCGCTGGGAAAGGCGGCGCGCGATCCCGCCTCGGTGGACCAGCGCTATCGCGCGGCCGCTGTGGCAGCCGTGGCGCACGCCGGGCGGCGGGGTTGGGATCTGCTCGCCAATCCGGCGCGGCTGCGCATCCAGACGCTCGACTCGCTCAACCACTGGCTCGCGAGCCAGTTGCCGGTGACGGCCGGCAGCGGCGGGCCGCTGCAGGTGCAGCCCGATGCCAGGCCGCTGTACCAGCGCGCCGCGCGCCGCTGCCTGCAGGCGGTGAGCGAAGAAGAGGGCGAGGTGGGCGCCGCCGCGCAGTTGCTGTTCGTGCGCCTCGACAACAGTTGGCAGCGACTCGAGTCATTGCTGGCGGCCATGCTGGCCGAACGCGCCCACTGGCTGCCGCACGTGCTGGCCGCCGGCGAGCCCCGGCTCGTGGCGCGCGTCGAGGAATCGCTCGCCAGCCTGACGGCGCGCCAGCTCGGCAATGCGCGCGGACTGCTCGGCGCACTGCAGGGCGAAGAAGCGGTTGCACTCGCCCGGCTGGCGGCACGCCAGCTGGCGGAATTGCCCGGGGACGCGGCGCACGATTGGGAGGGCTGGACGCAATTCACCGTCTCCGACGCCGCGCAAGCGGCGCCGCTGGGCGACGCCGTCGGCGAATTGCCGCGCTGGCGCGCGCTGGCGCAGCTGGTGCTGACGCGCCAGGGACGCTGGCGCAAGAGCATCAACAAGCGCGTCGGTTTCCCGCCCGGGGATGGCGCTGCCAAGCAGCGCATGCTGGACTGGCTCGAGGCCGCGGCGCGCGTGCACTCGCTCGAGCAGGTGCTGGATCAATTGCGCGAGTGGCCGGACCTGCAGCTCTCGGGCGAAGACGTGCAGGGCCTGCGCGCGCTGTCGTTGCTGCTGCGCCGGGCGGTCGCCGAACTGCAGCTGGTATTCGCGGCGCAGGGCGCCGTGGACTACAGCTACGTGGCCGGCGCCGCACGCGCTGCGTTGAGCGAGGAGGGGTTGCCCACGGAACTCGCGCTGCGCTGCGGCGGCGCGCTGCGCCACATCCTGGTGGATGAATTCCAGGACACGTCGGCCGAGCAGTTCCATCTGCTGGCCGCGCTGTGCGCTGGCTGGGCGCCTGGCGATGGGCGCACGCTGTTCGTGGTGGGCGATCCCATGCAGTCGATCTACCAGTTCCGCGAGGCGCAAGTCGGCCTGTTCCTGCGCGCCCGCGCGCTCGGCATCGGGGGACTGTCGCTGGCGGCGTTGCAGCTCACGCGCAATTTCCGCAGCTCGGCCGAGGTCGTGGCGTGGATCAACGCACGCTTCGCGCTGC
>Ga0335083_10002086_pt1 | contig 26805 bp, 24 predicted proteins | sample Lox_Sample_42_FD_206716 | JGI IMG/M metagenome (GOLD analysis project Ga0335083, IMG submission 206716) | Soil microbial communities from Loxahatchee National Wildlife Refuge, Florida, United States - Lox_Sample_4.2 | ecosystem: Environmental > Terrestrial > Soil > Wetlands | place: USA...
GAGCGCTTGTTCGACTGGGGCGACCCTCAGTTCTTGGCGACCGAGGCGAAGAACGAACGACGGAGCCGACAGGCGACGAAGCAAAGCGCAGCCGTGATCAGGCCTCGCCGAAAGCAGCCCGAGAAACCCGAAAAACGCGAGAACAAGACGAAGCGCAAGCAGCGTCACTAGTGACGCCGCGCCGAGCAAGTGCCCGCGCTCCGGCTCACGCCGGCAACGTGAATTCGCGGGTGCTCGGTTTGTCGCGAAAGGTGAGCGGGGCGCTCGCGGAGCCGAATTGGGCGGCGAGGAGGTCTTGAAGCAGCACTTTGACGATTAGGGCGTACGCGACGAGCTCGGGTAGGTTCTCGTCGAGGATTTCGCACGTGAGGACGAGGCCCGTCGGCGGCGATTCGATCGCGTGGATGCGAATGGCCTCGTGTCCGTCCGCGCGTCGCTCGACGGCGTAGGATGTCTCGACACCTGTTCGACGGTCGAGCGCCTTGTACGCGGTCACGGGGTGCTCGGGGGACATCCGCAGCGCGTCGTCGAGCATGGCCGCGCCCGTTCCGAGATCGAATTTGGCGCCGGTGAGGCGCGCTTTGTCCCAGCGCACGCCCGTCAGTCGAGCGCGGCGAAAGTCGACCTGCTCGAAATTCCCGCCGCGTAGGTCGGCGTCGGTGAGATCGGCTTCGTCGAAGGCCGCCTGCTTCGCGTTGACGGAACGTAGGTCCGCTCTCGCGAGCCGCGCGCTGACGAACGAGGTGCCGAAGAGGTCTGCGCCGCGCAAGACGGCGTCTTCGAGCATGGTGTGGTTGCACTGGCTCGCCGAGATCATGCAGCGCTGCATCAGGCAGCCGGCGAAGGTCGCCCCCGAGAGCACGCAGTCGAAAAACATGGCGCCGCCGCACGCCGCCCCGACGAAGTTTGCGCCCTCGAAGTCCGAGTCGCGAGCACGAAAATCATCGAGGTCCGCTTCGCGCAGGTCAGCGTGATTCACGTCCCACCGCTCCACGCGAATGTGCGTGAGATCGGCGCCGCGTAGATCGCAGCGCGCGGCGTTGCCCTTCTTCGCGAAGCGTTGCGTGCCACGGACCTTCGACCATTCGGCGGGGATGTCGGCCATTTTAGTTCTGCTTCAGCGCATGCCAGCCCGGGGACACCCAACGCGGGCTCGACTTCTCGCCGCGTTTCGCCAGGACACCGGTGCTCTCGAAGCTCGTTCGAATTTCGCTTTGTCGGGCCGACAGCGTCGTGAAGTCCGCGGCCCACGGCTCGCGAGCGAGGTCCAGTTGAATCACTCCCGAGGCGAGCTCCAGCGAGTTCGGCAGGGAAAGCAGGAGCTCCTTACCGATGAGCTGCGTGACGTACGGCCCGAACCAGGTGCGCGCGTGGAGGTTGGTGAGTCCGCCGGCGTCCAGCTCTTGACCCTTGATGTGCGCGCCGCGATTGTAGTCGGGGACATCGGGGCCACTCGTGAAGTACGCGTGCACCAATCCGAATTCGAGAGGGACGCGAGACACGACACGACTCACGGCTTCGAAGAGCGTCGCGAGCTCGTCACCGTTCGGTGCCGGCTCGATATTCAGTTTCAAACCGTCGTTGGCTCGACGTTTCGTCATCAGCATGCCGTCGTAGCGCGGCTTGGTGGTCCGCCAGAGCACGACCGGTCTCGTGGCGGCGAGTTGCCGCGCCGAGTCGGGCGAATAAGGCACTCGCTTCCGTTCGTCCAAACTCGCGTGCGAAGGCGTGAGCAACGGTTCCGTCTCGAGCGCAGCGAGTAAATAGCCCACGCCGTCGGGCGCAAGGTTCGGAGTGATCAGATTGACGCGGAGCTTATCGGCCGGCATCGAGGCTTCCGCGCGACGATATCGCGCCCTCCGCGGTTGCTCCATGTGCGAGCATCGTCGCCCCTTGGTGCCGGCCGAGCTCGAAGCGGACGAGCAAAACCGGCCGCCGGGCTCGACGCGACCGAGAACCGTCCGCCGCCGCGCTCTCCCCGTGCTTTCGCGCGCGCTACCTCGAAGGGGACCGCGTCGCCAATAGGTAGAAATCAAGAGCTCGGCGCGGGACGACACGCGGTCGACTCCTTCGAGGAGCGCAGAAAGGAGAGGAGGTGGATCTCGGCGGGGACACGGCGAGAACACCTAGCCGCACATCGTGAACGCGAGTAGGCAGAAGTTCGCGACTCGTGCGTAGCACTGGTCGTCGGTCAATCATGGCTCCTGAGGCGGGTCGCTCGCGCGGCTCGAGGTGAGGGGCACTTTTTTGGATGGGTGAGGTGGTGTCTTGAACAATCATGAAGTCCGTTTTGTTGGGTGGAATTGGGCGTCCTGCGCGTGCTTGCTGCCGGTGCTTCTCGGGGCGGCAGGCTGCGGGGCGGTGAGCTCGGCGGCAAACCCGAAGGTCGCCCCGTACATCAAGGAGCAGGCGCCGCTCACGATCGTGGTGGAGCGCGCCGACGCCGCCGCGACGACCTCGCGCGCGGCCGCACGGCTGCTCACCGAGACGCCCGTCAACGCCGATTGGCCGAAGGAGTTGGCGCTCGGCACCGATCGGATCCGTCAGACGCAAAGCGACCAAGCTGCGCGCTTCATCTACGCCGGCAAGCCGTACGCGATCGTCGCGTCGGTGGTGTGGGCGCGCACGCTCACGAACATCAAGCTCGCGCCGCCCCCCGATTCGGCGGCGAGCGCGGCCGAGGCGGCACCGACGACGGACAGCGGCTCGGGTGCGACGGACAGCGCCGCCGGGACGACCGGTTCGGCGACAGGCGCGACCACCCCGTCCTCGGATCAGGGTGCAAGCTCGGGAGCGGTCGATTCGAACGCGGCGTCCGGTGCCGTCAGCACGCCAGGCCCGAAGCTGCCGGTGAATCTCCTCGCGGCGATCGCGCCCGACCTTGCCACCGACTACACGACGTTCGAAACGTCGATTGCCGACTTGAGTCGCATGGAGGCGGCCATCGACGCCGAGAAGAAGGCGGCGAGCGAGGCGACGACGGACGCCGACAAGCAAGCGCACACGAAGGCCGCCGAGGCCAAGCAAGCCGAGCTCGACCACGCCAAGGCCGCCATCGAGCCGCTGCGCAAGGACTTCCTTCTGCGCTGCAAGGCGGCCGCCGCGAAGGCCGCGGCGAGCGCGCAGACGTTCGGACCGGTGGTGGTGAATTTGCGGCAAGCCGTGGACGACGCCGAGACGGCGAACGGCGCGGCCGTGGTGGCGTATCCGCTCGCGGCCAAGGACATCAAGAATCAAGTCGTCGTTTCCGCGGAGGGCAACCTCACCGACCTCATCTACGAGCAGACGGGGCATCGTCTGCAAACGCGCGGCACTCACGTGAACGCCGGCTTCGACGGCAGCAAGGTGAACCTGTCGTTGAACGGCATGACGCCCGACGACCTCGGCAAGGTCGACCCCGGCGAGCTCGTGACGCAGACGCTCGCTCGGACGCAGAGCTTCGTCGAAAAAGCCTTGTTGCTCCTCGACACGACGTCGCGCACCGAGGGCCGGCTGGAGTTCGAAGCGGACATGCTCGACGCGTTGCTCGACGGCTTCAAAGCGAGCGGTTGGTCGGCGCCGGACGCCGTCTACGTGCCGGAACAAGGCGCGGTCCAAATCGCAGCCGGCGCTCCGCTCCCGACGAGCCGCCCCAGCATGGTGTCGGGTCTCGCGCATCTTTTCGGCAAGTGAGGGAATCGGATCCGGGGGCGCTCACTCGACGGAGTCGAGGGGCGCCTCCGGGGCATTGGGGTTGATTGCGCGACCGGGCGGCGACCGGTAGCTTGAGCAAGCATGGAGACGAAGTGTGTCCGCGTGAGAATCAGGCCGGGGAGCCTCGATGCGGTGCGCGAATGGGCGCGGACGATCAACGGCCGCCGTGAGGAGGCGGTAGCGACGCTGCGGAACGAGCGCGTTCAGCTCGAGTCGGTGTTCCTGGAAGAGGCTGCTGACGGGAATTTCTTGATTTACTACATGCGCGGCGTCGACCTCACCGCGAGTCAAAAGGTCGCGGGCGCTTCGGAACACCCCATCGACGCGTACCATCGAAATTTCATGCGCACGCACACCGAGGGCGGCACCGTTCTGGAATTACTGATCGACGTCGACGCGTAGACGGCGCGTGAACCCAAAGCGATGACCATGGGCAAACTCGCCGCCGTTGCTTACGTTCGAGGTACGCGCAGGAGCCGATCGCTCCGAAGGGTGCGCGCCAACGGAGGGCTCCATGCGACCGCCGCGACGGGCAACTTGCGATCTTTTTCCGACACACACGGGGACAGGGGTGTTGCTGGTCGCGCTATTCATGGGGACGAGCGCCGGTTGCGGTGCGCCGAGCGACGCCGAGGGCGAGGACTACGTCGCGCGAACCGCCGATGCCATTACGGGTCCGGTACCGGGTCCGGCGCGGGTCCCCATCAGGTCGATTTGTCTGGCCTGTCCGCGCACCGTGACCTTGGGCGGAACGCCGACGAGCCTCGCCGTCGCGAACGGCACGGTGTTCTGGTCCGGCGGCCTCGGTTCGGGCGCCAGCGTGGAGTTCGGGATTTTCAGCGTGCCGGCGTCGGGTGGCGCTTCCACACTATTTCTTTCTGCCTCTGGCACGGCCAACGCGACACCGGATTCACTCGTCGCGCTGGGCGGCGCGCTCTATTGGCAACTGCCCGGGGACGACGGCGGTACCTGGACGATGCCGACCGCAGGCGGCACGGCGACCGAGCTCATGTCGATCCCGGACTTGAAAGCACAAAGGCAGGGGATCGCGGCCGCGCAGGTCACGTCCTCATGGCCCCTCGAGCTTCGGCTCCTCCTTTCGTTCACGAGCGTCCTTTCGACGGACCCGAGTAACTCGCACCTATGGGCGTTCGGTCGTTCGACCTTCTTCCCTACTTGGCAAACGACCACGCTCGTGGACGGCGATGTGAGCGACTCAATCGGGGTCTACTATCCCGACAACGTCACCATGGACGCGACGAATGCCTATTTCGTCTCGAACAGATCCACTGGGGGGAACGGCGTTTATCAAATCAGCCGCAGCGGCGGGACACCTTTGCTGCTCGCGGCGACGGCCGATCATCAATCCCCCATCGCGACGTACGGCGGCAATGTCTATTTCGTCACGAGCGATTCGATCGTGACCGTGCCGGTCGGCGGCGGGACGCAGAGCACGTTGGTGACCGATGCCGGGCCGCCGACGACGTTCGCCGTCGACGGGGCGACGCTCTATTGGACCTGCACGACGTGCGGGACGGTCTCCAAAATGGCTTTCACCGGCGGCGCCGTGACGACGGTTGCGAGCGGGGAGCAAGCGCCCGAATTCTTGGCGGTCGATGCGTCGAACCTGTATTGGGGCGCGACCAACGCCGTACGCACTCACACGAAGTGACGGAACACCTCGCGGCCTGGTCTACCCCTCCTGCTCGGTCGGCCGAATCAAGAGCTCGTTCACTGCGACTCTGCGGGGGCGCGTGACGATGTAGGCAATCGCGTCGGCGATGTCTTCGGCTTCGAGTCGCTCGAAGGCGAGGAATTTGGAGATCGTATCGCGGATCTCGGGGCGGTTGTGGCTCACGAGCTCGGTGTTGACCGCGCCGGGCTCGAGCAGGCAAACGCGCACGTGCTTGGTCGTGACTTCTTGACGGAGCGCTTCACTGAAGCCGGTGATGCCGTGCTTCGTCGCGTTGTAGACGGCGCGGCCGGCGCGGGGGAAGCGCCCGGCCGTCGAGCTCACGTTGACGAGATCCGCGACGCGACGCGCGCCCGTTTCGGCGGCCTTGATCAGGTGGGGCAAGGCGGCGTGTGAACAATAGAGCGTCCCGAGCAGGTTGATCTCGACCATCTCGCGCCATTCGGGCATGGGCGCGCCGAGGGCGGGGCCGAGCAGCATGACGCCCGCGGCGTTGACGAGCGTGTCGAGACGGCCGAACTCGGCGACGGTTCGCGCGATCACGTCGTTCGCTTGGTCTTCGCGGGTGATGTCGGCGGCGAGCACGAACGCGCTGCCGCCCTGCTTGCGGATCTCGCCCGCCAGGGTTTCGAGCCGTTCTTTGCGCCGCGCGACGAGCGCGACCGAGGCACCTTGCCCCGCGAGCGCCGTCGCCGCGGCCGCGCCGATGCCGCTCGAAGCGCCAGTCACGAGCGCGACGGTTCCGTCGAGTTTCTCTGCCATGGTCGTTCTCCTCGTTCGAGCGAAACGTAGGGACGGCGCGCGCGCCGGCAAGCCCTCAACCGAAGCGTTCGCGATACGACGCCTCGTCGAACCCCACGAGCGCGAAATCTTCCCCCAGCATGAACGGGCGCTTGACGAGCTTGCCGTCCGCCGCGAGCGCTGCAAGCGCCTCCGCTTCCGTCATCGTGGGGAGCCGCTCGCCGAAGCGGCCGGCGCGATAACTTTCACCGCTCGTGTTGAAGAGCTTCTTCAGCGGGAGCCCGCTGAGGACGAGCGCGCGCTTGAGCTCCGCCTTGCTCGGAGGCTTCGTGACGATGTCGAGCGTCTCGTGACGGACGGCGTGCCGCGACAAGAACGCGAGCGCCTTGCGACACGTCGAGCATTTCGAATATTGATAGACTTTGAGGGTCATTTGAACACGTCGCAACTGAGCTTCACGCTCGGCCGATCCTCGTCGAGCCAGTCCGTGCGCGGCGTCGGCGGCATGTCCGCACACGCGGTGTCCTTTTCGGCATTGGCGATCAGGCTCTTCACCTGGGTGAAGTTCCAGTGCTGATCGACGTATTTGCGGCGCCAGATCGTGTAGACGATGGTGCCGCACGCGCCTTCGACCGTGCGCGTCCAGGTGTTCTCGTCGCGCTGAGTGAAGACGTCTTCCTTCGGCGGGGCGAGCGTCACGTCGCAGGTGTGCGCCTGTTCCTCGGACTGCGTCTTCAAGAGGTTCGCGAGCGTGCGCCAATCCTTCGCTTTGCATGCGTTGCTGAAGGCGAGCGCGCGCTCACGCAGCTCGGGCGTCGTCGGCAGGCTCGTGCGATCGACCGCCCAGCAGGCGGCCGTCGCGTCCTTGGTCCAGCGCAGCGCTCCGGCAATCGAGTCGGCCATCTTCGTCGTCGTCGGATCGGCCGAGCGCTTGCGCACCGTCGCTTGCGTGACGACGCAGCGCGCCTGGCGTGGAGACGCTTCCGCAATCAGCGTGCAGTCGGCCCACATCCAATTCGTCGCTCCGACTTCACGCGCCGCCCAGACACGCGGCGCGTCGAGCTTCGGATCCGGCCGCTTCTTCGCCGGTTCCGCCCCGACCGCCGACGCGACGAGCGCGGCCGCCGCCACCATCCCGAACCCGCGCTTCGACCAAACCATCCTACGATTATCGACGTGAGGAGAGTCGGAGCACAAGTGCGGATTCAGGCACGGCCTTCAGCCCCCACGCCCGAACGCGAGCGCTTCCTTCGCGAGGGGTAGCCAGCGCTTCGGCCCTGCGCTCACGGCGAGCCACTCTTTCATCAAGCGACCACGCCCCGGGTCGAAGTAGCTCCCCGCGGCGTCCCGCACGAGCTCGTCGACGCGCGCTTTCGAGAGCTTCACGTCGAACTCCCCTTTGGACGACATCATCGCGAAGATTTTGCCGCCGACCTTGAGCGCGGAGGAGCCGAAACCTTTGCCGCCGTACGTCACGCCGCGCTCCTTGGCGAGCGCCTTCACGACGCTTTCGAAACGCGGGTCCAGAGCCGCGGGTTCGTCCTTCACAGCGCGACGTTTTTCGACCGCGCGTGCTGGTTTCGCGTTTTTCCCTTCCTTCGAATTCAGCTGCTTGGCGAGGCTCACGGCAGGCCGAGGATGAGGGGCGTCCCCTGCCGTGTCAACGGCCGAGGGTGCTATCGTGCGCGACCATGCGAATTCTGTTCGTCGGCGGCACGGGCATCATCTCTTCGGGCTGCGCGCGCCGGCTCGTCGCGGAACCCGGCGTCGAGCTCACGTTGCTACTCCGCGGCAAGACCGACCGCGCCGTGCCCGCCGGCGTCGAGGTGGTGAAAGGCGACGTGCGCGATCCCGCGTCGCTCGCCGCCGCGCTCGGCCGGCGAACCTTCGACGTGGTCGTGAATTTCATCGCCTTCACGACCGCGCACGTGCAAGCCGACATCGACTTTTTCGGCGGGCGGACGGCGCAATACGTCTTCATCAGCTCGGCGTCGGCGTACCAGACGCCGCCGCTCCGCTTGCCCGTGACGGAGTCGACCCCGCTCCGGAACCCGGTGTGGGGTTATTCGCAGGACAAGATCGCGTGCGAGGACCTGCTCGTCCGGGCGTACCGTGAACGCGGCTTCCCCGCGACGATCGTGCGGCCTTCGCACACGTACGATCCGCGAACGCTGCCGGTCCACGGCGGCTACACGGTGATCGATCGGATGCGGCGCGGCAAGCCCGTGGTCGTGCACGGTGACGGCTCGTCGCTCTGGGTCCTCACGCACCACGACGATTTCGCGAAGGGCTTCAACGGCCTGCTCGGCAATCCGCACGTCCTCGGCGAGGCGTTCCACATCACGAGCGACGAGCTCCTCACGTGGAATCAAATCCACGAGTACCTCGCCACGGCGGCCGGGGTGGAGGCGAAGCTCGTGCACGTGCCGTCGGCCACGATCGCGAAGTACGATCCGAGCTGGGGCGACAGCCTGCTCGGCGACAAAACCCACAGCATGATCTTCGACAACTCGAAGATCAAACGCGTCGTCCCGACCTTCGCGGCGCTCGTCCCTTACGCCGCCGGCGCCCGCGAGCAGCTCGCTTGGTACGACGCCGATCCGGCGCGAAAGGTCGTGGATCCGGCGACCGACGCGCTGATGGACACGCTCGTCGCCGCTCAGGCGCGCGCGCTCGGCTGAACCCGGCCGCTCTCACGCGATCGCCTGGCGTTCGCTGAGCGCTTCGAAAAGACGACGGCCCGCGACGTTTCGGTCGCGGGCCGTCGTGCTTCACGGCCACGAGGCCGCGCTTTCGGACCCTAGTTCGAGGTGCCGCCTTGCGTGATGGCGGACGACACCACCGTGCCCGCGTCCGCCGTGTACACGTCGGTGCAGAACATGTGCACCGCCGTGCCCGTGCAGTCGCTGTCCGACGAGCACCCGATCGCCTGGCAGGTGTTATCGGATCCGCACACGCGCGTGAGGCTGCCGGTGAGCGAGTTGCAGTCGAGGTCGGTCATGCACTTGTCCTCGCAACTGCCGCCGACGCAGATCGAGTCGACGTTGCGGTGCTTCGTCTGACATTCGAGGTTCGTCGAGCACTCGGTCGGCACGACGCAGACGTGCGTCTTGTTGTCGCACGTCTTGTCGGTCGCGCAGTCGAGGTTGCTCGCGCACATGCGGTAACACTCGCCTTGTGCCTTGTAGCAAGTGCACTCACCCGCAGTGCAGGTATCGGGCGAGGAGTCCGCGACCACCTTGCCCTCGCATTGGGAGTCCTTGGTGCACGCGGCCGTCCCGGCCGGGGCCGCGCACGCGCCGTCGGAATTGCACGTCGACACGAGGGCGAGATCGGAGCGGCTCTTGAGCGGACAGCCGCCCGTCGTGAGGCCGCTGTCCGTGCAGGTCGCGGTATAAACGCAGGTCCCGGCGTCGGTGCAATCCCACATGTCGCTCGTGCATTGGCAATACACGGCCTGCGCGAAGCACTCCGCCGCGGAAGCGCCCGGATCCTTGCAGTCGACGCCGCTCAGCGCGGCCGCGAGGTCCGCGCAGGATTTGACGTCGAATTGCGCGAGCACGCTCGGGGGCAGCTCGCAGCAGTCGGACGGCACCTTGCACTCGGCGTGGCAATCCATGCCCGTCGGCTGAATGCCGCTACTCGTGACCGAGCACACGCCGATGACCCCGGCGGTCGCGCCGGCGCCGATTTGCGTCGGCAAACAGGCGAGGCCGTCGACGCAATCGGAAGACAGCGTGCACGTCTCGCCCTGCTCACCGAGGCGAACGCTCGGCGGCGGATTCGAGCCCATGCCGCCCTCACCGCCGGAGCCGGTGGTCTCCGTGCTCATGCAACGCTGATTGAAGCAATGGAGCCCGCTCTCGCAATCGGCCGCTCGCGTACAGCTTTCACCCTCGCCGCCGAGCACGGGGGGCGCCGCCGTCGCCGAGCCGGCGCTGCCCGCTTTGCCCGCCGCCGCGGCCGTACCGGTGCCGCCGCTGCCCGCCGTAGCCTTCGTGCCGCCCGTGGAACCGCCGACACCCTCGTTCCCCGCGTTACCGCCCGCGCCGCTCCCGGCCTTACTCTGGCAAACGTCGTCGACGCACACGAGCCCCGAGGCGCAATCAGCCGTGCGAGCGCACGATTCGCCCCGCCCGCTCGGCGTGCCCGAAGTCGACTTGTCGTCGTCGTCACCGTTGCAGGCGACGATCGCAGCGCTCAGACCGAGCGCCATGCCGAAGATGGAAAACCAGGATGCACTTCTCATTCTTCCTCCAAAAACGCGCTCCGAGTACCCTCGACTGCGAGCGCGGCCGGCAATCCTACTGGCAGGGCGAGGGCTTCTGCAAGCCCGCGGAACGGGGAATACTGCGACGGCAATGAGCCACACAGCGTCCCCTCACCGCTATGACCGAATGCACTACCGACGCACCGGAAAAAGCGGACTCAAGCTGCCCGCGATCTCACTCGGACTCTGGCACAACTTCGGCGGAGTCGACGCGTTCGAAAACGGCCGCGCCATGTTGCTACGCGCGTTCGATCTCGGAATCACGCACTTCGATCTCGCGAACAACTACGGGCCTCCGCCGGGCTCCGCGGAAGAAGCGTGCGGCCGCGTGCTCGCGCGGGACCTCCGCGCGTATCGCGACGAGCTCGTGATTTCGAGCAAGGCCGGCTACTTCATGTGGCACGGCCCTTACGGCGACTTCGGTTCGCGAAAATACCTCGTGGCCAGTCTCGATCAGAGCCTTTTGCGGCTAGGACTCGAGTACGTCGATATCTTCTATCACCATCGCCCCGACCCCGAGACGCCGCTCGAAGAGACGATGGGCGCCCTCGATCGGATCGTGCGTAGCGGTAAGGCACTCTACGTCGGCCTCTCGAATTATCCGGCTCCGCTGCTCGAGCAGGCGGCGGCCATCCTCGCCCGGCTCGGCACGCCGTGTCTCATCCATCAGCCGAAGTACAGCATGTTCGAGCGCGGCATCGAACGCGAGCTCCTCGGCGCGCTGGCGAAGGAAGGCATCGGCTGCATCGCGTTCTCGCCGCTCGCCCAGGGCCTGCTCACGAACAAGTACCTCGGCGGCATTCCCGACGATTCGCGCGCGGCCAAACCGCACGGCTTCCTGCGCCCCGAGCAGGTGACGAAAGCGAAGCTCGAGCAGGTTCGGAAGCTCGACCTCGTGGCGAAGCGGCGCGGGCAAACGCTCGCGCAACTCGCGCTCGCCTGGGTGCTCCGCCATCCGGGCATGACGAGCGCGCTCGTCGGGGCGAGCCGTGTCGCGCAGCTCGAGGACGCCGTCGGCACGCTCGCCAACGTGGCATTTTCGCCCGAGGAATTGGCTGAAATCGAGCGCGTGCTCGCCGCCGGCTGACGGCCCCGAAGCGCTCGGAAGCACCGGTCATGTTCAGCGTACGCCGGCTCGAAGCGGAGGAGTTCTTGGCCGTGGTCGTGCCGTTCCTCGCGGCGCGCGAGGTCGAGAACAACCTCATGATCGGGCTCGCGCAGCGCATCGTCGCCCATCCAGAGACGGCGCCGGCCGCCGTGCTGTGCGCGGTCGAAGATCGCGGCAAGCTCGTCGGCGCTTCGTTGCGCACGCCGCCGAACTTTCCGATCGTCACCGCCCTGCCGCCCGGGGCCGCCGCGCAGGTCGCCGAGTTCTTCGCCTCCGTCGGCGACGTGCCGGACGGCGCGCTCGGCCCCGGCATGCACGGCCGCGATCTCGCCGAGCGCTTCGCCGAAAAGCGCCACGGGCGGCTCGTGCTCGCTTCGGACGAGATCGTCTACGAGCTCACCACGCTCTGCGAGCCGCGCCTGCCGCCCGGACGCGCGCGCGCGGCGACCCCGGGCGAGCTGCCGCTCGTCACGCGCTTTCTCGCGGAATTTTTCCGCGAAGTCGCGCTGCCGCACCCGCCCGATCCGGTCGTGCTCGCGCGGCGCATCATGGATCGGCACGCCGCGCTCGTGTGGGACGACGAGGGCCCGGTGTCGCTCGCGTGCTGGGCGCGCCACACGCTGAACGGGACCGCGATTGCCCCCGTTTACACGCCGCCCGCCGCGCGCAACCGCGGCTACGCGAGCGCGGTCACGGCGGCGCTCTGCCGCGAGCTCCTCGCTTCGGGGCGCCGCTTCGTGTGCCTGCACGCGGAGCGCGGCAACGCCGCCTCGAACCACGTGTATCAATCGCTCGGCTTCCGCGCCGTGGCGACCATCAACGTCTGGTCCGTTCGCTGACGAGAAGGGCGGCGCGCCGGGCGCGTCAGAGCAGCCAGCCGATGCGCAGATGGAACGCGGGCAAAATGGTCTGGCCCACCTTCTCGAGCGTCGCGTGCACCTTCTCGCGATCGGGCGCCAAGTAGCTGTCGACGAGATTTTGCGGCAGCCCGCCCGCGACGACGTGGTCTTGAAGCGACACGTTGCTCGGCGCGATGGGGATTTGCGCGCCGACGTCGAAACCGAACGTGAAGCCCGCGCGCCACGTGTACACGTAGCCGATCTCCGGCGTCAGGATCAGCGTCTCTACGCTGCCCGTCGTCGTGAGGTCGATCGACGACGGCGCGCCGAGCGCGACGTACTGCGAAGTGTCGTAGCTGTTCGAATAGGTGCCGTTCGCGTGCGCGTAACCGACCTCGGCGCCGAGCAAGAAGCCGCCGCCGAACGGATGCAGGTGCGCGTACACGCCGTAGTCCTGATAGGAGACGCTCGCCTGGCCGTAGTAAGAGAAGTGCATGTCGGGGATGAGCCCGAAGCGGATGCCGGCGCCGAAATAACGCGTCAGTCGGATCTCGCCCGCGAACGAGAGCAAGCTCGGCAGGCCGCCGCCGACCAACACACCGATGCGGAACGGACCGAAGAGCCCGTCCTCGGAAATCTCGACTGACTCCTCCGGCGGCTTTTTCTGCTCATTTTGCGGCGCCGCGGCGGCGGGGGCGGGCGCTTGTTCACGCGGCGGCGCGGAGGCGGCGCGGGGCGCGGGCGCGCGGGGAGGGCTCGCGCTCGGCGCGGGCGGCGTGGCGGGTTCGTCCGGGAGCGGCGCGAGGACGGGCGCCGGCGTGTCGGTCGCGAACGAGCCGGTGGACGAAGGCGCGGGTGGAGGCGCCACGGGCGGCGGCGCGTCGGTGGGCGCGGGCGCCGGAGCGGGCTCGCTCGGCTCCGTAGGCGGCGTGGCGGGCGGCGGCGCTTCGGGAGGAGGCTCGGGCGGCGCGTCCTGCGCGAGAGCAACGCGCATCGCGAGAAGAGCGCCGCTCACGGCGAGGACGAAGCGCACGCGACCGTTCAAAGCTCTCCTGGAAATTGTTAGTCGCTCGAGATCGCTCGCGCAAGGCACGACGCACGACGCGCCGGTTATCGAAGTGTGCGCTCGGGTGCGCGCGAGTGCGGGCTTTCGTGCGTTCACTCGAAGCGACGGTGGGTGGTTATGCTACGCTCGAACCACTGATGTTTGGCTCGAATCCTCCGCGCGTCCGCCCCACCGCGGCCGTCTCTCTCGTCGGGCTCTGCTTGTGGGTGGCGTGCTCGAGCGATGAGAACAACTTTTTCAACGAGCCTCCGGGCGGCAGCACGGCCGGTGGCGCCGCGCTCGCGGGAAGTTCGAGCGCGGCCGCGGGCAACGCTCAGGGCGGCAGCACGAACCAGAGCGGCGGCGCGAGCGCGGTCAGCGGCGCGGGTTCCGGCGGCACTCCCGAAGTCGGCGGCGGAAGCGCGAAAGGCGGCGACACGGCCGCGGGCTACGGCGGTAACGACACCACCGGCGGTACGGCGAGCGACTCCGGCGGCACTCCCGGAACGACCGGAGGCCGCGGCGGAAGCGAGAATGCGAGCGGCGGCACGCTCGGGACCGAGGACGGCGGAGCTGGAACCGGTGCCGGTGAAGGCGGCGCTCCCGCCGGTGGCGGCGGCCTCTCGGGCGAGACCGGCGGCGGCCCCACCGCGGGCATGGGCGGCTCGAGTGCGGGCAACGGCGGCACGACGGGCGGCCTCGGCGGCTCGAACGCGGGCGACGGCGGGACCACGGCGGGCAGCGGCGTGAGCGCGGGCTCGAGCGGCACCGGTGCGGGCACGGCCGGCACGAGCGCGGGGACCGCGGGAGCGAGCGCCGGCTCCGCGGGCAGCGCTGGCGCGGGCGGCACGTCGTCCACGCTGCCGTGCAGCGACGACAACGGCTGTTCGAGCGGCCAATATTGCCAGAAATCGAGCTGCGACGCGGCGACCGGCAGCTGCCAGACCAAACCGCAAGCCTGCACGACGGGCGCCGACGCGACCTTCGCGCCCGTGTGCGGTTGCGACCACATGACGTACTACACGAGGTGCGTCGCCGCGCGCGAAGGCGTGAACATCGCGTCCGACGGCGAGTGCACGAGCGGCGGCGCTACTTGCACGCGTTCGGGCGGCAACGGCAGCTCGTGCAGTCCGCAGCGTTCGCACGCCGCTTGTTATCGCACGCGCACGTCGTGTAGCGGCGGCGTGGCGACCGATTCGGGCGTGTGCTGGGTGCTCCCCGACACGTGTCCGACCGAAGCCGCGTCGAACACGTATTGCAATCTCGGGAGCCCCACCTGCGTCGGGCTCTGCCAGGGGCTCGTCGACAACGACCCGCTCTGGCGCGATTCGAGCATGTGCCAGTAGCCGGGCGGCGCCGTCAGCCCGAACGCACGCGCTTCACGGCTTCGGCGACGTCCTTGCCGTTCACGGTCGCGCCGGCCGCTTTGAGGTGCTTCATCGCGACGCCGGTCGCCTGGCCCTCGTTGCCGGCCGATTTGAGCGCCGCGTGCACCGGCTCGAGCGCGCGCACGATGTCGTCGACGCCGAGCGACTTCGGCAAAAAGTCGGCGAGAATGCGGTTCTCTTGCTCGAGGACCGCGCGCCGATCCTCGCTCGGTCCGCTGGCGAGCGACTCGTCGTTCGACTTGATGAGCTTGCGCACGATGGCGCGCGCCTCATCGTCGTCGCCGCGGCGCCCTTCGCGCGCGGCTTCCGTCGTGATCTCACCGACCGCGACGCGCAGGATCTCCTTCTCGACGGTGTTGCCGGCCTTCATGGCGCGGAACATCCGGGCTTTGATCTCGTCGACGAGCATGCTCGGGCCTCTCTGGCCGGACCAGTAGCACGGTGTATGCTCCGCGGCGAAGGAGCGCCCGTCATGACGATCGAAGTCGGCTCACCCCTACCCGATGCCACCTTGCGCGAGTCCGTCGAATTCGGCGAAGCCTGCCCGCTTTCGCCCGCGGCCGTGAGCACCGCGGAGGCCGCGCGCGGCAAACGCATCGTGATTTTCGGGCTGCCCGGCGCCTTCACGCCGACCTGCTCGGCCGATCACGTCCCCGGCTATCTCAAGAACTTCGACGCGCTCAAACGAAAGGGCGTCGACGAGATCTGGTGCGTCTCGGTCAACGACGGCTACGTGATGGCGGCCTGGGGCCGCGACCAGAAAGCGCTCGGCAAGATCCGCTTCCTCGGCGACGGTTCGGCCGAATTCGCGAAGAAGCTCGGCCTCGAGCGCGACCTCTCGGCCTCGGGCATGGGCCTTCGCATGAAGCGCTTCTCGCTGCTCGTCGACGACGGCATCGTGAAGAGCGTCAAGGTCGAAGCGCCCGGCAAGTTCGAGGTGAGCGACGCGACGACGATGCTCGCGACGCTCGGCTGAGCCGCGCCTTCGGGCAACCGGGCGCGAGTTCCGGGCATTTTCGGGTGCGCGGGGGCGTTCCCGCGAGAACCTGCTACTACCCGCGCCCCATGGCAGCCATCGAGGTCGAGGACGTCAGCAAAGCCTACGGCGGCAAGCGCCTATTTCTCGAGGTCCAGACGACCTTCAGCCCGGGCCGCCGCTACGGCCTCACGGGCCCGAACGGCGCCGGGAAATCGACGTTTCTCAAGATCGTGTCGGGCGAGCTCGAGCCGGACACCGGTCACGTGCGGCGCCCGCAGAAAACGAGCGTCCTCAAGCAGGATCAGTTCGCCTTCGAGTCGTGGCGCGCCCTCGACGTCGTGATCATGGGCAACGCCCGCCTGTGGGGCGCCATGTCCGAAAAGCACGAGCTCCTCGGCAAGGCGAACCTGACGGACGCGGAAGGCATCCGCCTCGGCGAGCTCGAGGGCGTGATCGCCGAAGAGGACGGCTACACGGCGGAGTCGGACGCGGGTGAGCTCCTCTCGGGCCTCGGCATTCCCGAGTCCGATCAGGAGAAGGTGATGAGCGAGCTGCCCGGCGGCCGCAAGCTCCGCGTGCTGCTCGCCCAGGCGCTCTTCGGCCATCCGGAAGCGCTCCTACTCGACGAACCGACGAACAACCTCGACATCGACAGCATCCGCTGGCTCGAGAAGTTCCTCTCGAGCTACCGCGGCGTGCTCATTACGATCTCGCACGATCGGCGCTTTCTGAATCGCATCTGCACGCACATCGCCGACATCGATTACGAGAGCATCATCGTTTACACGGGCGGCTACGACGACATGGTGCGCGCCAAGGGCCAGGTGCGCGCCCGCATCGAGTCCGAGAACGCCGAGCGCTCGAAGAAGATCGCCCAGCTGCAGGACTTCGTCGCGCGCTTCGGCGCCGGCACGCGCGCTTCGCAGGTCCAGAGCCGAAAACGGCAGATCGACCGGCTGTCCCTCACCGACCTCAAGCGCTCGAACATCGAGCGTCCGTTCATCCAGTTCCAGGTGAAGAAGGCGTCGAGCAAACAGACGCTGACCATCGACGGGCTCACGAAGGTGTGGCCGGAAGTCACCGTGTGCGAGGGCTTTCGCGCCGTCGTCACCAAGGGCGAGCGCGTGGCGATCATCGGTCGCACGGGCGTCGGCAAGACGACGCTCTGCAAGATGCTGATGGGTCAGGTGAAGCCCGACGCCGGGCACATCGAGTGGGGCACCGGCACGAGCATCGGCTACCTCGCGCAGGACCACCGCGCCGACATCCCGAACGGGACGACCGTGACGCAGTTTCTGCATTCGTTCGACCAGAAGGCGAACATCCAGGAGATCCGGGGCCTGCTCGGCCGCATGCTGTTCAAGGGCGAGGAGGGCATGAAGCCGACCGACGCGCTCTCGGGCGGCGAGGCCGTGCGCCTGATCTTCTCGAAGCTCATGCTGACGAAGGACAACGTGCTCGTCCTCGACGAGCCGACCAATCACCTCGATCTCGAGTCGATCATCGCGCTCGGCGACGCGCTCGAAAAGTACGAGGGCACGGCGTTCGTCGTGACGCACGACCGCGATCTCGTCGCGAGCTTCGCCACGCGTATCTTCTCCTTCACGGAGAACGGGCTCGTCGATTGGCAGGGCAACTACGACGACTACGTCGAGCGCTTCGGCGGCGACGACGGGCCACAAAAGGGCCCGGCGGGCAACGAGCGTGAAGCGTCTACGGGTGCGTGAGCGGCGCGCTCGTCGAGTAGCTCGAACGAGCGCGCCCTGCCCTCACGCGGACGATCAGTAGCGATCGCGATTGCCGCGACCGCCGCCGCGGAACCCACCGCCGCCGCCGCCGCCGCCGCCGCGCTGAGGACGCTCTTGCGCCTCATCGACCTTGATCTGGCGGCCGTCGAGCGTCTGACCGTTCAGCTGCTGGATGGCAGCAGCGGCCGCCTGGGGCGTGCCCATGGTGACGAACGCGAAGCCGCGCGGCTGACCGGTCTCGCGATCGGTGGGCATCGTCACCTCGCGCACCTCGCCGACGGCGGAGAAGGTGGCTTCGATGGTGGCTTGCGAGGTGCCGAACGAGAGATTTCCTACGAAGAGACGATTACCCATGGTGACTTTTTTTTCTCACAGCGCGAACGACGATCGAACGCGAACGGAGCGACCTCGTAGGGCGATTGCCCTCCCCTGTCAATCTTCCGTGACGCGGTCGCACCACGTGAGCGTGCGCGATCAGCCGCCGTTTCGGCGCGCGGGCCGGTGACGGCGCCACCAGGGACGCTTGCCACCGCGCTTCGGCGGAGCGGAGCCGCCGCCGGAGTCGGGCCGTTCGCGTGCGGGCGGCGCGGCGTCCTGCCGCAGGTCGGGGCTCCGCGCGGGCATCCGCGCCTCGGGCGCGCGCGGGGGCATTCGTACGTCGGGAGCACCCGCCGCCGCCCGCGCCTCGGGGGCACGCGCGGGAAGAGGCTCGCCGAGGCGCGGCACCGCGACATCGAGCACCGGAAGGCGGCGCCGCAGCAGCCGCTCGATGTCTCCGAGCAGCGGCCGCTCGTCACGGTCGCAGAACGAGATGGCGCGACCGCTCGCGCCCGCACGACCCGTGCGCCCGACGCGATGAACGTAGCTTTCGGGAACGTTCGGCAGGTCGAAATTGAAGACGTGCGAGACGCCGTCCACGTCGATGCCGCGCGCGGCGATGTCCGTCGCGACGAGCACGCGCGTGCGGCCGCCGCGGAACCCCGCGAGCGCGCGTTCACGAGCGTTCTGCGACTTGTTGCCGTGAATGGCCGGCGCGCTGATGCCCGCTTGTTCGAGCTTGCGCGAGAGTTTGTCGGCGCCGTGCTTGGTGCGCGTGAAGACGATCGCTCGCTCCACGTCGGCGGCGCCGAGCAGCTGCTCGAGCAGCGAGCTCTTGTGCTCCTTCGCGACGAACACGACCGATTGCTCGATGGTTTCGGCGGCCGTCACCTTGGGCGTGACCGAGACGCGCACCGGCTCGACGAGCAGGCTCGCCGCCAGCGCCTCGATCGGGCGCGGCACCGTGGCCGAGAAGAACAGCGTCTGTCGCGTCTTCGGCAGCGCGCCGATCACGCGACGCACGTCGTGGATGAAGCCCATGTCGAGCATGCGATCGGCCTCGTCGAGGACGAAATGCGCGACCTGGTCGAGCTTCACGAGCCCCTGGCCCATGAGATCGAGCAAGCGCCCGGGCGTCGCGACGAGGAGGTCGGGGCGCTGCCGGAGCGCCGTCTCTTGACGAAACTGGCTCACGCCTCCGTAGACGACGGCGTGACGAAAGCGGAGGTAACGCCCGTAGGCCGAGATGCGCTCGGCGATCTGCGCGGCGAGCTCGCGCGTGGGGGTGAGGATGAGCGCGCGGATGCCCGGCACGCGCGGCCCTTTGGCGAGCTGATGCAGGATCGGCAGCACGAACGCCGCCGTCTTGCCCGTGCCCGTCTGAGCGCAGGCGAGCACGTCGCGCCCCATCACGGCCGCGGGGATGACCTCGCGCTGGACGGGCGTCGGCTCGAGGTAGCTCTCGTCGACGGTGGCGCGCACGATGGCCGGATCGAGGCCGAGCGCGGAAAAGGGGGATGCAATCGGGGACGGCTCGTGCGGCGAGCGCGGCAGCGGTGCGGAAAAGGGGCGGCTCGTGCCACCGGGTTCGAAGGAATTCACTTGGTTTTCAGTCGTTTCTTGCTTTGCGGCTAGAGCCCGGCGCGAGCCGGACCCGATAGTTCTTCGCTCAGTTCGGACCGCCGCGGGTCCTCGAGCGTAGGCGGCATCACCTGATGCCTCCCCGCGTTCCCTACCGTTGGCGCTGAGACGCTTTCGGAGCGCTCCGAATGTCGGAGCTGAACAGCGAGCGCGCTCGCCGGCCGGGTCGCGGGCGCCGAGTGTTTAGCTCAAAAGCGAGCCGAGCGCCAACTCGGCTCCCCCGAGGGGCAAAACCCACGCGGAAATCAGCGCCCTTCGGCGCGGCGCCGCACCTCGAGCGCCTTCAGGACGCTGCCGAAGACGTCGGCGAGCGTGTCGTAGAACGTGCCGTCGCGATCGCTCGCCGGCAACACGGCGAGCCCGAGCGCCCGGCCGTCGTAGCAGAGCGGCAGCACGAAGACGGAGCGCGAGCTCAGCGAGTCGAAGCCGGGAGGCACGATCTCCCGCGCGGGATAGCGCTGCATCTGGGGCTGGAGATTCTGCGCGTCGAAGCCGAACGCGAGCCTGAGCTCGGCGCTCGAGCCGGGCGTCACGAACTCCGAGACGGCGCACGCGTCGAGCCCGAGATTCGGCAAATGCTCGGCGAGCGTCGTCGAAAGCTGGGCTTGCGGCCCGAACATGCGCGCCTGCAGCGCGCGCGCGAGACGGTGCACGTAGTCGTGAATCAGATCCTCGCGCGCGAGGCGGAGCCGCGTCGCGAGCTCGTCGGCGACACGGCGGTTTCGCTCGAGTTCCCGCGCGCTGCCGGCCGCGAGCTTGCGCAAGAGCGGGTCGAGCGCACGCGCGAATTCGCCCTTCGAACCGCGGATCTCCGCGGCGAGGGCGTGCAGCATCTCCTCGCTGGGTTTGTCCGCGACCTGCGTCTCCTCGTCGTCGGCGGGCTCGAGCGGCGGCGGCAGATCGGTCGGAACACAGCCGCACGAGCGCCTGAGCACGAGCTCCGTCGTGAGCGAGGTGACGGGAGCGACGGACTTGCCCGCGAGAACCGCGAGCAGCGTGCGCGCCGCCTCGGCCCCGAGTCGTTCGAGCGGCTGGCGCACGGTGGTGAGCGTCGGCGAGTGGATGCGCGCGCCCGCCATGTCGTCGAAGCCGACGACCGCGACGGCGTCCGGAACCTCGATGCGACGCCGCGAGAGCTCGTCGATGACGCCGAACGCCGTGTAGTCGTTCGAGGCCACGATGGCGTCGATGGTGTCGACCGGGCGCTGCCGGCTGTCGAAGAGCTCGACCATGGCGTGCACCCCGCTTTCACGAGTGAATTCGCCCGGCAAAACGAGCTCCGGATCGTAGGCGATGCGGTGCTCGGCGAGCGCGCGCACGTACGCCTGATAGCGGGCTTCCGCTTCCGGGTTCGTCATCACGCCCCGGATGAACGCGATGCGGCGGTAGTCGTGGTGTTCGATGAGGTGGCGCATGAGCTGCGTCACGCCGTCGGTGTCGTCGATGCCGACGCTCGGCACGCCCGTGGCGGCGCCGATGCTGCACGCGGGCACTCCCCTCCGCTCGAGCCACTCGCCCATGGCCTCCGGCCCGACGAATTGGCCGACGACGTTCGAAATCGAGAGGATGCCGTCCGCGTTCACGCGATCGACGAGCTCGAGCACGGAGGCGCGGCCGGCGTGCTCGGGGTGCGGATCGGCGAGCGCTCCGCCGACGAAAGCGACGACCGTGCCGCCGGCGCGCTCGATCGCGCCGCGCGCGGCTTGGAGCATCAGCCACTCGTACTCGTCGCTGCCGAAATACGAGAGCACCGCCGCGCGCGGGCCGCGCGACGACTTCGTGCCTTCCCGACCCGAGTCGCTCAAGGGGATGCGAGAGTAACCTCGAGAACGGCGGCGGTCACTATTCCGCGGCGACGACGGCGGCGACCGCCAGCGGCTGCGCGACCGGCTGCACCCGTTCCTTCAAGAGCTCGACGATCTCGTCGCGCGTACGGGCCGGCGCGCCTTCCAACACCACGAAGTGGTCGGCCAGGCGGGACCAGCGCCGGAGCATCAAGCAGGCCCACACGCCGAAGAAGTCGATGCCGTCGAACACGACCGCGTCTTGCCGGCCGTACTCGGCGAGCGCGCGTTCGAACTCGGCGGGATGCTCCGTCCAGTGGCACGCCGGCTTCACGTGATGGAGCACGTGGTAGCCGTCGTTGAAGCAGCGGCGGTTATAGCGCGTGTTGATGCACGTGATGCTCGCGTGATACGGGTTTTCGGGGGTCTCGGCCTTGATGAGCGAGTGCTGAGCCCAATTGCCCATCATCATGGCGGTGCGAATTGCCACGAAGGGCACCACGAACACGATGCACGCGGCGGCGGGAGCCGCCCACAAGAGTGCGGCGAGCGCGAGAAAATACCCGACCTCCCCGACGAAGACGCGCCGGAAGAGCTTCCACTGCTTGCGCCGGTAGAAGTAGAGCTCGAGCTCGAGGAGCCCGGCCACCATGAACCGCAGGTAGTAGCGGAGCCAGTGGTCGAGGCGGTCGCGACGAAAGCGCATCGTGGAGCTCAAGTCGGCCGCGAGGTTCTCCTCGCGGTGATGCATGCCCATGTGATGCGCGAAGTAGCTGTTCGGCGTCTGGCCGAAGAACGGGCCGAGAAACCAGGGGATGACGTTGTTCAGCGCGCGAAACGGCTTCTTGAAGAGCGGCCGATGCGACGTGCAATGGAGCATCAGCGTGTAACGGTCCTGCAGGCCGCCGAAGAGAAGCAGCCAGTAGAGCGGCGCCGCGTAGGGCAGGACCGCGACGGGCAAGAAGAAGAGCCCGACGCCGAGGGCCGCGAGCGCGCAGCAGCGCAAGCCGAGCCAGACGAACACCGTGTCACGCGCATCGTTCAGGAGCCGCGCGGCAGGCGCGACGAAGCTCGGTACGGACTCGCCTCGCGGATCTGAGATGTTCATGTCGGGACGGTTTCTCGAGGGAGGGTGGCAAGCCGCTTTGCGCGGAGCTCCGAGTTTGGGAGGGTAGGGCGGATGGACGAAGATATCACGGTCCCCGTCTCACCGCGGCACTCGGTGCGGCTCGCGCGCGAGTACGTCACGATCGTGAGAAAAGCGCAGCGCCGGGACTTCGTCGTGCGCACCATCACCAAGCGCCAGGCGGGCGGAGTGCCGCTGATGACCGCTGAAATCGTGATCGCGGGAGAAGAGACGCGCGAGCAATTCCCGCTGGCGCAAAAATATCCACTGCACTTCCGAAAGACTTATTTTCCCGGGCGCTTGCACGGCGATCCGAAGGACGAGTTCGACCGGCAAGCGCGCGCGAGCTCGCTCATCGACATACCGCCGCCGATCGGACATTCGCCGACCGTCTTTCGCACCTGCCTCTTGCCGGGCCAGTCGTACTCGATGCTCTCCCCTTTTCAGAGCGAACCGATGGAGGCGAACATTCCGAAGGCACGTGAGCTCGGCCTCGCCACGGCGGCGGGGCTCTGGCTTCTCGCCGAGCGCGCCGTGAAGGATCTCACGACGCTCCACGCGGCGGGCCTCGCGCACGGCGACGCCGAGCTCCACAACTTCATCGTGTGCCCCTCGCCGGTCGAGATCGTACCCATCGACTTCGAGGGCGCGCTCGAACGCGGCGAGCTTTCCGACGAAGACTGGGCCTATCGCGTCAACCGCGATCTCGAGCCGTTGCTGCGTCACGCGGTGCTGCTCGAAGTGAGCCTCGGCGCGCAGGCGGGGCCGCTCGCCGAGCTCGCGGAAGCGCGTATGCCGGCGCTCTTCAAGGATCCGGATCGCTTTCACCGCGAGATCGAGCGGCGCTCCGATCTCGACTGAGCCGCTCGCGGACGGCTCAAACGACGAAGCGAGAGCTCCTTCCGGGGCTCTCGCTTCGCCGAGCGCCCGGCGCGTTCGCCGGGCTCCTCGCTCGTCAATCCGTCAGCGGATGAAGAGCATCTCCTGGTAGGTCGGCAGCGGCCACTCGTCGTCCGCGACGAGCCCTTCGAGCGCGTCCGCGGCGGTGCGCACGGTGGTCATCGCCGGCAGCACCTTGTCCTTCAGGTGCTTGCACTCGTCGAACAGGCCGCTCGACTCGTGACCGAGCGCCGACTCGACCGTGGCGATTCCCTTGTCGAGCTCCGCGACGAGACCCGCGATCTGCTCGCCGAGCTTGCCGCCCGCCGGCAGCGTGCCCGCGAGCGACTTCTGGTAGCGGAGCGCCGCCGGAAGGATCTGCGTCTTCGCCATCTTCACGCAGAGCTTCGCCTCCACGAGCACGGTCTTCACGTAGTGCTCGAGGTAGATCTCGTAGCGGCTGTGGAGCTCGCGCGGGCTCAGGATTTGGTACTTCTCGAAGAGCTGCACGACTTCCGGCTTCTCGAGCACCGGCAAGGCGTCGACCGACGTCTTGTAGTTCGGCAGGCCGCGCTTTTCGGCTTCGGCGTGCCACTCGGCGGTGTAGCCGTTGCCGTTGAAGACGACCGGCAGGCTCTCCTTCGCGACCTCTTGGAGGAGCGTTTGGATGGCGTGGTTCAGCGTCTTCCCGCTCGCGACGGCGGCTTCGAGCTTGGTCGCGAGGAAGTCGATCGACTCGGTGATCGCGGCGTTGAGCGAGATGATCGGACCCGCGATCGACTGGCTCGAGCCGACGGCGCGGAACTCGAAGCGGTTGCCGCAGAACGCGAACGGGCTCGTGCGGTTGCGGTCGCCCGGGTCCTTCGGGAGCTTCGGCAGGATGTCCACGCCGATCTCGAGGGTGCCCTTCATCTTCGACGACTTGGCGCCGCCCGCCTTGATCTGATCGAAGACGTCCGTGAGCATCTCGCCGAGGAAGATCGAGATGATCGCGGGCGGCGCTTCGTTCGCGCCGAGGCGGTGATCGTTGTTGGCCGACGCGATGGCCGCGCGGAGCAGCCCGCCGTGGCGGTGCACGGCGCGGATGACCGCCGAGCAGAACACGAGAAACTGCGCGTTCTCGTGCGGCGTGTCGCCCGGGTCGAGCAGGTTGCCCTGCGTCGAGTTACCGAACGAGAAGTTCACGTGCTTGCCGGAACCGTTGACGCCCGCGAACGGCTTCTCGTGCAGGAGGCACACGAAACCGTGACGCTCCGCCACGCGCTTCAGCAGGATCATGATGAGATGCTGGTGGTCGGTCGCGGTGTTGGCGCTCTCGAACACGGGGGCGATCTCGAACTGGCTCGGAGCCACCTCGTTGTGGCGGGTCTTCACCGGCACGCCGAGCTTGAAGAGCTCCTCTTCCGCGTCCTGCATGAAAGCGAGGACGCGCTCGGGGATGACGCCGAAGTACTGGTCCTCGAACTCCTGGCCCTTGGCCGGCTTCGCGCCGAAGAGCGTGCGACCGGCCAGCAAGAGATCCGAGCGCTGGAAGTAGAAGCGCTTGTCGATCAGGAAGTACTCCTGCTCGGGACCGGCGAAGGAGACGACCGGCGCCGTCTTCTCGTGGCCGAAGAGCTTCAAGATGCGCTGGGCCTGCGTGTTCAGGGCCTGCATCGAGCGGAGGAGCGGCGTCTTCTTGTCGAGCGCCTCACCCGTCCAGGAGACGAAAGCGGTCGGGATGCAGAGCGTGCTGCCGATGACGTACGCGAAGCTCGTCACGTCCCACGCGGTGTAGCCGCGCGCTTCGGCCGTCTGACGAATGCCGCCGCTCGGGAAGCTCGACGCGTCCGGCTCGCCCTGGATCAGGAACTTGCCCGCGAACTCGGCGATGGCGCCGCCCTTGTTGTCGGGACCGAGGAAGCTGTCGTGCTTCTCCGCAGTCAAACCGGTGAGCGGCTGGAAGACGTGGGCGTAGTGCGTGGCGCCCTTCGCCATCGCCCACTCCTTCATCGCGGCGGCGACGACGTCGGCCACCTTCGAATCGAGAGCTTGGCCCTTTTCGATCGTGTGCTTGAGCGATTTGAAAACGTCCTTCGGGAGGTACTTCTCCATCGCCGCATAGCCGAAGACACTGCTGCCGAAGAGCTTCTCCGGATCGGGCAGACCGGGCGCCACCTCGGGAGGAGGAGTCACGGCCAACTCGGAAATCGCCTTCACACGCTGGGTATTGCCGCTCATCTTTCGTTCCTTCTCTTTGCGAGCCGAGAGCGGCCGTGGGCGCCGCTCGAGCACTGCTAGGGACCACCCGCGTAACCGAGGCTTTTTTTCGGGATTGTTTCGTAAGTGTCTCGACGCCCACCGGCCCCGGGAAACAGCGCCGGCCGCCCAGCCGATACACGCAAGTGTGCGATGACGCACTAAGACGTGTCACGAAATTTCGTCGAAGTTCGAGGTGTTCGGGCCGCGCTCAGCCCGTCGAGAGCCTCAGATCGCGCGCCCGGAGCACCGGGACGTCGCCCGCGAGCGCGAGGGTGCGCTCGATCACGTTCCGGAGCTCACGCACGTTGCCCGGCCAGCGCTCGGCAAGGAGCGCCGCGACCGCGTCGGGCGCGAGCACCGGCGGCTCCGCGCGCCGGCTCAACGTGCGCACGAAGTGTCGGGCGAGCACGGGAATGTCCTCACGCCGATCACGCAGCGGCGGCACGCTCACGGGCAGCACCTGCAGTCGATAATAGAGATCCTCGCGCAGCTTCCCTTCGCGCACGAGGAGCGCGAGATCGCGGTGCGTGGCGGCGACGACGCGCACGTCGACGCGCACCGGGCGCTTCTCGCCGAGCGGGAACACTTCCGAGTTTTCGAGCAAGCGCAGGAGCTTGGGTTGCGTGTCGAGCGGCAGCTCGCCGATCTCGTCGAGGAACAGCGTGCCGCCGGCCGCAGCGCGAATGACGCCGGGCTGGTCGCTCTGCGCGCCGGTGAAGGCGCCGCGGCGGTACCCGAAGAGCTGACCCTCGAAGAGATCGCGCGGCACGGCGGCGCAGTTGAACGCGACGAACGGCTTCTCGGCGCGCGCCGAGAGCGCGTGGATCGCGCGTGCGACGACTTCCTTGCCGGAGCCGGATTCGCCCGTGACGATCACGGTCGCGCTCGAGCCGGCGATGGCCACGAGCTCGGCGCGAAGCTTGCGCATGCGCGCCGACGCGGCGACAAACTCCGGGATTTCCGGCCGCTGCTCGTCCGCGTGCTGCTCGTCGAGCTCGCTCGCGCCGCGCAGCGTCGCGGCTTCGAGCGCGAGCGACGCGACCGTGGTCAGCACGCTGAGCACGCCGCGCTCGTCGGGATCGAGCTCGCCGCCGACGCTCGCGCGAAAGAGCCGACCCGCGCCGTTACTGAACTCGCTGCACTCCGCCGGCGCGCCCGGTGCGGAAACCGCCGCTTCGATTTCTTCGACGCGCACCTCGCGGCCGGCGAAGAGCGCGCTCAAGAGCGACCGGAGCTCGCGCAAGATGAGCTCGGGCGCCGCGCCGCGCACCGCCAGGCGCTGGAGCGGCACCACGAGCTCGCCGTAGCCGCG
>Ga0335083_10002087_pt1 | contig 26802 bp, 19 predicted proteins | sample Lox_Sample_42_FD_206716 | JGI IMG/M metagenome (GOLD analysis project Ga0335083, IMG submission 206716) | Soil microbial communities from Loxahatchee National Wildlife Refuge, Florida, United States - Lox_Sample_4.2 | ecosystem: Environmental > Terrestrial > Soil > Wetlands | place: USA...
CGTAATCGAAATAAAGCTGCAACGAAGACATCCTGAGCGGGTCGCGCAGAGGCGGAAAGACGATGCCGGTCGCGAGATCGGCCACGGCCAAGACCGCAACCGTCCAAAGCATGATCGCGCCAACGCGCAGTCTTGACTGCGACCGCGGCGAACGCGGGCGTCGCCCGCTAGAATTGGAAATAGATAAATTGTCCAGGGACATTGCTCGTTCCCATGATCAGAATGAAAATCAAAGCCGCGTATACCAGCCCTTGCAGCGGCGGTGCCCAGTTTCGGAAGCTTTCGAGAATGCCGGCACGGTAATCGCATATTTGCAGTCCAGCCAGCACAACGATGCCCAGCTGTGCGGCAAGTGTCGGCCGCGCCATGACCGACGTACCGCGGGTCCCGAATCCGAGCAGCAAATTGGTGAAGGTTGAGATCTGCTCTAGCGAATCGGCGCGAAACAAGAGCCACCCGTAACAGCAGAACACAAAGAAAACGGCGATGCGCAGAGGAATAGATATTGAATCAGGCAAGAATTTTGCCCGGCGGATCGCACCACCGTGACGATCGGTCGTGGCGTTCACCGCTTCGACCGAGGTCGGCAAGGTTTCGCTGCTGCGTGTGAGCAGCCGGTGACCACAGAGCAGCGCGCCCTGGTACGCGCCCCACAGCACGAAGTTCCATGCGGCACCATGCCAAAGCCCACCGAGCAGCATGGTCAGAAACAAATTCAGAAATGTGCGCGCGCCGCCAAACCGGCTGCCGCCGAGCGGAATGTAGAGGTAATCGCGCAGCCACGAACTCAAGCTTATGTGCCAACGTCGCCAGAATTCGCTGGGATTCTTTGAAAAATATGGAAGGTCGAAGTTCAGAATGAGTTCGACGCCGAACAGCTTGCTGACCCCGCGCGCAATATCGGAATAGCCGGAGAAATCGCAGAAGATCTGGATCGCGAAGAGCAACGTCGCGAGATAAACGTCACTTTGCGACACGACGCCAGTGGAATTGAAAACCGAGTTCACCGCCGGAGCGACACCGTCGGCAATCGCTACTTTCTTGAATAGCCCGAGCAAGATCAGCACGATGCCGTCCATGCTTTGCGCGAAGCGAATGCGCCGCGGCCGCGAAAGTTGCGGCAAAAGGTGCCAGGCGCGCTCGATCGGGCCGGCGACCAGAGGCGGAAAGTAAGCGACGAACAACGCAAAATCCCAAAATCGAAATGTCGGCTCGGTACGTCGGCGGTAAACATCAATCGTGTAGCTCAAGGACTGGAACGTGTAGAAGCTGATCCCTACCGGCAAGATGATGTCCAAATGCAGGCCTGTCGGATCAAAGCCGAGGCTACGCAACGCTGCATCGCCGCTGCCGACAAAGAAATTGAAATATTTAAAAAAGCCGAGAAAGCCGAGATTGACGCCAATGGAGCAAAGCAGCAGCAGCTTGCGGCGCCGCTCCAATGGCAATCTGCCAAGCCGTTCGATCAGAAGATTGGCAACGATAACGAATATGGTCGTCCCGACGAGCACTTTGATTCCCAGCTCCGGCGGCGTGAGAAAAGCGCCGAGACTGAAGCTGGTGGCGGCGAGTGCCGACCAGTTCGGGCAGAGAAAAAGCAATGCCGCAGCGACCATGAACAGCGATGCGGTCCAGCGCAGCGGGGGCGCCATGCCCTTTTCCGAGAGAAGCGCACCGATGGAAAAGTCGACCGTGGTGGAAAACGCAATGAGAAATAGAAAACGGACATCCCACCAGCCATAAAACACATATCCGGCGACCAGTAGCATGCGGTTCTGCCAGCGAAACGGCAGAACGCGGTAGGTGACATACACGATCGCCAAAAAGACGAAAAATTCCGGCGAATTGAACAGCATTCAGACTTCCGTGGCGTGGACTAACTAGCGCCGGGCGAGGGACAAGCACGTTCCATTATCGATAGCTGCAAACGCATTCAATGGACATAAATCGGTCAATTGAGGTAAACGGCGCTTTCAATCCCAGCGCGTTAACGTTACGGCTGTTTGCCGAAAGGCATCGTTGTATTGCAAGGGTATTTATTTGCAACGCATAAGAACGTTGCGACGGAACCGAGCTCCATGAAAAAGTTGATTGGCGTTGTCATTGGCTGCGGCGCCATTGCGCGCGAGCATCTGACCGCGCTTGCGAAATTGAAAAACGTCGAGGTGGCAGGCGTCTGCGATCTTTCCGACGTGCGGGCTGAAGCGACGGCCGAGCGCTTTGCGGTTCCCAAATGGTACACCGACTATCAGCGCATGGTGGGCGAAGCGCGTCCTGACCTAGTGCACATAACGACCCCGCCCGGCGCGCATTATCCGATCGCAAAATATTGCCTCGGCAACGGGTTCAACGTGTTGTGCGAGAAGCCCATCGCCGTGACCTACGATCAATTCCTCGAACTGAAGCAGTTGGCGCTGCAGAACAATCGCGTTCTGATGGAAAATCATAACTTTCGTTTTCACTCGTCCGTTCGCCGGATCAGCGATCTGCTTGAATCGGGCCGCTTGGGTGAAGTCGTGGACGTTCAGATTCTTCTGTCGCTGGACATTATGGGGAAGGACAGTCCGTATTTGGACCGGAATGTTCCTCATTCCGCCTCGGCTTTGCGCGGCGGTGTCATCGGCGATTTCCTGCCACATATCGCCTATCTGGCGACGATGTTCGCCGGGCCGGCGGTCGATATCCGCACCGTTTGGACGAAGCGGGTGCAAGGATCGCCGCTTCCGGCGGACGAGTTTCGGGGGTTTATCAAGGGCGAGCGCGCCACCGCGTACGTCGGCTTCAGCGCCAACGCCCAACCGAACGGATTCTGGCTTCGCGTTGCTGGGTCGCGTATGCACGTTGAAGCCGATCTTTACACGCCGCCGCGGCTCTCGGTGCGACGGCTCCGCTCGGGCGAGCCGGCGCTCGCAAATATGCTCGACGGCATTGCCGAAACGCGGGCGGTCTTGCGCGGCGCGGTGGGCGGTCTGTGGCGGAAGCTCGCAGGCACCAGCAGTTATGACGGACTCGGCGAGCTCATTTTGCGGACGTACAGCGCGCTCGAGACGAATGCGAGGCCGCCTGTTTCGCTCGAGGAGGTCGATGAGGCCGCCCGCATTGTCGACCGGTTCACCCGGCCGGAGCTTCGGTTATGAAAGTTCTAGTTTCCGGAGCGGGTGGATACCTTGGCCGCCACATTGTGGATCGTCTTTTGGCGGGCGGCCACGAGGTGCGGGCCATCATTCGGCCGACGTCACCGGTGCCGACGTGGAACGGCAAGGTCGAAATATTCCACGCAGATCTGCGCGAACACGATCTCGCTCAGGCATTTGCAGGCATCAATGTGGTCGTTCACGCGGCAGCGGCAACAAGCGGCAGCGAGGACAGTCAATTCGCCACCACGGTCGTTGCCACGGAGCGGTTTCTCGACGCCATGGCGAAGTTCCCGGTCAAGCGGCTCGTCCATATCAGCAGCCTGGTGGTTTATGACTGGTCGCGCGCGCGACACGCGATCGACGAGACGACTCCGCTGCACACGAACTTCTATGACATGGGCGGATATACGATTGCGAAATCGTGGCAGGAACGCTTGGTGACGCGGCGCGCAGCGGCAAATTCATGGGACCTGACCGTCATGCGGCCCGGTTTCATCTGGGGACCAGATCGTGCCTTGATCGCTGGGATGGGGCGACATTTCAGCGGCGGCTACGTGATGTTCGGACCGTTCACCCGGCTCCCGCTCACCCATGTCGTCAATTGCGCCGATAGCATCGTCAAGGCGGTGGAGAATCATGCGGCGGTCGGAAAGATTTTCAATGTTGTCGATGACGATGATGTTCGCGTATGGCGCTACGTCCGCGAATATGCCAAAGGCACGCGTGAACGCGGGGTGCCGATTCCGATCCCCTATTTCGTCGGCCTCGGACTTGCGAAACTGGCAGCGCTGACGAGCAGGATGCTTTTCGGACCGGGCGGCAAATTGCCGTCGCTGTTGACCCCGCGCCGGTTCGAAGCGCAATTCAAGCCGCTTCGCTTCAGCAACCGGACGCTCAGAGATGTCCTTGCCTGGCGTCCGCCGCTTAGTTTTGCTGAAAGCGTACGGGCGACCTACACACCGATCCACGTCGCTGTCACGTCTGATCGCGAAAGGATCGGCGCGTGAAGAAGATAGCCTACTTATTGCACTGCTTTCCTCGGGTCACCGACACATTCATCAGTCGGGAAATTCGCAGCTTGCAAAAAGCCGGCACGCAAGTTCGGGTCGTGTCCATATGGAGGCCCAGCGAGGCGGAGACCAAGCCCGAACTTCTCGAAGACTGGCGCTCGCATGTGACGTTCCTGCTGCCGCGGCCCGGTCTGTCGATTGTGTGGTGGTGCATCGCCCTTAGCTTGAGCTCGCCAATCCGTTTCGTAGGAGCGGTGCGGCTTGCGCTCGCAACCGCAAAACCCGGACTTGGCGGATTTATCTATCAGATGTTTTACCTCGCCGAAGCCATACTGGCCGCGCGCACGCTGCGCAGGCTCGGCGTCAATCATGTTCACAATCACTTCGGTGATCATTCAGGCATTGTCGTCATGCTGGCGAGCTTTCTCTCGGGCATCAGTTACAGCATTTCTTTCCATGGCCCTCATGTTTTTCTCGACGGGCCTCATGAGGCCATCAAGCAGAAAGTCGAACGTGCGCGTTTCATCCGCTGCATCAGTTACTTTTGCCGCAGTCAGATCCTCGTCTTTGCGCCTGACGCCGATTTGACGCTGCTCAAGATCGTGCATTGTGGGCTTGACCTTGACCGCTATGAGTTTCGACTGCCGCGCGAGATTGTAAGCCAAATATTTTGCGCGGCTCGCCTTGCGCCTGAGAAGGGCTTTGAATTTCTCGTTCAGGCTCTGGCGATCCTGATCGCCAAAAATTACGACCTTCAGCTCCGCATCGCCGGCGACGGGCCGAGCAAAGGCCGGTTGCAGGATCTTGCGAACAGGCTCGGTGTTGCCGATCGCATTTCCTTTCTCGGCAATCTGAGCGAACAGGAGGTGGCGCGCGAGCTTTCAGCGTCCGATCTGTTCGTCCTTCCCAGTTTGGCAGAGGGACTCCCAGTCTCCGCTATGGAAGCGATGGCTGTCGGGGTCCCCGTCATCGCTACGAATATTGCGGGAACGAGCGAACTCGTCGATCACGGCAAATCCGGCCTCCTGGTGTCGCCGGCAAGCCCGGAGGCGATTGCGGACGCCGTGGTTACGATGGCGAACTCTTACGAATTCCGCTCTCGGGCTGCCAGGCTCGCGCGGAATAAGGTCGTCGAAGAGTTCGATGTCACAAAGGAGAGCGAGAAGCTGAACGTCTGCTTCCCGGAATTTCGCCAGCCGGTGCGAGGCGAGGCCGCGTCGATGATGAAAACATCATAATGTCCGCCTGCCAATGATATTGCCCTACAACTTTCATCGGCTACTGACTGACGAAGTCGGAATCGTCCTTCCGTTTTCCAACCGCAAAGACCGCAAAAGGGTCCTGCTTCTCACACAGAAGGGTGAGATTGCTTGCGCACAAATCTATCCGTTCTTGCTCTATCAGCGTGACTTGATCCGTAACTATGCAGTTGAAGTTCGCGAGCTTCCGCTAAGATTATTTCTCGAGGGCAAGCATCGATACAGAACCCGTATCGATGCGGTTTGCATGCAGACTCCGTTCACCCTGACGCCGGCGCAACTCGAAAGCTTAATTGGGCGCGTAAAATCGGCATGGCCCAAGGCGGGGATTGCATATTTCGATTGGTTTGCTCCAGCCGATCTCAGATACGCTGAGGTACTCAATCCGCACATCCTAGCGTATGTGAAGAAACAGATATTTCGGGATTTCAAGGAATACGACCGGCCGCTAATCGGCGATACGAATATGACCGATTACTACGCCGGTCGATTCGGAATCGATCTACCGGAGACGAAGTTTTCGATCCCACCAGAATTTCAGCAAAAAATCGTCCTGGGTTCCGGATTCGAATATTCTCCGGCGATCGTTCGAAACCTGAACCGCGAGCCGAACTTCGGTCAACGGCCGATCGACTTGCACGCGCGGGTGGAAGCCAAAGGAGTGCACTGGTACGAAAAAATGCGGCAGGAAGCTTCGACCCAGGCGGCAAAGCTCAGTGGCCGATTTCGAGTTTCCTACAGCGGGCGCGTGTCGCGCCGTCATTATTTCGAAGAACTGGCGAATTCGAAACTGTGCTTCAGCCCGTTCGGTTACGGAGAAGTCTGCTGGCGTGATTTCGAGGCAATGAGCACCGGCTCTCTTTTGCTCAAGCCAGACATGTCGCATCTGCGGCTTGTCAGTGATTTCTTCAGGCCTTACGAGACCTATGTTCCGCTGTCTTGGGATTTCAGCGATCTGGAGGAAAAAGTTGCTCATTATGTCCGTCATGATTCCGAGCGGGAATCGATTGCCCGCAATGCGTTCGAGTTTTTGCGAGAGCGATATAGACAGAAAAAATTTCTACAAGAGATTGTGCCGTTGTGGAGCCGCTTGTGCGTATATTAGGATAAGAACCCACAAAATTCATTCGGCGTGACACGATCTGATTGCTTTTTCAAAGGGGGCATTCGCTTTGCAACCGCTCACTGACTCGAAAAGACTGAACACAGCAAGGTCAAAAATTTTTGGTATTGGACTGGGCCACACTGGAACGCGTAGCCTGAACGAGGCACTCAACATTCTTGGCTACCGATCGATTCATTGGCCCACGGACCGCGCAACGTACCACGAATTGTCGAACGGGGTTTACGACCTGGCAGTGTTAAAAAGCGCGGATGCGCTTACAGATATCACTGCCGCAGCATTCTTTGCCCAATTCGATAAAGCATATCCTGGAAGCAAGTTCATCCTTACGCAGCGAGACATAGATAAATGGGCGGCCCGCATGCTTCGCTTGATGCAGCGCCGTACAAATTATTGGGAACGATTCATGCTGTTCGCTTCTCGAAACGGCGGAGTGTATCAATTTGTCTTTAGCAGAGACTTCCTAAGTTACCTAAAAAATGAGCCGGGTATTATACAGAGAATCGAATTCCAAAGACTTGTTGCATATGGCGGCTTAACTTTCCACGACGAGTCGCGATTACGCTACGCGTATGAATCGCACGAGCGAAACGTGCGAGAGTACTTCTTGGATAGGCCAAAAGATTTACTCATTATGGACATTGTTGGAGGAGACGGTTGGGATAAATTGTGCGAATTCCTCGGGCGGGATTTGCCCAAAGCCCCGTTTCCACATCTTTCGTAAAGATATGCGTACGCTTGAGTTCTACAATGGTCGGTTTGGCAAACCGCTATCTGATCTTCAATCTCCACCAGGTGAGGGACACAGGGTTTCACTGCGACACCTTTCGCCGAGGAGAAAATAAAAAAGAAAAATCCGCCTAGAGGGGGCGCTGATGAATGACGAACCGGTCGAAAAGCAATCGGTGATGGAGGACACCATTCTCGCCGAACTTCTGTCCCGCTTCCCACAGTATCTCGGAAATCGGTGGATACAGATCGACGAAAGCCGCGGCTATTTCGGCGACGCCGGCAACGAAGAAAACGGCATCAGGACGAACGCGAGTGTCGCATTCGCGGCTGCGTTGCTGGCGACCAATCCGTCAGATTTCAATGTCGATGCAGTCGCTGCATCGCTGCTGCGCGATCGCTGCAAAGCCGTACTGCGGTATCTCGCAGATGCTCATGTGACGCAACAGGGAAAATGCGCGAACGGTGGGAAGTGGGGCCTTGAATGGCAATCGGCATGGTGGGCCACAAAAATTGCTCTTGCGGCGCGTCTCATTTGGCGTGAGCTTTCTCCGCTCGAACGCGAAAAGGTCGCGGCCGTCGTCGCCGCGGAAGCCGACCGCCAATTGTCGCGCATCGTGCCGACTGGCCTGCACCTGGACACCAAAGCTGAAGAAAATGCCTGGGATGCCGAAATACTGGCGGGTGCCATCGCTCTTTTGCCTGACCACCCCCGGCGGACGCGATGGCTGAGCAAGCTCATCGAGTTTTCGGCGAACGTATTCTCGTCGCCTCACGATCGGAGCAGCGAGCGGTCTTTGGATGGCCAGTCGATCCGTGACTTAGTGTACACCTGCAACGTCCACGGCGATTATTCGCTCGAAAATCACGGCTCTTATCATTTCTGCTACGTTGCTAGTCCGCTGCTCTCCAAAGCGTGGTGCGCTTATGCCTTGCACTCTGCCGGAGCGACAGTCCCTGAGGCGCTTTACCACAATGTCGACAATGTCTGGGCATTGGCCGAGAAGACGTTCCTTCGCAACCGCTTCGCCTATATCAGCGGCCAAGATTGGGCGCGTTACGCCTATGGAGAATACTTTATCATACCGGCATTGGTCTTCCTCGGCATGCCGCCGCGAGGGCTTCGGGCCGCAGAAATCTTGCTGGCACGGCTGCAATGCTTGGCGCGAGAGGCCAGAGGCAACGCGGACGGGTCATTCTTCGGCGCGCGTTTCACCGCGGGGCGATTTGGTGGACAATACGGAAAATACGAAACCGATTGCTTTTGTTGCCTGGCGCTCGCGTGGGCGCTTCGCCGCGTTGGGAAAGACGCGCCCGCGCCGTCGACACTCGCGGCGATCCCTCATTTTCAGCATGTAAGCGCCGAAGGACAATTCTGCTTTCAACGCGAGCTCGAAACCTTCTTTTCATTCTCGTGGGCGACGCTTGAAGAAGCGGTGCCGAATGTGACGGTCATTCCGTTGAAGGACGATAGCCTTGCGGAATGGCATGCCGGTAACGGCGTTGGCACGGTCAAGCTGCCCGGCCTCTCGATGACGAGCGTCGGAGTGCGCGCCATGAAGGCCGATGACGGCGGCATATCGATCGAAGGCGTGTATCTTTTTCGTAATCGCCGGGGGCGATATCTGATCGAGCATATTCTCAGCGTCCGCTACGATTCGAAAGCCGGCACCGTCAACATAAAATCTATATATAAGTCGCGCGCGCGCCTTTGGATCGCCGTAGTCACCGGGCTCAACTTGCGTGTACCGAACGATATTTTCAACGGCTGTACCCGCAGGTTCAACTATGAAAGCGGCTCGCTTACGTTGGAGACACTTGCGACACAGCAAGGCCAACATGAGAGCAGGCGACGTAAGGGATCGTTTGCGACCCTTTTTGCGAAGTTGTTGGCTTTTTTCGGGAATGATGGAACGGTCGTAAAAAGGCTGTCCACTAATTGGTTGAATATAGATGATGCGTTGGGGATCATCGACGTTAACCAGCCGGAAATTGTCGTACGGCGATTTCCAAGACGAGAATCTGCGTGGGGCAGTTTATTTGTGGAGCAAATCGAGGCCCCGATCCGGAGGACGGCGTTCTTCGTACCACCGAACACAACGCTGCTGGACTCGAATATCGTCATCCATGTCGGCACAAGCGAACGGTCGCGATCGATTGCGTCTAGACAAGCCGAGCGACCGTCACCATCGGCGCGGCATCAGACTGCAGCCAACCAACCGTGAAAGACACGGCTGATGTCGAAATACTATTCCACGCATGGACAGGATCGATGGATTATTGAGCGAGTCTTCCCGGAAAAACGCCATGGATGGTTTGTCGACTCAGGCGCCGGGCCGGATGGTATTAAGGGTTCAAATACTTACGCATTGGAATCGCAATTTGGCTGGACCGGGCTGCTTGTCGAGGCAATCGAGCAGCAAAGCGCTCTGATTCGTAAGAATCGCTCAGCCACCGTGGAACAATGCTGCCTGAATGATACCCGCGGCGAAGTGGAATTTGTGATCCACGAATGGCCGGGTCTTAGCAGCATGCCGCAACATCTTTCCGAGCCTGATTTGGTCGACGCTCGCTTTGACCGTGAGCAATTCCGAAAGGTCCGTATTCCGGCCGCTCCGCTGTGGGAGTTGCTTCGCCACCATAATGCCCCCCACGTCATCGAATATCTTAGTCTCGATATTGAGGGGGCCGAGTGGATTGCGCTTAAGGATTTTCCCTTTGGCGAATTTCGCTTCCTCGCCATGACAATTGAGCGAAACTCAAAAGATTACGATAAGCTCCGCGCCAAACTTCGCCGTGAGGGCTACCGGCTCGTTGGTGTGCGCGGTCCAGATGACTTTTACGTCCATGAGTCGGTCGGCTACCCGATGAGCGCCAAAGAGAAGGTGAATACCCAGCTGCGGAGCTTGTGGAACACGATCTATTATCGTGAACCCTTGCTAACCGCGAGACGTGGCGCGAGATGGGCAAGGAATCGTCTTCGCAGCCGGCAGAACTGAAACGCGCGTGGCTGCGAAATCGCTTATTGTCTATCGCGCCGGGCGGCGAGGTCTGCATCCGTTCGGTTCGTGATGAGCGCGCGCAAGACAAGCCATATGAATTGACAGTTGGTCACCAAATAGCGTCCGGCGAGGCGACGCGGCTCCTGAATGAGGCGATAAAGCCACTCCAAACCGACCGCCTGGACCCAAGACGGCGCGCGCCACCGTAGTCCCGCAAGCACGTCAAAGCTGCCGCCTATACCCACCGCGATGCCGACGCCCAACCGTTCCCATTGCTCCTCGATAAAGTACTCCTGCCTCGGCACGCCCATGCCAACGAACAAAATATCTGCGCCGCTCGCGCGCACGCGGTCGGCACGCATGCAAGCCTCGTGCTTTCCAAAATAGCCCGACGCAAAAGCGATTTGCAGCCGGGGAAAGCGCTCGTGAAACCGACTCGCCACCTCCTTGACGGTTCCGTCGGTCGCGCCAAGAAAATAAACGCTCTTTTGCTCACGAACGGCGCGCGCACATAGCGCATCAATGAGGTCTATGCCCGTCACACGCTCGGGGAGCAATTGGTTGAACCAGGGCGCGCACCACACGAGCGGCTGTCCGTCCGCGACCACGACCGCCGCCCGATCGACGAAACTCTGAAGGCGGGGGTCTGACCGCATCATCATCAGAACGGCGACGTTGACCGTGCACAACCAGCCGCGCTGTCCGCGAGCCAGCAATTCAAAGACGGAGTCCACAGCTTGCGTCAGCGTAATCGCGTCGAATTGGCCGTTGAGCAATCGGACCCGCCGCATCACGTCCACCGCAAGCGCAACGTCATCGCATCGACGAAAAATTTCGCGGGCCAATTGGGGAACGAAAACGGTGCATATTTGCCCCAGATCGGGCTCGAGCCCTTGATCGCGCCGCGCACGTCGAGGTTTGCAGTATGGATGTCCTGGCAATGCATGACGTAGTCCAGCGCCTTGATGGCGGCGCTGCGATATTTTTCATCGCCGGTGCGATCGAACAATTTCGCCCACACGATCGAAAACTGGCAATTACCGGTCAAGCAGCAATATTTTGCCACGGGGCCGCCACTGATTGCAATTTGGCCAGGTAAAAACCCATCCGATCGAAGGTACCGCAAGGACGCGTCTGCGCATCGCTGGGCGGAATCAATATAACGACTTTCACCTAAAAGATTGCCGCTCTCCAACAGACCGCGCGCGGCGTAGGCAACGGTGTGAGTGAACGGTATATCCTCGCGCGCGAACGCGCAGTTATCGAAAAAGCCGCTCGGCTGCTGCTCGGCCAGCGCCCACTCGAGATTCGCGCGCGCAACACGCTCGCGCTCGGCGTTGAAGTCGACTTGGTTCATCCGTAACAGCGCCCAGGCGGTGCGCGTGTTGTAAACATGTGGCGTATTGAGATGTTCATTGCGCGTCCAGCGGCCGCGCCCATCTACGATTTCGACAAGCCAGCTTCCCGCGCGCTGGGCGCCGGTGAGAAAGATAGTCTCCTTGGTCTCCTCGAATGCGCGTACCAACCCGAACAAATCCTGCCCGGTGTCAAAAACAATTCCTCTATCGCCGTAGCGCGGGTTGGCGAACGAGCCGTCGCCGTTTTGCACGCTGAGCAGCCAACGGCAGATGCGCAGCGCGCGCGACCTGTAGTCGGCGTCGTTGCGGCTCCGCGCTAGATCGAAAAAAGTCGTTGCGATATAGCCGGAAGTCTCGCGATAAGAAGGACGCCAGCCGCCGCGCAGCGAATAGCCATAGCTGACTCCATCATCGGGTGTCCGATCATGAGCGCGTTTGAGCCACGCTTCAGCAGCGCTCAAATGTGCTGCCGGACTGTCAAGCTTCGGGCGGATGCGCAGAAAATCTTTTGTCGCGAGAATCGCGAACGTCGATACGGTCGAAAGCAATCTGGCTGCTCTCCTGCGCTCAATTAAGATATCGGCAAACGATCTCGCGGATTCGCTTCGCCGCCTGCCCGTCGCCGTAGGGCGAGCCGCCATGCGCCATGCGCGCGTAGTATTCGCGGTCAGTCAGGAGCCGGCGCACCTCGGTGACGATCACACCGCGCTCGGAGCCAACCACCTTTGCAAGGCCAAGCTCGACCGCTTCGGGACGTTCAGTGACTTTGCGCAAGACCAGGACGGGCTTGGCGAGCGCCGGCGCCTCTTCCTGCACGCCGCCGGAGTCGGTCAAAATCAAAGTCGCCTGCTGCATCGCGGCAACGAGGTCGGGGTAATCGAGCGGCTCCGTGAGGATAACCTGCGGATGTCCGGTAAAGATCCGCTCCGCTGCGCTGCGCACGTTCGGATTCGGATGGACCGGATAAAGCACTTTCAAGCGCGGGAATTCGCGGCAGAGGTCAAGCACCGCGCCAAAAATATTGTCGAGCGGCGCGCCGAAATTCTCCCGGCGATGCGCGGTGAGCAATATGTCGTGATCGAACGCGTGTGATTTTTTCGCCTTCAACTTTCCGGTTGTGAACTGGAGCGCGTCGACAATCGTATTGCCCGTCAAATGCGCATGGAAAGAATTTGCGTGCTCAGCGAGGACGTTGTCACGCGAGCGCTCCGTTGGGCAGAAATGCAGTTGCGCCAGCCGTGTCACCACGACTCGATTGAACTCTTCCGGGTATGGGTTGGCCAGGTCGTATGTGCGCAAGCCGGCCTCGACATGACCAAATGGAATATTCAGGTAGAAGCAACTCAGCGCCGCGCACATCACTGTCGTGGTGTCGCCCTGCGCCAACACAAGGTCAGGGCGCGAAGCGGTGAATTGCGTCTCGAAACCGCGGAGTAGCCGCGAGGTCAGTTCGGAGAGCGACTGGTTATCAGTCATCACGCTGAGGTCGGCATCGATCTTGATCTCGAACCAATCGATCAATGGCAGCAACAGCTCGCGGTGTTGGCCGGAGCAGAGCACACTCACGGCGAGCCCCTGCGCCTCGACAAGAGCGCGTATCACCGGCGCCATCTTGATGACCTCCGGTCGCGTGCCAACGATACAGAGCACCTTTTTCACGGGCAGCGCGCTTTTCTCAGGAGAATTAGATAGCGTGACGCGTAACTCGCAATCTTCGACGAAAAGTTGAGTGCTCGGCGTTAATATCTGAATTGATAAAATGAATCGCCGCTAAGTGCATCTCTTATCTGCTCCGGTTCACCGCAAACCATACATAGCCGCACTAACAAATCCTAGAGTTAAACCGTGTCTCGAGTCCTAGGGTTAATGTCGTGGCGCAAGAGTTGCATAGCCGGCCGTTCACTGCAGTGAAGTGCATCATTGAGGGGCCGTGCGACAAATCCCTTAGCCCAAACGGCTGCCAAGCAGCGATTTGCACTTTTCGCCAGTTAACATCTTCGCCAGGCTTGCAATAGCAACCGCACCTTCCGGCGTGCCGTTGCGGCGACGGCGGAGCCACGCCCATATTTAATTTTGCGGCGGAGGCGATTTTCCACCGAGGCTATCCCAAACGTCGTGCTTCATCCCGCCTTCTCCAAAAATGCGGGGCTATTGTCGTTGTCGTGGTGCAGGTCGCGGTTGAGCAAGTAGGGGAAGTAGCCCCATCCGAATCCTTGGTTGATTAACGCGACGTAGGCATATCCGTAATTGCTCATGTCTCCCGTGCAATCTCGCACGCTACTCATATTATCGAGCGGTGGACTCGCGCCGATCTTTGTCCACGTCGAGCCGCCATTGACAGAGCGCCAGACACCATAGCCGGATATCGAGGTGTCGCCGTTGCCCCACGCCGCAGTATAGATAGCCGGATATCTTTGACCGGGCGCTGGCGCACCGAAGCCGACACAGGACGGATCGCGGACGAGCGCTGGCGAGATCTGTGTGAAGGTTCGACCACCGTCCGTCGAATGAAATAGCTCACTTTTCGCTGGATGAGCAACTTTCACACCCCGAACTAGCCCTCCAGCGACCCACAGATCGCCCGCTCGGCCGGGAGTCGCTTTCAGTTGCGCGCCCTGGTTAAAGCCAAAACCGTAAGGTCCGCTAAACGCAACGGTCGCGCCGCCGTTGCTCACTATATAGATCCCGCTCCATGACGTTTTCGGCGCCGGGCCGGAAATCGTCGTTGATGCAAGCATGATATAGAATACGCCACTTATCACGCGATCGGCCGCAATGGTGCGGTAGTTCGCACGCCCGAATGGATTGATAAGACTGTTGGATGTGTTCCCGTAAAGCGAGACATAGAGATCATCCGTGCTCCCGATGCTCGCCACCAAGGCCCCTCGAGGAGCCAGCGTGATGGTGCCCCCAGAACATGAAGCGACAACACCGACACTCTTTGGATGCGGGTAAGTATAATCCAGCACACTTGATCTGGCATAAATGCCGGAGCAGGAACTGACGGGAATCGTTCCGCCAACAGCCCACGATCCGCTGGCCTTAGTGGAAACCGGGTCGGCCACCCCGTTGAACACTAGGCCATCTCCGTTCATCACATTCGCCAACGAGGGAGCATTGAGCATCAATGTGGCGCCTGAACAGGAGAAAATCTGACCAATTTTTACGGGCAGCGTGTTTTTGATGTCCCATACCGTTTCGCCGCTGATGGCCTTGCTGCATGACGCCACCCTGAGGGTTGGGGCGCCGCTTGGGGATGTTGCCGTTGCCGCCGTCGTCGCCGCCACCGATGACACCGGCGTTGCCGAGGCTAACGACACGTGATGCCATGTCGAGCCTCCGTCGGTCGTGTAGAACGGGGGCGACTGAGAGTAATTTACGATAAAATTCTCGGGCGTGCTGACCGCGATGATGCCCTCGCGAAGGAGTTGGTTGGTATAATCAATCGGAGGGATCGGGACGCTGGTCCAGGTGCCTGCCTGCCCGCATTGCGTCGATTTATAAATGACTGAAGTACTCGCCGCATTTGCGTAAAGTCCGTCGCCGGACCAAAGTACAGTCGACGGCAGCGACGAAGCGTAATCCAGACCCCATGCCGCATAAATCTTCGGGCCATTCGAGGCATTCGTCGTCGGCGCGGTTTCATTCGAAGGAAACTGAAATACGTTGTGGTCCCAGGAGCCGGTCACTGGTTGCTTACAACCGGGGGGCACCGTGACAAAGAGCGACACGAGTTCCTCAATGCCAACGGATTGATTCACCCAATTTGTTTGCGCGGCATAGTCCGCTTGCGTCGTCTCCCACGCGCCGCTGTTGGCGCTGATCCAGAATTTGTTGGCGACGTGCCGGTCGAACCAGAAATTTGAGGCGTTGATGTAGGGAACAATAACGTTGCCCTGCCATACCGCGCCGGTCGGTGCCGAGCCGGTGCAAGTATTTGCGTCCCCGAACGTCCACTTCCCTCCGGAAAGTGTGCCGGAAATCATGCCCCCCGCCGCACACCTGAACAAAGTAACGACCATGTGGTTGGCGGCAAGCGGATCGAAATCAAAAGCTGCGATTCGATTGTGGGCCGGAGCGCTCAATATTGACGAACAACCGCTGTCGCCGGGAGCAAACTTGAAAAGGTCGGAACCGTCGATTCCAATCGAGTAGTAGGCGCCCGCGTAGACCTTGCCAGTACGAATAACGGATGGGCACCCGGACACTGCGGTCCATGTGCGCCCCGCGTCAGCGCTTGTATAAAGCCCCTTGTCATATGGCGACGCATAGATGCGTTGCGTGACGCCGCCCACGGCGGTCGATGGATCGAAGGCAATGCCGGAATACGCGCCATTTGCCTCCGTGGGTGCGGCGAGGCCGCCGCCAAGCGTCATGCAAGACGAGCCGCCATTCGTTGATCTTAGCAGCGTCCCATCAGTTGTATTGCCGGCCAGAATGATATTCGGGTCAGCAGGGTCGACCGCAATTTTCTCCGCCAAGAACTTGTATCTGGTGGTGTCGGAAACGTTATGGATTTGCTCGGCCCAACAGCCAAGCGGGCCGCTCCAGGCCGCTCCACGATTGACCGACGACCACAGATACCCGGCCCAGATGGCATACATCGTTTTCGGCTGACTTGGTGCGAAACGAACTTCCTGAACGCCAACATCTGTCTTGCTGAGGAAATTACCGGCGCTCGGCACGATCCAAGAATTTGGCAGCGACCTTGGCGTAAACAACTTTGTCCACGTCGGAGTGCTGCTTGTCGTATCGAGGATGTAACCGTTATAAACGTCGGCGCGCACGACCATGAAACCGTCCGCCGACATGTCGCTGCCGGTCAGATAACCGCCGCCACCGATAGGAAGGTCATGCCAGATATTTGGGGCAATATCGGAGGCCCAAGCCAAACTCTGCGAAGCTACGAAAAACGTCATAGCCGCAATGAACAAAAAACCTTGCAGAATTTTATGGCTCATCAGAAATCCACTGGCTAATCGCCTGCAAGGAGAACAGGTTGAACGGCCGGCTGTGAAAAATGACAGGATCATGGTCAAATTTTGTGCGCGACCGGATCAAATGCTCGGCACGCTTACTGTAACGCGTTTCCTTTATCGCGCAATCGACCCCGTTGTTCCGTTGTTGGTCGCCAATATCGTAAACGTGCTGACCACCTGGAGGCTCGTCAGCGCGATCTCGACTCGAATTTGCAATTGAACTGTAGAAGGTGTGCAAAGGGAGACAGCGCACGGTCTTAATTCCGACGCGACCGAATACATGATTAACGCGAAAAGCGCGCGCCGAGAGTTGCCATGCCCCTCGAAGCAAAGCCACGATGGACGTTAAAAGCTAATAATCTTCGTCCCATTCTAAACTTCTAGGCTCGGCTTTTATGGTTCCGAACTTTGTCCTGATCATTGGCGCAATGAAGAGCGGCACCACGACGCTATATCATTACCTTGCGCAGCATCCGCAAATTTCAACCGGGCCCGTGAAGGAGTTGGATTTTTTCTCCAATGACGAATTCTGGAGACGCGGCATCGGTTGGTACGAATCCCAATTCAATTTCGACCCAAGTCAGCACCGTTACGCTCTCGACGCCAGTACCAACTATACCAAACATCCGTATGGCCCGGACCTGGTGCCGCGCATCAAGAGCACAGCGCCGCGACAATATAAGTTAATCTACATCATGCGGCACCCGCTGCGCCGCATCGAGTCGCATGCGCTTTTTGCTGAACTTACGGGCGCCGAATTCGGCCGTCGACCGGCACAATATAAGAGCTACAACTTCGACGCAGGAATCTCCCCGGCGGCGATCGCGTTTTCTCTTTATGCCTATCAGATCGATAAATTTTCGGAATTCTATGACGAAGGGGCGCTTCTTCTGCTCACGATGGAGCAACTGAAGGGTGATCCCATCAAAGCTCTCACAAAAGTTTACGACTTTCTGGGGATCGATAAACGCTTTCCCAGCGAACTATCGCTTCAGAGTAACGCGGCTAGCGCGCATTATCTTCCACCGCCGCTGATATCTGCCTTGTTTAAGTTTACGCCTGTCCGCGCCGTTGCCCGGGCAGTTCTGCCCAAAGCGGCTCGGCAGCGGATTTACGACGCTGCGACCGAACTGGGGCGCCCCACCGGCCGTTTCTCTCTGAATGCCGACGAAGAACTGGCCCTTATGGCAACGCTCTCTCGCGATCTCGCTCGCCTCCGGGATCGATACAACGTCGATATCGAAAAAGAGTGGGGCATCGTCCTATAGACGATTGATTTGCGCCCATGAGTTGGGTGCAGCAGTTATGCCTATGCATTCGCCGCTGGCGATAAACTTGTCAGGGCGGCCTTTTTGAGCTGCCGGGCGGACGCGCGCAGCATCTCGGCGCGGCCGAGGAGTGCGCCGGCGATCAGCCAGGTCCACGGGCGCAGCGGGGAGTTCGGAATCAGGTCGAAGATGTTGACGGCGAGGATGAGAACAAGCGCGGCGATGAACACCTTTTCTTTTTGCGAGGACGCAAAGCTGAGTGCTGACGCCATGCGAAATACCGGCAGAGCGAGCAGTCCAAATTCGGTCAGAAACCCAATGAGGCCAAATTCTCCGATTATAATGACCCAGAGTCCATCGGGGTGAGTTGTCAAGCGTCCATCTTTATCAAAAAAGAAACTGCGGCCCCATCGACCCCAGCCGAACAGGAAACGCTGGTGCGCGCGTGCAAGAAGCTGATTTTCAATGTCGAAACGGGTCTGGAGCGAATCGCGCCGGTCGGTGCTGATCGATCCCGCAAAATTGAGGACGGAATTCGTGGGAACGGCGTCGGCGGAGCGCAGCACAGGATAGAGCAGTGCGACACACACCATAACGACGGCAAATTTCACCTGAAGCTTTGGGCTCACGAAACCCACCATCGGCACCAGGACGACGCCGTAGGCGAGAGCGCCCAGCGATTTGCATAGAGCGAGCAGGACGCTCAGATAGGCCGTGACGGCGGACGCCGGCACACGAATAGCCCGCATCACCGGTGTGCCCGTTCGCCAAAACGCGGCTGCCGCGACCGCGGTCGTCATCACGAAGAAGGAAAGCAGCAGCCCAGTTCCCACAAAAACGAACGGGCGAAACCCGCCAAACAGGCCGGTCCGCACTTCGTTGCCCATATTTGGAGCTGGAAAATACCCGTATAGCCACAGGTGAAGCACCGGGCTCATTCTTATTTCAAAAAGCACCAGCAACGAATAGGCCAAGCCTGCAATCACCAGCACGCGCAATATTTCTTCAGTATCGTTCTCGTTGCAGAACAGTTCGCGGCCCAAGAAAAATGGAAGCAGAGCAATTATTTGAAGAAGAATCGAAGATCCGGCATCGTAAAGCCCGACCCCTTGAACCACGATCCCGTTGAAGATGTCGTCGCCGTTTGTCTCCGATGTCAAAACAAGAGAAATCAAAGACGACAGGATGAGAAACTCCGGCAGTCCGAACCCTCTGAAAACTCGAATCGGTCTTCGTAGAACGATCATGCAGCCAACAAACGCGGCCAGATTGGGAATCGAGGTCTTATCCAGTGCTGGGATAGCCGTGATCTTTATTGCAGAGTTGACCGGAAGCACCAGGTAGCCTGCCAGGATTGTCCATAGAACCGCCTGGCGAACCGGCAGCGTCGCAAACAGGTAGATGGCCACGATTGGCCAAGCGAGGAGCACGGCAGCGGTTATAAGATTAAGATGATTGGGACCTTCCATGAAACGACTCTCGCCTGAATGCGTATTCAGGGTATCGCTGAATGCGGGCTTGTCGCAGCGAGCCCGCTCAAATCGAAGCCATCTGTATTCTAATAGCGACGAATCATGCAATGGTTAGTTTAATTTAAAAGCGAGTCGCGGCGAACCGCGGCGGCGCAAAACGTTGGCATGCTTGTCGGTGAATGATGTTTAGATTAGCCGACGGAACTTTCGCTGGGTTTCGCCCCGATCGATCAATGGGCCGCGCCGCTATCAGCCGCGTTTTATTTCGCTTATGCCGCAAAGTGGCCAAAAGTGCAGCCGCCGATTTGCCAGTTGATCGATAGATCCGAGCCGACATTCGCCCGATGATATCGCAAGCCCATCGCTCCGGCCGAGCGCCGCTTAAGCAGCGTTTTCTCAAGGGTGGGGCGTGGAGCGTTGCCGGCTTCGGGGTGAGCCAGCTTATTCGTTTCGGCGCCAATCTCGTGCTCACACGGTTGTTGGTTCCGGACATGTTCGCGCTGATGTCGATTGCGACAATCGTCATGACCGGCCTGAACCTGGTTTCCGACCTTGGAGTGCGTCCCAACATTGTTCGCAGCGAGCGCGGCGCCGACCCTGCATTCCTGAACACGGCTTGGTCGCTGCAAATCGGCCGCGGTGTCATTCTTTGGGTTGCTGCGATCGCAGCCAGTTTTCTTCCCCGGCTTGCCGTTCATATGGATCTCGTTCCAAGCGCGAGCGTCTATGCCGATCCGCGCTTGCCTTATGTCATCTCCGCAATTTCTCTCAGCGTGTTCATCGGCGGGTTTGTATCCACCAAGATGCATGAGGCGTATCGAAATCTCACGATCGGCCGCGTTTCCCAGATTGAAATCGGTTCACAGGCCGCAGGTCTGCTGGTGACGTTCGCGTGGCTGGTCTTTGACCGGTCGATTTCCGCGTTGGTGGCGGGCACTTTATTCAGCTCTCTGACGAGAACGGTGTTCAGTCATGTTTGGCTCACCGGCCGCTCAAATCGCTGGCAGTGGGAGAAGTCCGCATTTTGGGAGATTTTTCATTTCGGCAAGTGGATCACCATTTCGTCGCTTATTGCCTTCTTTGCGAACAGCGGCGATCGGATGATTTTGGCCGGTTTGGTCGACAAGACGGCGCTCGGCGTCTACGTGATTGCGTTTTCGGCCGTCAATATCATCGATCTAACCTTGCGCCGCGTCATCAGCGGCGTGATGTTTCCCGCGCTCAGCGAAATCATCCGCGAGCGCCCGCATAAATTAAGAGCGACCTATTACAAGATGCATGCCGTTGCGGCGGGTTTTGCCTATTTTTGCGCGGGGATGTTGATGGTGTCCGGACAGGCTGTGATCCACGTTCTCTACGATCCGCGCTACGCGGAAGCCGGCTGGATGCTGGAGATTCTTGCCATCATGCTTTTGGCGCTTCCGTTTCAGATAACGATTCAGTCGTTTCTCGCGCTGGGCAATCCGAAGGTTCAATCCTTTGTCGCCGCAGTTCGTCTGATCGCGCTCTTTGCCGGTATGCCACTTGGCTTTTCGCTTTTCGGCTTGCCGGGGGCTCTATGGGCCGCCGTATGCGGTCAATTTCTGCCGTTGCCGATCGCAATCTTTTACAGCGTGCGATACCAAATATTCGATCTGCGACGGGAGGCGCTCACGCTCCCGATTGTTTTCGTTGGAATGGGCGCTGGGTGGCTAATCGATTTTGCGATCAGAAGCTTTGAGAGATTGAGCTAGACGCTTTGGGCTTCTCTTCGCGACGTTCATTGGGCGGGCGCGCCGCGAAATTACCGAGCGTCCAGACCGGCGGCGCCCCGCATTTACAGCATGGGATGGCGTGGCTGGCTGCCTGCTCGATGTAGTTGCTTCAAATTTGAACCAGCTCTGCTTCAGGAAAGGGTAAAACCCCAACAGTTTCGTATAGCCGATGAGTATTGGCCGGACAGACTTGTTCCAGAAAAATCTCATCCGCATTTGCAAAGGGAACGGGTTATAAGGAATTGCGGCTAACGCGGGGCACAGTTCGTTGCTGACGGCTTTCATAAGCTGTTGCTTGCGCCCGCCTCGAAATCTGCTGTCGGTGGAAAGCATGGTGTCAAGGATGGCTCGGCAATTGAAGGCCGCAATCCAATCGGCGGACGTGTTGAGGATGTTGAGTGCGGAGCCGATCCACTGCGTGCCGCGCATTTCCCAGTAGAACAGGTCCATCACGTGTGTTCCGGTCGCCTCCTGGACGGCAATCGCTTCCTGGAGCCATCGTTCTATTTCCGGTTTCGTAGAATCGGGGGCAGCCACCATCCTTTGCAATTGTTCGATGGTCGGCCTTTCAGAGCCGTTCCACCTGTAGAAATTCCTGCCGACCTCGCTGCACCAGCCGGTGACGACGATTCTGCCTTCGGGCTGCCCGATGTCGGCGGCGGTCCAGCGCGCGAATCGCTCTGCCGTCATGCGCTCGGATGCTTGGACGATCGCCATCCGCTCAGGCGAAACGTTTTGCATCGGCGTTTCCCGGTGGTGGCCGCCGATCATGACCGAGATGCGGCGGCCATTGATCAGGTCAAATGACCCGGGTCGGCAGGTTGGGTCCTGGCAGGTGAAGAAGTCGACTTCCTGCGCCAACCCATTCGTCTTTGCCGCGGCACCGGCAATCGTGCGCGAATCATGACCAGAGGTAATTGCAACAGATACGCGCGCTCGTTTTGACAGGCTCGAGATCAGGGACGTCAATCGGTGCGCCAACTGCGGAGCAGTCACCGCAAAAGGCAAGCTCGGATACCTCGACTTCGGATGAAAGCGAACCTCGACAGCTTGGCGCCTGTCAAGGAAGTGGTTAGGCAGCAATGTTCGTACATTGCGGTATTCGGTCATTCGAAACGGTAGCCCGCGACCTTTATAGGCGCTCAGCGCATCGGGACTGAATTCATCGACTCGCGGGTCGCGTTCGAGCGGACCGATACAGGCGTTCAATAATTTTGTGGACGAGGCAACCGCCAGCCCGCCCGTGGTGATGGTCCATACGATCGGCAGCGTGCCGCAGGCGTCGCCAACAATGAAGGCGTTGTCAATCAACACCCATCTGCCGGCCAGTGCGGGGGTCGCTGACGGGCTTGAAAGTCGATCGATGATGTCGGCGTTTGTGTCGTTGGGCCGGTCGGTATCGATTGCATGCCCGATCAAAAGCCTGTCGCCGCGAATCTCAAGCGGCAATAATTGATGATACGCGAGGAAATTCCCATCGAATTTTCGTAAGCGAAAATTCGGCGGCACGGTGCGCGGCTTGGATGGGCCAAGATAAAACTGCCCACGGAATAATTGCATGGCGGGAGATCTACCCGCCGAGCGATAGGACTTCAAGCCTAACGCCAATCAAGATTTAGGTTATGGTGAACTGCCGAATGCGCCTAGTCGGTGCGCGTCAAATTGAGCTCATCGAGCCTCAGTCGAGTTTTTGACGATCGGTTCGCACCCATTGCGACGCCGCGCGGTTGCGTAGGAGACGAAAATAAAGAGGAAGTTTTCCGAGGAGGAATGTAGCAATCAAAGTAAGTGCGCTCGCCGGCAAAATATCGCGGCCGCATTTTAACCATGCCAATAGTACCGCCATGGTCAAAAGCAGAAGGCTGGCGATGCTTGTAATCAACGCCGCGGCCGAAGCGCCAAAATATGTTGCCGCCGCGGTGATGACAATCATCGCTCCAAGCAAGCTCACGTATAAAGAAAGCGGCGGGACTGCGAGATCAAGCGTTAATGCGAGGAGACCGAGATTCCTCCGCATAAGGGCGGACAGAATTAATCGCGGCCCCTCCGCCAAAATCAGCCTGACATGCCCTGCCTCCCAGCGTTCGCGCTGGGTCTTCGCTCCGCTTTCGGAAAACGGAAAATTGCTGGAGACAGCGGCAGTAACGCAAAACAGTGGCGCGCTTCCCAGTCGCGCCAGATCCAGCCCAAGTTTGAGATCCTCAACGATCGAGCCGCTCGCAAGATCGGCCCGACGAATCACATCCCATGGAAAGGCCATGCCGGTGCCCATTAACTGACAGGGCAAGTTGAGTGCATTCAAACCGAGCGGGCGCAGCCAATTCTTAAGCCGTAAAGCAAATTCAGCAACGCGGTAGCTAATCCCTGAGTCAGGAGGCGCATTCAAGAGATAGGGCGCTTGCACCGGCCGGCGGCTCATCGCGCAAGCTGCCGCCAGCCGATCGATCGTTCCTTCTGGCGCTCTGCAATCGGCATCGATGATAACGACGATCCCCGGCGGATTGGAAGCGAGGTGTTTGAGACCGAAGTCGAGTGCGTAGCCTTTGCCAATCTTGGTCGCATCATTGCGTCTGGTAACTTCTACGCCGGCGCCACCGGCAATATCTGCAGTGTTGTCGCTGCAATTGTCGGCGACGACGAGAATTCGGTCATGGGAACGGACCTGTCCTTTGATATCTTCAATTGTGGGCAGAAGATTAGTGCCTTCATCATGAGCGGGTATGATGACGGCGACTTGCTGCTCGCGGTCTCTCTTTAGCGAGTAAGCCTGTGCTCGCCGGGGCAAAATGGCCGCAACAACCTCGGAAAAAATTACAGCCGCGGGAATCGCGAGCAGAATAGCCACCGCGATCAAAGTGGCAGAGACGAAGGTTGCCATTATTAGTCTTCAATCTTTGAATTTGTTTTTAGCGATATTAGACGTCTATGCCCGCGGAAGGGAAGAACGTCAGTCCTTAGATTCCCGCCGCCACAACTCAGTGCGTGTCCAGTTCTAGTCATCCCAGAGATTCTACAGGAGTAATTTTCCGTATCCTGCCTGTTCGGCCGCATTCCGACATTCAGCGAAATTCTCAATGACCTCCGCAGGATCTGGCGACAATATCTTGCGCGTACGTATTTGCGGTTCGAAGTAGTCCGCACCGAGAAAGCGATAAAGATCATTGGCCCACTGCGAGAGCGAATCGGGATTTTCGAACATGCCCTCGTAGGTGAGACGGTGCACTCGCTCTGCCGGCAGCGCTGACGTCATGTCTTCAAGTGCGGCGTTCTCCTCCGCGACAACCTTTATTGCCATAGTGAAACGTTCTGGTTCGATGGTAATCGGAGTTCGTTTGCCGATTTTTTCGTTTTTATCAGCAGCTACAACATTGGTTTTGTCGAGCATCAGGTAGGAAATAGTTCGATCAAGCACCGAAAGTCTGCGGAGAGAAATGACCTTTATACGGCTGCGCTCCTCGAGATAGTTCTCGAGTCTAAACCGCTGCAAATTAATCGAGAACTCTTTGATTCCCAGGCTCGCAACGGTTTTGCGCGATTTGATTGTGGGGCGGCGGCCGCGACGAAGATGATTTGCTGCACGAATCGACTGTGCTCCGTAAAACGCGATGGCGTTTCCAAGAAGGAAATCAAGCCAGGCCGCGTCCTCGTTACGAAAAGCGCCGATGCCGCGCTGCAACCGCCGCACCGGCATCCATTCCCCCAGCACTTCTCCATAGTTGAGAAGATTTGGATGCTGGTTGATCAAATCGACAAGGAAATTTGAGCCGCTTCGACCCAAGGTCAAGATTAGATGGTTATCCATAATTTCTATTCGTGATCCGTGTTCCCTAGTCCGGCTCTGAATGCGTCAAAAATAGATTTTAATTTCTTATGTCTAGGAGATCATTGCAAGGATCTTTCCGATATTGCACCCGGACAAACGCTCGGCCTCCGATCGTCGGACCCGATGCGACCTTTGTAACGTCATTAACCCGAAACTCGGTCTTCGCTTTGGAATTTTTGCCGGCCTTGATAAAAAGCGACTGTGGCAAGCGTGCATGGACGGCGATACTGTGGTATTGCAAACTTGATTTTCAAATGCACGATATTCCAGCAACTTTGATCATACCATCACTTAGGAAATGCACGATTCCAGCACGTCGGAGCTAGGCCGCGTCATCGCTTGCGACGAATCGAGGTCGATGAAGAAGAAAAAACGCGAGGGATATTTCTGATGGGAGGCCCAGCAACGATCACTGCCGAGTCCGCCGTCCCTATCGGCGCCGTCGAAGCGCGCGTCGGCTTGCGCTTTCTCACCTGCGGTGCGGTTGAGGCCGGCAAGTCGACGCTGATTGGCCGTCTGCTCTACGAGCAGAACCTGATTGTCACCGATCACCTGGCCGCGCTCGAACGCGATTCGAAAAAGCACGGCACGGCCGGCGAGGATATCGACTTCGCGCTGTTGCTCGACGGGCTGGAGGCCGAGCGGGAACAAGAGATCACTATTGACGTCGCCTACCGCCATTTCTCGACGCCCCGGCGCGCGTTCATTGTCGTCGATACGCCTGGTCAGGAGCAGTACCTCCGCAACATGGCAATCGGCGCCTCGAATGCCGAGCTTGCGGTCCTGCTCGTCGACGCTCGCAAAGGCCTGCTGGCGCAAACGCGCCGCCACGCCAAGATCGTCAGCTTGCTTGGCATCCGCTACGTTGTGCTCGCCGTCAACAAGATCGACCTCGTCGCTTTCGATCGCGGGGTCTTCGAACACATCGTCTCTGAATTCAACAGTTTTGCCGCCGGACTCGGATTCAAGGAGATCAAGGCAATCCCGGTCTCAGCGCGCTACGGCGACAACGTCTCGTCTCGCAGCGCGCGCACGCCCTGGTACATGGGTCCGCATCTGCTCGATCATCTCGAGACGGTCGACGTCGCCGGCGGACGCGTCGCCAAGCCACTGCGCATGCCGGTGCAATCGGTCAACCTATCGCACGCCGATTTTCGCGGTTTTTCCGGCTTGATCGCCGGCGGCCGCATTGCTCCGGGCGATGAGATTGTGGTTTTGCCAGCGGGCCATACCACAACCGTGAAGTCGGTCATCCGCGCCGATGGCGCCGTCAAATCGGCCGAGGCCGGCGATGCCGTGACCGTAACACTCGCCGACGAGGTCGATGTCGCCCGCGGTGACGTGCTGGCAGCCCTGCGCGACCGTCCGCAGGTCGCCGATCAGTTTGCCGCACATCTGGTCTGGATGGGCCGGGAGCCATTGTTCCCGGGGCGCTCCTATCTGATGAAGATCAATCATTCGATCCTGACCGCGACGGTCACCGAGCTCAAGCACAAGCTCGACATCGATACTTTTTCGAAAGTCGCTGCCAAGACGCTGGCGCTGAACGAAATTGGTGTCGGCAATCTATCGATCGACCGGCCGGTTGCCTTTGATGCCTATGCCGACAATCGCGATACCGGCGCTTTCATTCTTATCGACCGCTATTCCAACGAGACCGTCGCCGTCGGCATGATCGATTTCGCGCTGAGGCGCGCGACCAACGTGCATCACCAAAAAATCACGGTGAGCAAGGCGAGCCGCTCCGAGCTCATGTGTCACAAGCCGGCAGTGCTTTGGTTCACCGGGCTTTCCGGCGCCGGCAAATCGACGATCGCCAATATCCTGGAAAAGAAACTGCACGCCTTCGGCAAGCACACATTCGTGCTCGACGGCGACAATGTGCGTC
>Ga0335083_10002089_pt1 | contig 26797 bp, 22 predicted proteins | sample Lox_Sample_42_FD_206716 | JGI IMG/M metagenome (GOLD analysis project Ga0335083, IMG submission 206716) | Soil microbial communities from Loxahatchee National Wildlife Refuge, Florida, United States - Lox_Sample_4.2 | ecosystem: Environmental > Terrestrial > Soil > Wetlands | place: USA...
GGGCGGAACGGGTTTAACTCGAAGGAACGGCTGTAACACGAGACGCCGGTGAGAGGGGGCGGCCCGGAAACCGCGACCGGGCTGCCCCCTCCACTGCCTAGCTAGCTGCCGGGGCCGGCCGGCCAGCCGGGCCCTGCCGGTTGTAGTCGGCCTGGAACGCCGCGCGCTCTTCCGCCGTCATGCCGTTGAGGATCACGTTCGGGCTGAGGATCTCGGGCATCCGGCGCAGGTGATCCAGGGTCCACATCTTCTTGGGATCCAGGTTCAGGTGCGGCTGGGCGGTCATGGTCTTGCCGTCGTCACGGACGTAGCCCATGTCGGACACGGCGTCGGCCCAGTTCCAGCCGTGGTACAGCGTCTCCCATTCGCGCTTGCCGATGAGCTGGCCCATGTTCGGGGTCTCACGGCCCATGAACGTCGGCCGGAACGCCACCGCGTCCGTCCACCGGCATTCCTCGTGGCAGTAGGTCCGCCACTGGCCGTCGACCTCGGCCATGACCATGTCCTCGCGGACCAGGCACGGGACCATGCAGGTCCAGCACCGGTGCGGGTACACGTAGTCGACGTTCTCGGCCACGATCGGGTGGTGCCCGTTCGGGATCGACAGACGGTTGTAGTTCTCCCACCACTTGCCGTACTTGTCGTACCAGCCCGGGTACTTGTACTCGAACCACTCGAAGTCCTTGTCCGTCATCGGGTCGATCCGCCAGTAGTTGGCGAGCCAGCCGGTGGCGAAGAACTGCGCGACTTCGTGCACGTAGCCCTTGTTCCAGATCTGGTTCCAGGCTTCCTCGATCAGGTCATGCGGGATGACCAGGCCGTACTTCTCCAGCGGCACGAGGTAGCTGCGGTAGTAGTCGTCGTAGATCCACCGGCGCCACATCTCGGCGTAGGACTCGCGGTCCTTGCGCCGGTCCTTGGTGCCGTACTCGATGAACGTGCCGATGGCGGCGTCCACCACGCGGTGGTTGTTCCACCACGCGTAGCGCAGGTCGCGCTCGAGCAGCTGGTGGTTGCTCTCGTCCGACAGCGCCATCAGCAGCGTGGCGTAGCCGTTGGAGATGTGCCGCGACTCGTCCGACTGCACCGAGTGGAACACGGTGGGCAGCAGGAAGTCGCCGTTGGCCGCGGCCTCGGCGGGCATGGCGACGAACAGGGTGTTCGTGAAGGCCGTCTCCGCCACGATCGTGAGGTAGATCGAGGCGGCGGTGATGGCGTCACCGGTGATGAAGCCCTCGGCGAACTGCCGGCCGATGGTCCCGCAGTAGTCGTTCTGGAAGTTGCGGAGGCTGTTGTTGAAGCCGGCCGGGTCGATGTAGTTGTTCATGTACAGGCGCTTGAGGTTCTGCTGGATCGTCGAGTGGCGAACCTCGTCGATCATCTGGATCGCCTGGCCGTTGTGCAGCTCGGGGTTGGGGACCGTGCGGAACAGCAGCGGCATGGCGCGCGCCGCGCTGATCTCCGGCAACGGGATGATGGACAGGAACAGCTTCTGCCACTCCAGCCACCGCTCCTGCACCTGGCGGAACATGTTGCCGCGGATGGCGCCGTCCTGCGCGCCGTAGACGCGGTTGTCCTTCTCTTCCTGCATGGGGAAGTAGGACCGGAGAACCTGCTTCAGCGGGTCCTTCTTCTGTGCCTTGTGGAACGTGTAGTCCGTCCCGTACTGCGACACGGGCTCGTGGTACTTCGGCTCCCAGGACAGTTCCTGGATCTTCTGGTGAGCCTTGGCCACACTCTGGCGACTCATCGTCACCCCTTTCTCGGCGGGTTCCGGGGGTCCGGGGGATCCTGCCCCAAGGGCCACGGCGTGACGCCGTCGGCCCCGAAAGTCCTTGTGTGCTGCATCACATCTCGAATGCCGAGGTCATGGGCTCTCAACATGAGACACGTCGAAGGCCGCGCGGATCTCCGCGAGACGCTGCTTACGCTGCTCCGATGCCATCCGGTTGCCCTCTGCGGCCGGCGTGATGCCGAGCGCCCGCAGCAGTTCGGCCGCGGGTACCCCGGGATCGCCCGCCTCGCCGAGCACCGGGTGCAGTCCCTCGTCGGCCAGATGGTGAAAGACCAGGTTGACGATGCTCCAGGGGTTGAAGGTCTCGGTTTCGTTCGTCTCTCCGTGGGCATCCATGTCACCGACACAACGACGGCCGGCCGCCGAGCGCAGTCTCAACTTGAGACAGTGCCACGCAACGTGAGGTTTACTTTGTAAGAGGCCGGTTAACCCTTGATCCGATCCCGCACGAGCGGAGCCTTTCTAGCCGGAGAAATGTGGGTGGGGGAGGCGATATGGCACGTGCTTCGGTGCCGACGTACACCTCGAGAGATCGGCTGGCCGAGGCCAGAGAACGTTTTCTCGCGGCCGAGCCTGTCGACCCGAACGCCGTCCGCAAACCGATCCTGGCCTCCTGGTGGCGGTCCAGGCAGTGGAACGTGGCCGCGGACCACATCGAGCTGGACTACCTGCGCGATCCCAACCTGGAGACCGCGCTGGCCCGGACGGCCGACCCGGTGCTGCGGCACCTGCACGAGCAGCTGGACGGCCAGCCGATCAGCATCATCCTGACCGACGCGGCCGGCATGGTGCTGACCAGGCTGACCGCGGACCACGACCTCGAGCGGCACCTGGACGGGGTCAAGCTGGCGCCCGGCTTCAGCTACGCCGAGGAGCGGGTCGGCACCAACGGCATCGGCACCGCGCTGGAATCCGGCGGCCCGGCCCACGTCTTCGGGCACGAGCACTACGCCGAGCACCTGGAGGGCCTGGCCTGCGCCGGCGTGCCCATCCACGACCCCGTCTCGGGCAAGACCGTCGGCGTGATCGACCTGACCTGCTGGCGCAAGAACGCCGACCCGCTGCTGGTCTCGCTGGTCAAGTCGACGGCCGACCAGATCACCCAGGCCCTGCTGGCCGCGGGCAGCAGCCGGGACCTGCAGCTGCTGCAGGAGTACGTGCGGGCCTGCCGCCGGACCGGCGGCATCGTGCTGGCGCTCGGCAACGACGTCGTCATGCTCAACGACCACGCCCGCCGGGTGCTCGACCCGGGTGACCAGTCCGCCCTGATCGGCCTGGCCACCGAGGCGCTGGCCCGGCAGAGTCCGGGCGCGGTGACGGTCGACCTGCCCAGCGGCGTGGTGGCCCGGATGTTCTGCCGCCGGATCTCGGGCGACCCCGCGTTCGCCGACGGCGTAGTCCACGTGAAGCTGATGGCCGCGGCGGTGACCGCGCCGGAGGTGCCCGCCCCGCGGGCGGCCATGTACCTGCCGGGCCTGGTGGGCAGCGGCGTCCTGTGGCTGCGCGCCTGCCGGGAGGCGGAGGCCCTCTACGACGCGGCCGACTGGATGACCCTGGAGGGCGAGAGCGGCGTCGGCAAGCTGGCCCTGGCCCGCGCGGTGCACCAGCGCCGCAACCCGGCCGCGGCGTTCCACGTGCTCGACGCGGACGGCGCAGGCTCGGACTGGCTGACCAAGGTCCGCGGCGAGCTGCTCGACGGCGTCGGCCTGCTGGTGATCAGGCACGTGGACGCGCTGAACGCCAAGCAGATGCACGCGCTGTCCAGCGCACTGCAGGAAGCCAGGACGGCCAAGCGCCAGAAGGACCTGCGGGTGGCGGTGACGCTGAACCGCAAGCAGGCCGGCGCCGACCTGACCCGGCTGCTGCGGTTCTTCCACGGCACGGTGGAGCTGCCGCCGCTGCGCCACCACATCGAGGACCTGCACGAGCTGGTGCCGTTCTTCCTGGCCCGGCTCAGCCAGCAGGGCCGCCTGACCTGCTCGCCGGAGGCGATGCAGCTGCTGCTGCGGCACAACTGGCCAGGCAACGCCGAACAGCTCTGGCAGGTGCTCAAGCAGGTCGTGCAGCGGCGCCGGGCCGGCGTGATCATGCCGAAGGACCTGCCGCCCGAGTGCTGGACGGTCAGCCGCCGGCTGCTGTCCCCGCTGGAGTCGATCGAGCGCGACGCGATCGTGCAGAGCCTGCAGGATCACGACGGCAACAAGGTCCGGGCGGCCGAGGCGCTGGGCATGTCGCGCGCCACGATCTACCGCAAGATCCACGAGTACGGGATCGTCACGGCCGGTAGCTGAGCGCTGCCCGGATCGGCGGGCTGGTTCAAAGTGAGAACACATGTGTGCTGTTCAGGGCGTACGGATGCATTAAGCCCGCTTACGCGGGACGCCGCGCAGATGAAGGAGCGAAACCTATGACCGCTCTCGACGCAAACCCCGGCGATACCACCCAGCCTGAGCCCGAGGAGGCGCCTGCACCGCCCGTGGTCGGACTCCTGGCCGGCGACCCGGCCATGCTGGGCCTGTCGAGCTTCATCGTAGGCTCCGTTGCGCTCGGCCTGGGGCTGGTCGGCGTGGTGCCGGTCGGCGTCCTCGGCGCGCCCCTGGCGATCATCCTGGCGGCCACCGCCCTGGGCCTGCTGCTGGGCGCCGTCTGGGCCGCGGCCGTCGGCCAGAGCGCGGTGGCGGCCGTCTTCGGCATCTTCGGCACCTTCTGGCTGAGTTACGCGCTGCTCGTGCTCGGCCTCGATCACAACTGGTTCGCCATCACCGCCACGGCGGTGCTCGCCACCGTGAAGCTGTTCCTGGTCAGCTGGCTGGTTGCCATCATCATGCTTACCCTGGCCACGCTGCGGCTGCCGTCGGCCTTCACCGCGGTGTTCGTGCTCGTCGACCTCGCGCTGCTGCTCCTGCTGCTCGCCTTCGCCGAGGCATCGCCGCTCGGCGTGCCGTCGACCGGCCTGCTGAAGACCGCGGGCTATGTGGTGCTGGTGTTCGCCGCGCTCGGGGTATACCTCTTCTACGACGCCGCCCAGGCCGGCACCGGCGGGAAGAGGGTTCCCCTCGGCAGGCCGCTGATCCACTAGGCGCCTGGCCAGACCCTTATCCCGAACGAACCGGCTATCAGCCCCGGCCAAACCCGGCCGCCCCGCCCGCGGCGGCGGTGACCTCGCGCCCCGCGCTCCGGACCAGGTGCACACACTCCCGGAGCGCGGGCTCAGGGGCCGAGGCGGCCTTCCAGGACCAAGTCTGGCGGCCCCGCCTGGAGCCCCTGCGCGGCCTGGCCCGGATCCGCGTCGTGCACTGCACGGTCAGCGCCGACGTGGCGTTCGCGCGCGCCCACATGATTGAGGAGTACGCCCGCCACAACGGCCACGCCGACCTGATCCGGGAGCGCCTCGACGGCGTCACCGGAACCTGACCTCAGGTTCCTATCGGCGGCGCCCAGGCCGGCCGCCGGATCAGGCAGAACGGGTGGCCGGCCGGGTCGGCGTAGACGCCCTCCCCGTCGAGCTTGCTCGCGCCCAGCGCCAGCACCTGCGCGCCCGCCGCGGCCACGTCTTCCACCATCACGTCGAGGTGCATCTGCTGCGGCCGGGCCGGGTCCGGCCAGGCCGGCGGCTGGTGGTCCGGTACGAGCTGGAAGGCCAGCCCGGACGTGGTGTCGTTGTCCGCCACCACCACGAAGTCGGCGCTGCGGTAGGTGACCGGCTGGCCCAGCAGCCCGGAGTAGAAGGTGGCCAGCGCCAGCGGGTCGGGGCAGTCGATGACCAGGTGGTGCCGTCGTCCGATCATGCTGGCCATGCTGCCAGGCTGGCCCGCGAACCGGAACCGGGTTACCTTCAGGCCCATGCGGATCGCCCACCTCAGTGACCCTCACCTGATGAGGGGTCCCCTCGCCGCCCAGCCCGCCGCGAACCTGGCCGAGGCGCTCGGCCGGGCCCTGGCCATCGAGCCGCGGCCGGACTGCGTCGTCATCACCGGCGATCTCGCGGACACCGGGCACCCGGACGAGTACGCCGCCCTCCGGACGATCCTGCGCCCGTGCCCCGTCCCGGTGCACCTGGTGGCGGGCAACCACGACGACCCGTCCGCGCTCATCGCGAAGTTCGGCGACACCGAGTATCTCGGCCACGGCGTGTCCCCGTCCTACACCGTGGAATATCCGCAGGCCACGCTGGTGATCGCCAACTCCTGGATCCACGGCAGCCCGGCCGGGTACCTCGGCCCGGACCAGCTCGGCTGGATCGACCGCGCCCTCGCGGCCCGGCCGGAGGTGCCCGCCCTCGTCTGCCTGCATCACCCGCCGCTGCCGGTCGGGATCCCGTTCTTCGACGGCATGATCCTCACCGACGCGGCCGCCCTGGCCGAGGTCGTAAGCCGGCACCCGCACGTGGCCCGGGTGCTCGCCGGGCACGTGCACCGCGACGTCTCCTCCCTGTTCGCCGGCACCCTGATGACCGCCGCGCCCAGCACGTACCGGCAGAGCGCGCTGCGCCTGCGCGACGCCGAGCCACCGGGCTTCACCGGCGACCCGACCGGCTTCCTGCTGCACGTCCTCGACGGTCCCGGCTGTGTCACCCATTCGGTGGCCGCCAGTCACGCCGCCGCCGTCCGCGCCCTTTAATTTCCCGAACGAAGACGGCGCGTGCCCCGGGACCCTAGAATTCCTGGCCGCCGACGTCGGCCTGGCCGTGGGCCGCCAGCCAGGCCAGCGCCTCGTGCAGGGCGTCCAGGGTGCTGTACCGCGGGGCGTACCCGAGCACCTCCCGGGCCCGGTCGATGCTCGCAGTGATGCTGCGGTCAGTGTGCTCCCGCGTCACCCCGGCGTGCTCCGCGCCGGCCCGGCGCTCGAACTCCCCCCAGTCCACGAAGTCCAGCTCCGGCTCCCGGCCGAACCATCCCGCCACCCCCGCCGCCAGCCCGCGCAGCGTCATGGCCTGCTCGGCCACCACGTGGAAGCTGGCCCCGATCGCGGCCGGCCGGGACATCGCCCGCTCGAAGGCCTGGGCCACGTCGTCCGCGTGCACGTGATGCAGCACGCCGAGCCCGTGGTCGGGCAGCGCGAGCGGCCGGCCGGTGGCCAGCTGGGTCCAGACGGCGGGATCCAGGTTCCCGGCCGGCGTGATGACCGGCCAGCCCGGCCCGCTGATGTGCCCCGGGTGCAGGACCACCGCCGGCACGCCGCCGGCCCGCGTCTGGAGGTGCAGCAGCGCCTCGATCTCCGCCTTGCCCGTGCCGTACTCGCCGTAGGCGGTCCGCGGCTCGTCCTCGGTGACCGGCACCCGCAGCGCGGGACCGTGCACCCAGATGGTCCCGCAGTGGATCAGCAGCGGCCGGGCCGGGCGCAGCGCGTCGGCGAGCTGCCGCGCCGAGGCGGCGGTGAAGCAGATCAGGTCGATGACCACGTCCGCCCGCAGCGCCGCGATCCGGTCCCCGAACGTCCCTTGCTCGTCCTCCGCCTCGCGGTCCGCCGTCACCCGGCTGACTGAACCCCACTCCACGCTCGCGTGGTACGGCTCCCGCGCCCCGCGGCTCAGGGCGATCACCTCGTGACCGCCCCGCACCAGCCGGGGCACCAGGTAACCCCCGATGTGCCCGGTCGCTCCGATGACCACCACGCGACTCATCCCGCGCTCCGCCTCCTCCTAGTAGAAAATTCGCTCTAATAAGCTCGGTTGTACTGGTAAAAGGGCTCGCTGTTCGCTATCATGTTCTATAGAACATCTTCAGATCATTATCCCCCGAACGGATGGCGTGCATGTCCCCTGAACCGCTGCCCGCGGCTCCCGGGCCGGCCTGGGAGCCGGTGATCACGCGTCCGGATCCGATGAGCGAGCAGGAGTGGCAGGCCTGGCTGGGCGCCTCTGCCGGGGAAGAAGAGCCGTGGTGGCTGCTGGAGACCGATCCCGACCCCGAAGACGACCCGCCGCCGCCCGACTCGGAGATAGACAGGCTGCTGGCCGAATGCCGGCAGATCACCGAGGACCGCTCCCGCGCCGAGGCGGCCGCCGCCCGCCTCGGGACCGCCGCCGGACTGGGCGCGCTGCCCCCGTCGACCAGCCGCCGCGGCCCGGGCCAGCCCGGCTCCGCGGAAACCTTCCCCGGCGAGCACCCCAGCCGCGCCGCCCAGTTCGCCGCCGGCCTGCTGTTCGACACCATGCCCGGCTGCCCCGAGCTCGCCGCGTCCGCCGGCGAGGCCGCCGGCCCGGATGACCGGTTCGACGGCGCCACGGATGAGGAATTGCTGGGGGTGCTGTGCGCGTGGGACCGGGTCGAGGCGCACGCCGCGGCCCGCAAGTGCGCCGCGGCCGCGGAGCTGATCCGCCGCCGCCCCGGCCCCGGCTGCGAGCCCGAAGGCCCGGCCCGGATGCCCCGGGTCTGGGACGAGTTCACTGCCGCGGAGCTGTGCGCGGTACTGGCCGCGTCCCGCCACGACGCCGACGCCCTGCTGGACCTGGCCCACAATCTGGAAGTCAAGCTCCCCGCCACCAAGGCCGCGTTCCGGGACGGCATTATCAACGCGGAGAAGGCTGAGATCATCTCCAAGACCACCGCGCTGCTGGACCCGGAGGAGGCCCGTGAGGCCGAGGCCAAGGTGCTGGACCGCGCCGGGTGGCTGACCCCCGGCGGCCTGTGGTCCGCGATCGCTCGCGCGGTCATCGCGGTCGCCCCGGACAAGGCCCGCAAGCGCCGCGAGAAAGCCGCCCGCGAGGCCCGGATCGAGCGCTGGCCGGAGGTCTCGGGCAACGCCGGCCTCGCCGGCCGGGAGCTGCCCCCGGCCCAGGTCCTGGCCGCCGACCAGAAGATCACCGCCCTGGCCCGCCAGCTCAGCAAAGCCGGGCTCGAGGGCTCGTTGGACGAACTTCGGGCGAAGGCGTTCCTGGACCTGCTGCTGGGCACCGACTCCCGCCCCCACCCCCGCCCCCGCCCTGGCGGCCCGGCCCCCGCCAGCCCGGGCTCCCCGGGCGCATCACCGGCCACCAGCCTCCCGCCCGGGTTCGCCGGCCAGGTCAACCTGACCATCCCGCTGGCCACCCTGCTCGGCCTGGCCGACCGCCCCGGCGAGATCCCCGGCATCGGCCCCATCGACCCGTGGCTGGCCCGCGACCTGGCCGGCGCGGCCGCGCAGAATCCCCGCTCCGCCTGGTGTGTCACGGTCACCGACGGCCAGGGCCACGCGATCGGCCACGGCTGCGCCCGCCCCGAGCCCCGCAGCCACCACAAGCAACGAGCGAAACACGGCAAACCCAGGCCACGCGACGGGCCGGGGTTCGCCTTCAGCGCCACCGGCGCGCCCGAGCCTCCGGGCGGGTACGGGACCTGGCGGCTGGCCACCGGAGGACAACGGGACCTGCTCGTCACCCTCGACCCCATCGCCACGAACCCCTGCGACCACCGGTATCAGGCCAAGGGCCACGACCCCGGCGTCAAGCTCCGGCACCTGACCCAGATCCGGCACGCCATCTGCACCGGGCCAGGCTGCCGAAGGCCTTCCACCCGGGCCGACTTCGAGCACAACGTCCCCTACGAGGCAGGCGGCCGCACCTGCTCATGTAACGGCAACCCCAAGTGCCGCTTCGACCACCGGCTCAAGCAAGACCCCCGCTGGAAGGTCGACCAGTTCCCCGACGGCACCCTCAAATGGACCACCCCATCCGGGCGCCAGTACACCGCCGAACCAACCATGTACCCCACTTAAGACTTAAGACCCCAGGGCCCGGCAGCCCCAAGTCCCCCCACCCAAGCTGGCGAGGCCACCCACGTCGCCCCGGGCCTAGTTACGCCCGATGGCTGGGAACTGTCCTTCGTGGCCCGCCATGAACTGACGGGCGAGGATGCCGCGCAGCTCGTGCGTGACGCCGTCCGGATACCGGTCGAGAGCCGCTTCGAAGTCGCACCGGTCAGCCGCGCTGGCGTATCCGGCCAGCTCGCGTTCCAGTTCGGCGCGCCGCTTGCGGGCCGCCCGGCGGCTAGTGGCCTGGGCCCGTGCGACGAGTATGCGTGCGGCAAGTGTCATGACCAGCTCCTCAGCAATTGCCGCCACCGAACTCGTCCAGCATAGCGCGGGTTAAGCCGTGCTGAACGGGACGAGAACCGCCCGGCTGGCCGGACCGCCAGGTCTCAAATCGGCGCTGCCCATGTCTTCCATGCCCAAGTTCACGGTGCCGGACGACGACTGGGAGGACATGCCCGACGCCATGCCCGCGGGCCCCAGGAGGTACGGCCGGACCGTGGCCGGCCCGGTGCGGACTTCCTTGCCCGCGAGGACAGGAGTGCTCATACGACGGATGCTAGGTTCGCGGTTATCCGGCACCGATGGAGAGGAATCCTGACATGGCGGGGACCGGGTGGCTGCGGGACGGCGTGATCTACCAGATCTTCCTGCCCTCGTTCGCCGACGGCGACGGCGACGGGATCGGCGACCTGAAGGGCGCGATCGCGCACCTGGATTACCTGGAATGGCTCGGGATCGACGCGGTCTGGTTCAGCCCGTGTTTCGCGTCGCCGTTCCGCGACGCGGGGTATGACGTCGCGGACTACCTCACGATCGCGCCGCGGTACGGGACCAGCCAGGACATGGCGGCGTTCATCGCCGAAGCCGGGCGGCGCGGCATCCGGGTCCTGCTCGACCTGGTCGCAGGCCACACCTCGGTTCAGCACCCCTGGTTCCAGGCCTCGGCCGGCGACTCCGGAGACGACCGGTACATCTGGTCGGACCGGCCCGGGCCCGGCTTCGTCCCCTCCCCGGGGAACCGGCCCGGGTACTACCTGAAGAACTTCTTCGACGAACAGCCCGCGCTGAACTTCGGCTACGCACGTGCGGACGACGCCGAGCCATGGCGGCAGCCGCCCGGTGCGCCCGGGCCGAAAGCCAACCGGGACGCCCTGTGCCAGATCATGGCGTACTGGCTGGACCGCGGGGTGGCCGGATTCCGGGTCGACATGGCGTACTCGCTGGTCAAGGACGACCCGGACTTCGCCGCGACCGTGGCCCTGTGGGCCGGCCTGCGCGCCTGGGTGCAGGCCCGGTACCCCGACGCGGTCCTGCTGCCGGAGAATGACTGCCGCCTGGCCCCCGGCATGGGAGCCCGCGCCGGATTCGACGCGGACTTCTTCCTGGTCATCGAGCAAGCCCACAGCCTGCTGTTCAACAACGGCGGCGCCGGAACCCTGCCGACCCTGCCGGAGCACGGCGCCTGCTACTTCGACGCGGCCGCCCCCGACCCGGACGCGACCCTCGGGGCATTCCTGCGCACGTGGGAAGAACACCAGGCCGGATCCGGGGGCAGGCGGCTTGTCGTCCTGCCCACCGCCGACCACGACTTCTCCCGGCTCGCCACCGCCCCGCGCACGGAGCCGGAGCTCGGCGCGGCGTTCGCGTTCCTGCTCACCTGGGGATCGATCCCCTCGATCTACTACGGCGACGAGATCGGCATGCGCTACCTTACCGGGCTTCCCGAGCATGAGGGCAGCAGATGGAGCCCCGGGTTCAACCGGGCCGGGTGCCGCACCCCCATGCAGTGGGACCCCTCCCGGCCCAACGCGGGTTTCTCCACCGCCCCGGCCGGGCGGCTCTACCTTCCCCAAGATCCCGACCCCGGCCGTCCGGCTGTCACGGCCCAGCATCGCGACCCGGACTCGACCCTGAACCGCGTCCGCAGGCTCATCCAGCTCCGCCGCAGCACCCCCCAGCTGCGCACTGCCGCCGCGACTACGGTCCTGGCCTGCGGCTACCCGCTCGTCTACGTCCGCGGCGACCGCCACCTCGTCGTCGTCAACCCCTCCCGGACCACCCGCACCGCGGACATCCCGTCCCTGGCCGCACGCACCGCCCGGCCCCTCGAAGCGAGCGGGACCGCCGTCGCGGGCGGACGCGTGGAAACCGGGCCTTTCGGATACGGCGTGTTCGCCCTCGAACCCGCCGCCGGCCAGTCCGCAGCGGTCACACTCCCAGCGGAAGTGGCGTCCCGTGAATGACCGGGCCGCGGCGACGATCCCCGACACCGCGGCACTCTCAGGGCCGGCCGTCCTGACAGCAGTCTCGGCAACGATCAACGGCACCCGCTGACCTGCGCACTAACGGTGGCTGGCGGGACCGCGCCGAACCTGTCGAAATGGCGGCCGGAGAACGCGGCCAACAGCTTCGCCGGCTCCCTGGTCTACTCGATCGTGCGGGAGGTCTCCCTGACCCACCCGCTGCTCCGGCCGGGCGCCCGCACCGGGGTATGGGCCGCGACCAAGCTGGCCACCGACGCGGGCGGCTGGCGGCAGATCAACCGGGCCGGGCACCCGATGATGTGGCCGATCTTCTGGCCGGACGACACCGACTTCTCCAATCCGGCCAACACCCGGCACCCGTCCGAGGACGCCGCCGCCGCGGCCAAGTACATCGGCCAGCAGATCGCCGCCATGGTGGCGGCCGCCGGGACCTCCGATGACCCGCAGGGCTACGGCCAGGCCGTGGCCCAGGATCTGTTCCCCGACGTGCTGCCCTACCTGGTCGGCACCCCGGCGGTCTACGGGTTCGCCGCCCGCAACGGCCGGACCCAGGCCGACAACGCCCCCGAAGCCATGCTGTCCCTGGTCACCAACACGGCCGTGCCCTCCGGGCTCAAGCCGTCGGTGACCAAGGATCAGCGGGCCGTCAGCTTCCCCTACGTCGTCCCCGCCTGACCGGCCTGCCGCCCGCCGGAAGGAGCAGGCATGCCCGGCCCGGATGATCCGGCTCCCGATGCGGGTGATGCTCTTCGCTGGCCCGCCGGATTCTCTCCCGGGCGGCGACCCCGGCCGCCCGTAGTTCCAGCTCGGCGCGGGCGGCCCACGGCGCGGCACCCAGCTTCTGGAAGGCGGTAAGGGCCACCTCGAGGTGGATCCTCGACTCGGTAGCGGCCCGGACCCGGCGCAGGCGCTCACCGTAGGCGAGCCGTACCCGCGCGACGTCGAACGGCCACTGATCGGCGGTGGGCAGGCTCAGCGCCTGTTCGAAGAGCGAGGGCGCCTGCTCGTCCCCGGCCGCGATAGCGGCGGAAGCCACCGCCAGGATGGCCAGCCTCTCAGACAGCGCCGCGATGTCCGCTTCTCGCACGGCCTGCACGTGGCGGTCCGCTTCGTCCTGCCGGTGCGTGCGCACGGCCGACTCCACCAGGCCCATGACGACCCACAGGCAAGACCAGGGCCAGGCTCCACAGCGCGTTGATCAGCGCCGGATCGTCGGCCCGGTAGCCGTGAGTTCCGCCTTCGATGGTGCCGATCAGCAGGCGGTGGGCGGTATCGACCTGCCCGTCGCCGTTGAGCATCACGAACGCGGCCGCCGAGGCGTAGGGCAGCGTGTCGCTCAGCTGCGGACTTGCCTGCCGCGTTCCTTCCAGGAGCTGCGTGGTGCTGCTCATGTCGCCTATGTACTGAGCGCCGACGTAAGCGGCCTCGGCCAGCCGGCGGCTGCGCTGGGCTGGAGCCGGGCTCAAGTCGGCCGCACGGGTGAGCCTGGCCACGGCGCCGGAGTAGTCTCCGCGGCGGAGGATGCGCCGCGCCGCATCCTCAAGCAAGCCCGCCACCTCCTCATCGGGCTCGACACAGGCCTCGCCCAGGTGCCATGCCCTGCGCTCGGGCTGATCGGTCATGACGGCAGCCAGCTGACCCCGGCCATGCGCCGCTTGCAGCACCATCCGGAGGTCCCCGGCACCCTCCAAGGCGGCCATCAGCAGAAGCGCCCGGGTCGCGGGCGGAAGCCCCGCGATCCGGGAGGTGAAAAGCTCATGCAGCCGCCGGCCAAGCGGCAGCACCGGCGGAAGCGGCTCTTTCGCCGAACGCTGGGAAGCGCTCAGCCCCTGCGGCAGCTCGAGCAAAGCCAGCGGATTGCCCTGCGCCGCGCCCAGCACCCGGCTTTTCACCAGCGGATCGAGGTCGGGAAACCGCGCGGCCACCAACTGGTCAGCTGCCTGGTCATCCAGCGGCTTCAGCTGATATTCCGGCAGGCCTCCCCGGTCGAAGTAGCTTTCCGCGCCGGTCCGGCAGGCGACCAGGAGCCCCGCCCGGCTGCCCACGAGTCTTCTCGCGACGAAGCTCAGCACGCCGGCGCTGGCCCGGTCGATCCACGGCAGGTCGTCCACGATCAGGAGAAGCGGCTCCCGGGCGGCTGCGTGCCGCAGCAGGGCGAGCGCGGCGTTGCAGACCAGCAGCCGGTCCGGCGCAGGCCCGGCTCCCAGGCCCAGGGCCACCCGCAGGGCGTCCCGGTGGGCTGGATCGAGCTCGTCGAAGTGGCCAAGCAGCGGGAGCAGCGCCTGGTTGAGCCCGGTGAAGCTGATCTCTCCCTCGAACTCCGCGCCGACCACGCGCAGGACCGTCGTCCCTGACGCGGATCCCGAGGCTGCCAGGACATTCAGCAGCGCCGTCTTGCCCACGCCGGGATCCCCCGACAGGAACAGCGCGCCACCGCTGACTGCGGCCTGCCGGAAAACTCCTCGAGGAAAGGGGTCCGGGGTCAGCGAGGCGGGAGTTCGGCGGTGATCCAGCCGAACTCCGAGGCGATCCGGATCCCGGTGCCGGGAGTGTGCAGGGGTTCGATCACCTCTCGCAGCGCCTGGCAGAACGGGCCGTATCCGGCCGCGGTGATGGCAGGGACCGAGGGTCCGGCCGCGGCCAGCGCCCGGACCGCGAGCCCGGCATCGGGCCATTCGTTGATGACCGTCACGGTCCCCCGCTCGCGCGGGGTGAAGCCCGCCGAGGCCAGCATCTCCTCGATCACGCCGGGCTGCCCGGTGTGGCCCTGACGGATGCTGGCCTCGGCGTGGCTGGGCGGTGACATCTCGATGATCTTGAGGAAGTACGGCATGAGGCCGACATGGTCCAGGCGGCCCCAGAAGGTCAGGCCGAGCCGGCCGCCGGGTACCAGCACCCGCGCCGCCTCCCGCAGCGCCGCCTCGCAGCCTTCCCAGATCCCGTTGAAGCTGGTGGCCACGTCGAAGCAGCCGCCGGGGAACGGCAGGGCGGACATGTCACCGAGCCGGAAGTCGCCGCCGGGCGTCCTGGCCCTGGCGATCGTGACCAGCGCGCCGGAGGCGTCGATCCCGGTCACGGCCGCGCCGCGGCAGGCGGCGAGCTGGGCGGCGAATCCGGAGCCGCAGGCGATATCCAGCAGCCGGGTACCGTCGCCGACATCCAGCCGGTCGAAGATCACCTCGTTCGCCGGGCGGGCATAGGGCTCGACCAGGTAGGCCCAGTCGGCGGGCCGGGCTCCCCAGGCTTGCCCGGCCTCCTGCCAGTCCGTCAGCGGGGTGATGGCTTGCGCGGATGACATGGCGCCTCCTTAGACGAACGATCGTACAAGCTTTATAGACGATCGTTCGTCTAAGATCAAGAGCTGGACGAGAGGAAAACGCCGATGACGGACCAGGACCAGCCGCGGACCAGGCGGACCCGGGCCCCGGGGCAGCGCTCCCGGGCCCGCGTGGTCGAGCAGGCGGCGAAGCTGGCCACGATCGAAGGCCTGGAGGGCCTGTCCATCGGCCGGCTCGCCGAGGCGACCGGCCTGCCCAAGAGCAGCGTGCATGCCCTGTTCGGCTCCAAGCAAGAGCTCCAGCTGGCGACCATCAACGCGGCCAGGGCCAGCTTCATCACCGAAGTCGTCGGACCAGCCCTCGGCTCGGCCGAGCCGGGGCGAGAGCGCCTGCTCGCCCTGTGCGAGGGCTATCTGTCCTACGTCGAGCGGCGGGTCTTCCCCGGAGGGTGCTTCTTCGTCGCCGCAGCCGCCGAGGTAGGCGCGCAAGCAGGCCCCGTCCACGACGAAGTAGCCCGCATCCAGCAGCAGTGGCGCGACCTGCTCGCCGCCGAAGCTCGCACCGCCGTCGGCCAGCGCGAGCTGCCCGAGGGCACCGACCCCGCCCAGCTCGCCTTCGAGCTGGGGGTCATCCTGGCCGGAACCGACATCGTCAGCGTCCTGCACGACGACCTCGGCGCGGTCAGCCGCGCCCGGACCGCCATCCGTGCCCGGCTGACCCGGGAAGATCACTGATATGGCCCACCCCGGGCAGGCAAGCGCATGATCCGGAACCTAGGCCAGGGTCGTTCCCGCGATGTGCTCGAAGATGAGGTTCGTCTCGGTGGCCGCCACGTCGCGGGAGGCACTGAGGTTCTTGACGACGAAGTCCCGCAGGTCGTCGCCTGACCTGGCGGCCAGGTGGATCTGGAAGTCGTTGACGCCGGCCAGGAAGAACACGTTCAGCACGCCGGGCAGCGCCGCGAACTGCCGCGCGAAGGAGCCGATGCGCGGGCGGGCGTTGGGCTGCAGGCGCACCGACACGATCGCCTGCAGCGGCCGGCCCAGCGCCTGGGGGGCCAAGTCGGCATGAAAGCCCCGGATCACCCCGGCGTCCTGCAGGCGGCGCACGCGCATCAGGCAGGTGGACGCGGCCAGGCCCACGCGCGCGGCCAGTGCGTTATTGGGGGTGCGGGCGTCGGCCGCCAGGATGCGCAGGATCTCGTGATCGGTCTCGTCCAGCACGATGTCCCGGCGAACTTTCTTCGCGCCGGCGGGGCGGCCCGCGGTCATGGCCTAATTATGTCACGGATTTCCGGGCTCCAGCCGAATCACATTCGGTGACTGCGGACAGCTGCCGAACCGGTCAGGCACACTCCTGGGGTACCGCGATTTATGGAGGAACCATGCGGATCGGCATCCCTACTGAGGTCAAGAACCACGAGTACCGGGTGGCCATCACCCCCGCCGGGGTCAGGGAACTCATGCTCAACGGGCACGAGGTCTTCGTCCAGGCCGGGGCGGGCACCGGCTCGTCGATCACCGACGCCGAGTACCGGGCGGCCGGCGCGCAGATCCTGCCCACCGCGGACGACGTGTGGGGCACCGGCGACCAGATCTTGAAGGTCAAGGAGCCTATCGCCGAAGAGTACGGCCGGATGCGGGCCGGCCAGGTCCTGTTCACCTACCTGCACCTGGCCGCCGACAAGCGGCTCACCGAGGAACTCCTGGCCCGCCAGGTCACCGGCATCGCGTACGAGACCGTGCAGACCCCGAACGGCGCGCTGCCCCTGCTGGCCCCGATGTCCGAGGTGGCCGGCCGGCTCGCGCCGCAGGTGGGCGCGGCCACCTTGATGAAGGCCGAGGGCGGACGCGGCGTCCTGATGGGCGGCGTCCCCGGGGTGCACGCCGCCAAGGTCGTGGTGATCGGCGCCGGCGTCTCCGGCCTGAACGCCACCGCCATCGCGGCCGGCATGCAGGCCGAGGTCCTCCTGCTCGATCGCAACATCGACCGGCTTCGCGCCGCCGACCAGATCTACCGCGGCCAGATCCAGACCATCGCCAGCAACGCCTTCGAGATCGAGCGCGCGGTACTCGACGCCGACCTGGTCATCGGGGCCGTGCTGATCCCCGGAGCCAAGGCCCCCACGCTGGTCACCAACGAGCTGGTATCCCGGATGAAGCCCGGCTCGGTCCTGGTGGACATCTCCATCGACCAGGGCGGGTGCTTTGAGGACTCCTACCCCACCACCCACGCCCGCCCGACTTACGCCGTGCACAACTCGGTCTTCTACTGCGTGGCCAACATGCCCGGCGCCGTGCCGAACACCTCCACCCACGCCCTGACCAACGTCACCCTGCCCTACGCGGTCGCGCTGGCCAATAAGGGCTGGCGGCAGGCCTGCGCCGGCGACGCCAGCCTGGCCCTCGGCGTCAACACCCACGCCGGCCACCTGGTAAACGCCGCCGTCGGCGAAGCCACCGGCCTGGACGCCGTTCCCCTTAGCCACGTGCTCACCGGCAACTGAGCCAGGCACGCTGAGCGGCCGCGCGGCGGCCACGGGAACGACCCAGGCCCCCGCCGACTACTTCTATGCGGTGCTGGCGCGGCTGCGGCAAGCCGCCAGCCAGCCGCTGTTCCTGGCCCTTGACGACGCTCACTGGGCCGACCCGGACTCACTGACGCGCTGCGCCTGATCTGCCGCCGGATCACCGAACTGCCGGTGGCGGTCCTGGTCACCGCCCGGCCCTGGCCCCCGAGGCGCTGCGTGCGGGCGAGGAGCTTGCCGCCAGTCAGCTGGCCGTGGTGCAGTACCTGGCCCCGCTCAGCGCCGACGCGGCGCGGTCGATTCTGCCGGGCGCGGCCGGCGACGAACGCGACCGGGTGACGGCGCTGTGCGCCGGGAACCCGCTGCTGCTCGGCCAGGTCGCCGCCGCGCTGCGGGCCGGCGAGGGCATCCCGGATCCGCGCGCGCAGGCGTCGTGGGCGCGTCGGCTGCTGCTATCGCATCTCGCGGGCCTGAGCGAGCCGGCCCGCGCGTACCTGCGGGCCGCCGCGGTGCTGGGCCGGCGCGCCTCGCGGCGAGCTGGTCCGCCTGCCCGGCGGGCACTACGCCCCCTTCCTCGGCGCACATGAACGGGCCGTGCAGGCTGAACTGACCTTCCTGCGCCAGAACCTGCTGGAGGCGTGACCATGCCGCAGATCGAGCTGTCCTCCGGGACCATCGAGTACACGGACACCGGCGGCGGGGGCCCGGTGGTTGTGCTGCTGCACGGGCTGCTGATGGATGCCACCCTGTGGGACGAGGTGACCGCCGCCCTGTCGTCCGGCCGCCGGCTGGCCAGCGGTTACGCTGTTGTTCGTCCGGGTGGGCGGCCTCGCGGGCGGGAAACCCGCAGCGGGGAGACTCGCAGGCGGGAGACTCGCAGGCGGGAAAGAGGTGGGGCGGGTGCAGGACCGCCAAGTGCCGCTGGATATGTTCGTGGGCCGGCTGGCGGAGCTTGCGCGGGTCGCGGAGGTCGTCACCCGCGTCGAGGCAGGGCAGCCGTGGCTGGTGGCCATCGAGGGCGATCCTGGGATGGGGAAGACGTCCCTGGCCCGGCGGTGCCTGGCGGCGGCTCCCGCGCTGAAGGTGCTGTCGGCCCGGGCCGACCAGGCTGAGACCGACCTGGACTTCGGGCTGGTGGACCAGCTGCTCCGGGCGGCCGGAGAGGTCTGGAGCCCGGTCCTTCCGGCGGCCGGGAATGGCTCGCCTCCCTCGTCCTTCACCGCGGGTGCGTACCTGCTGGAGGCCGTGGGGGAACTGGGGGCCAAGGGCCCGGTGGCCATCGTGGTCGATGACCTCCAGTGGGCCGACCTCAAGTCGGTGGAGGCCCTGACGTTCATGCTGCGGCGGCTGTCCGTGGACCCGGTCATCGCCGTCGTGATCTGCCGCGGGCACAGTGACCGGCTGGATGAGGCGGCGCAGCGGATGCTGCTGAGCGTCGAGAACCGGTTGCGCATCCCGCTGAGTGGCCTGGACGGGGAGGAGGTCGCGGCGCTGGCGGCCGCGCTGGCGGGACCGCTGGAGGAGGAGACCGTGCGGCGGCTGTACCTGGGCACCGGCGGGCACCCGTTGTACCTGCGCACGGTCCTAGCCGAAGGGTCCGGCTTCGATCCCCGGGCTCCGGAGCGGCTGACGCTGCCCCGGTCGCTGACCGCCGCCATCGGCGATCACCTGCGGGCGCTGCCGCCGGACACCCGGAGCATTCTCGAGATGCTCTCGGTCCTGAACCTGCGGCTGCCCCTGGCTCAGCTGGGCCAGGCGGCGGAGGTCGGCTCGCCCAGCGCGGCCATCGGGCCGGCGGTGGCCGTCGGCCTGGCGGACTGGTCGCCGCAGGAACCGAGCTGCCCGGTAGCGCTCCGCCACCTGCTGGTCCGGGACGCCATCTACGCTGGCATCACGTCCGTCAGGCGCCACACGCTGCACGCGCGCGCCGCCTTGCTGGTCAGCGAGTCGGCGGCGTGGGAGCACCGGGTGGCCGCCCTGGAGCAGCCGGACGAGGGCCTGGCCGCCGAGCTGGAGCGCCTGGCGGGCGGCGAGGCGGCCAGCGGCCGTATTTCGCTGGCCGCCACCCACCTGCAGTGGGCCGCGGACATCTCCCCGGACCGGACGGGCCGGGAACGGCGGCTGCTGACCGCCGCGCTGTACCTGATGCTCGCAGAGGAATCCCGGGGCCTGCCGCTGCGCCCGGCGGTGGAGGCGGCGGGGCCGTCCCCGCTGCGCGATTTCGTGCTAGGCCGGGTGGCGAACCTGTCGGGTCAGTTCGCCGAGGGGCAGCGGCGGTACACCGAGGCGCTGGCGCAAGCCCGGGAAGACCCGGACAGCGGCCCGCTGGCCGCGCTGATCGCCGGCAGCCTGGCGGGCACCTACCTGCTTATGGGGGAGGGGGAGAAGGGCGTGTCCCTGGCGAGGTGGGCGCTGGGCACCGGATGCCTGGACGCGATGGCGGCCAGCCGGACACGCACCCAGATCGCGGCCGGCGCCCTGGAGGTGGCCGGCCCGGCCGCAGCGCTGGCCGAGCTCGGGCACCTGGATGCCGACCCGGCGCGCGTCGGCCCGCTCGATGCCGAGTGCCTGGCCTGGCGGGGGGCGTTCCGCCTGGCGGCCGGAGACCTGGGCCGGGCCGTGACCGACATGACCGCCGGCCTGAAGATGGTGCGCCGGGGAGCGCCGCTCACCCTCGGCCTGCAGCCCTACGCCTACCTCGCGCTGGCCCAGTACCTGGCCGGCGGCTGGGACGATGCGCTGCTCACCTGCGAGCAGGCGTTCTCTGCCGCCGCGATCCGTTCCCGCCGCTCCGAGGTGCCGCTGCTGCACCTGGCGGCGGCCTGCGTGCCGGCCGGCCGCGGCCAGGCCGAGGAGGCCGGCCGGCACGCCCGGCTGGCCGGGGAAGCCGCAGCCAGCCTGGACTACTCCCATGAGAGCCTGTACGCGGCGACGGCCCGGGCCCTGGTCTGCCAGGCCGCCGGAGATTACCTGGGCATGGCCGACGCGCTGGGTCCCTGGCTGGATGACTCGGTCTTGGAGGACCGCAGCCGGGGGATGGCCGTGCTGTGGCGGCCGCTGCTGGCCGAGGGCCTGATCGGCTCGGGCCAGGCCGGCCCGGCGGCGGCCGTCCTGGACCAGCTGCGCGGAAACGCCGGCCCGGCCAGTTACCTGCAACCGGCCCTGGCCTGGCTGGACGGGTGGCTGGCCGAGCAGCGGGGCCATCCCGGCCAGGCCCGGGAGATCTACCAGCACGGCGAGCAGGCCGCCGGCGCGCACAGCCCGGTGTACACGGCCCGGCTGCTGCTGGCCCACGGCCGGCTGCTGCGGCGGACCGGCCAGCGGCGCATGGCCGTCGAGCGCCTTCGCCGGGCGAACGATTTCTACCTGGCCCTGCGGGCCGCGCCGTTCCTGGCCCGCACCGAACAGGAACTGGCTGCCTGCCACCTTCCCGCCACCCCGGCCGCCAGCCAGTCGGTCCTGGCGCTTACCAGCCGGGAGACCGAAGTAGCCCACCTGGTCGGCCAGGGGCTGTCCACCCCTGAGATCGCCGCCGAACTGTTCATCAGCCGCAAGGCCGTCGAATACCACCTGGGCAACATCTACGCCAAGTGCGGCCTGCCAGGACGCCAGCAGCTCCGCCGCTTCGTCGAGCAGTGGCGCCTGCCGACCGCGATCTGACCGCCCGCCAGCAGGTAATCGGTCACTGCTATTTTCCCTGGGACGCCAGGTATGCCTTGATGACCTGCACGGCGATAGGTGCGGCCGCGGAGGCGCCGTAACCGCTGCCTTGAATGATGACGCCGACGGCGATATCGGGGTTGGCGAACGGGGCAAAGCAGGTGAAGGCGGCGTCGTTCAGGGCGACTTGGCCGGTCTCGGCCGTGCTGGTCTTGCCGGCGATCTCGATGCCGGTGACGCCCTGCCGGAAGGCGTAGGCGGTGCCCTCGGGCTGCTGCACCACGGCCAGCATCATCTGTCCCACGCTGCCGGCCACGGACGAGGAGACCGCCCGGCTTAGCACCGACGGCGACGTCGTCTGTATCAGGTAGGGCTTCATCAGCGTGCCGCCGTCGGCGATGGCCGCGGCGAACATGGCCTCCTGCAGCGGGGTGACGGTGTCGCTGAACTGGCCGATCGCCGAGAAGGCGGTCAGCGCCTCGCTCGGCGGTATCACGTAGTTGCTCTGCGCCACGGGCAGCGGAACGGTCAGGTTCGGGTCGTTCATGCCGAACTTCTCGGCCATCTCGTTGAGTGACGACGCGCCGAGCTGCATGCCGATCATGCCGGAGGTGGTGTCGCAGGACTGGGCGAACGCCAGGATCAGCGGCGCCTGGCCGCTCCCGTCGCCGCACGCCTCGCCCAGGTCGTTGTGCAGCACGTGGGTGGTCTGCGGCAGCGTGAGCTGGGTCGGCGAGTCGACGCTGGTGTCGACCGTGGTGCTGGGGCTGCTCGTGAGCAACGCGGAGCTGGCCACGATATCGAACGTCGAGCCAGGCGGGTAGGACGCCTCCAGCGCCCGGTTGAGCAGCGGCTCGGCCTTGTCCGCGAGCAGCCGATTGTCCGCCTTGTCAAGCTGCGTGCGGTCGTGGGAGGCCAACTTGCCGGGGTCGTAGCTCGGGTAGGAGGCCATGGCCAGGATCGCCCCGGTCTTCGGGTTGAGCGCCACCACCGCGCCCGGCTTGCCCAGCGCCGCGAGCGCGTTGTAGGCGGCGGCCTGCGCCTTGGAGTTGATCGTGAGCCTCACGCTGCCGTCCTTCAGCGCCGAGTTCTCGTACCGCTCGATGCCGATCTGGCTGTACAGCGTGTCGTAGCCGGTCACCGGCGCGTACATGGGGCCGTCCGGGTACACGCGCTGGTACTTGAACTCGTCGTTGCTCGGCTTGGACTCGGCGATCGTCACGCCGTCGGCGGTCACGATGCTGCCCCGCCGGTGAATGGCGCTGCTGCGCGCGTGACCAGGGGGACTGGTTAGAACGAAAGGAACAACTACCGCTGCGGCCAGGACCACGCCCGCCAGCGCTATCACGAAGGGGCGATGGGCCCGGATCCAGGCGGTCCCGGTGCTGGGGCGGCCAACGGTGCGATGTCCCGGCCGCTGGGCCGACCGTACTCCGCCGCCGGAGCCCGGATCGGGCCTCGCGCGCTGGCCCGTGGTGGCCGGCCTGCCGCGGGGCGCGGAATCTATGGTTGCGGCGGCCGCCGGACCAGCCGGGACGGCTGCCTTCCCGGTCCCGGCCAGGTCCGGTCCGCGGAACTGTGGTTGCGGCGAGGCGACCTCGGTTCGCGGGTGAACGGGTGCCGGGGCGGAGCCGGGTGAGATGTAGGGCGCTAGGTGGAGCGCCCCCCGGAGCGCGTCCGCGAAATCCCGGCAGGACCGGTACCGGTTCTCCGGTGCCTTGGACAGCGCCCGGGTCAGTACGTGATCCACGGCGGGGGACAGGTCCGGCCGCCGCGCGCTCAGGGATGGCGGCGGGGCAGACAGGTGCGCGAACAGGACGGCCATGCCCTGCTCGCGCTCGAACGGCGCCGACCCCGTCAGCAACTGGTAGGCCACGCACGCCAGCGCGTACTGATCGGCCCGCCCGTCCACCGCCAGGCCCTGGATCTGCTCCGGCGCGGAATAATCCGGAGTACCGACGAAGTGCCCGGCGCCAGTCAGGCTGACCGAGGAGATCGCCCCCTTGCTCACCCCGAAATCCGACAAGTACACGTGATCGGGCCGGTCCGGGCGGGCGTCCACCAGGATGTTCGCCGGCTTGACGTCGCGGTGCACCAGGCCAGCGCGGTGCGCGGCATCCAGCGCCGAGGCCACCGGGGAGATGAACGCGGCGGCCCGCCCCGGCGCCAGCGCGCCCTCACGCTCCAGCACCCCCCTCAGGTCACCGCCGACGACGAACCGCATCGCGATGAACAGCACCCCGCCGGCCTCGCCGGCCTCGTAGACCGGGATGATGTGCGGGTCATCCACCGCCGCGGCCGCCCGCGACTCCGCGATGAACCGCCGCCGGAACGCCGCGTCCGCGGACATCGCCGGGGCCAGGATCTTCAGCGCCACCGGCCGGCCCAGCCGCTCATCGCGGGCCCGGAAGACCACCGCCATCCCGCCCGCACCGATCTGCGCCTCCAGCCGGTACCCCGCCAGCAGCGAGCCCGCCCGGAACCCGGCCAGATGCGCCGGGAAATCCTCGCCCAACGACCCTCCCCGCCCTCTCCGCCGAGCCGCCGTACCGCTCCTGATCTGAAGCGCTTCGTGGTGGCCAGCGGCAATGCGCCCATCAGGCGTTCAACGTATCCGGCCAGCGCCGGTTTCCGCACTGATTCCCGCGTCCTGCACCGGAGCGTTCTAGCCTTACGCCAGGGCAGCGACGAGGGCAGGGCCGGCCTGACTCGCCAGTTCCTTCAGCGTCGCGGTCACGGCCGATCCTGGTCACGAGCCGCAGGTCGACGTGGACAGGTCGGCGATGTTTCCCCGTCCTTTTTGTGTATCAGCCGGGCTCCAGCCTTCCTCCTCGAAGGTAAGTGTCCAGTAGGCCGCCCTAACCCTCCGCGGGAGGCAGCACATGCGCACTGTATCTGGCCTGGTGGTGGACGATGACTACGAGTGATCGAGATTTCCCGCGGCTAGTTGTCACTTCTCCGGCAGAGCACGAGGGGCACACCTTGTCGCTGTCGCTGCCGGAGATGGTGATCGGGCACTCTGACACCGCGGATCTTGTCCTTGATGACGGTTTCGTGAGCCGGCGGCACGCCTTGATAACGGTCACCCTCACCGGTTCGGTAACGATTCGCGACCTGAATTCCACCGGCGGAACATTCGTCAACGACGAGCGAATCCGGGGACCACGTGTTCTGCAGCCCGGAGACCTGGTCCGGTTCGCCGACCTGATAGCCCGGTTTGAGCCGGCCGACGCCCCGCAGGATGCGGATACCGCGGTGCTGCCGGGGAGCGCCGCTGCTGCCTGGGCCACCACTCAGGTCATGAGCCAGCAGCCGCCCGGCCCGGGACCGGCGGCGCCTTCAGGCGACGAAGGCCAAGTGGGCACCGAGGAAGCCGAGGTGAGCGCCGCGCCCGATGCTTCCGGTGCTCTTGGAGATCCCAGCGGACCGGGACAAACCGGTAACCCGGGGTTTTATGAGATACACGGCACGGTCAGGGGTCGCAACGGCCAGCCGCTCCGCGGCGCCCGGGTCGTGGCCTGGTGGCAGCATATCCGCGAGCGCAAGGAACTGGCCGCGGGGGCAACGTCCGAACACGGGCGTTATCACCTCAGGTACAGGGTCCCTGAGGACGCGCCGCAGCCAGTGCTCCTTATCGTCGAGGCGCTTTCCGAGTATCTCGACGCGCCGCTATTGTCGGCACTGACGCAGGCGCAGCCGGATCTGGAGATTGATCTCAGCCTCGAACCGCCTGATCAGTCTGAGTGGGCAACGCTTGTGCGCTCCATTCAGCCGCTGCTCGACGGCCTGAAGCTCAGTGAACTGATCGAGAACAGCACCCATCAGGACCTCTCCTTCCTGGCGCGTGAGCTGGGCCAGGGCACCGAGGTCCTGATGCGCGTGGCGGTCTCGGCCCGGCTCGAGGCAGCGTTCAAGGTTCCCGCGCCCGCCTTTTATGCCTTCCTCCGCCAGCAGGTCCCGGCGGCGCTGCCCAGTCCGCTGCTCGACGCCAGCCAGAATTTCACCCTGATCGTCCCGCTGGTGCAGCGCATCGGATCGCTGATCTTCGGCCTGACGGCACAAGTCCAGACGCAGGCGCTTACCAGCGCGGTTGCCCTCGACCTCATCGGCCCTCAGTTCACGACGCAGATTCCGCAGCTTGTCAGCCAGCTGCAGGCGCTGCAGACCACTGACCTCCTCAGCCAGCCTTACCTGACGGGGAACACGACCCTGGCCCAGCTGCTGAGCGTCGCGGATCTCACGCCTGACAAGCAGCAGACCTTCGCCCAGGCGCTGGCCACCAACACCCAGTCGATGCGCAACTTCTGGCGGACCCTCGGCGACGGCCAGCACGGATTCACGGCGGCTGAGGCTTCGGCGATCGAGCAGACGCTGTCCATCGGCTCGTTTGTCAAGAATTTCGTGCCCCTCGTGCAGGCTCTGCTCCAGGGATTTTCCGCCGGCACCTACCAGACGCTGCCCGACCTCGCCCGGCTGAGCTTGTCGGACTGGGTTCAGCTGGTCGGCCAGACCGGTCCGCCGCCGGGCATCGACGCCGCCGGGACCGCTACGCCGGCCCAGGTATTCGCGAGCGTTGTCTACACGCGCACCACCCGTGCCTACCCGACCGCCGCCCTGTCCAGCCGGATCGCTACCGGCGCCTTGGTGCCGCAGGCGCAGCAGCAGCCGCTGATCCAGTTCTTCCGGAACAACCCCGGCCTCGAGCTGATCAAGGACAGCATCCCCGCTTATCTCGATAGCCACGGCGAAACAGCCTTCGCCGGCCTGCGCGAGGCAGATCAGGCCACGGTGGTGGCCAATGCCCGCAGTTTCCAGCGTGTGCTCCGGGTGGCGCCGGACCCGGATGTGGCCCAGACGCTGCTCGGCCTCGGCATCTCCTCGGCCACCCAGATCACCAGCCTCGGACGGCAGCAGTTCTTCGGGAAGGCCACTGCAGCCGGCCTGACCAGGCCCGAGGCCAATCAGGCATATGAGGCTGCCGCGCAGCGCTACGCCAGCGTCGTCTCGCTGTACACGCAATTCAACCGAGACGCGATCGGGATATGGCCGAACGCAATCGGGCAGCCTGCCGATCTCGACCAGCCCGTGCAGCGAGCGCTTCAGCAAGATCCGTCCCTGGCCACGCTGTTTGGCTCACAGGATTACTGCGCCACTGATGATTGCACCTCGATCCTGAGCCCGGCCGCCTACCTCTGCGACCTGCTCTTGTGGCTCCGCAACCATCAGGAGGGCGCGCAGACCGCACTTGACGTGCTGGCGGCCCGGCGGCCGGACATCCGGCATCTGCTTCTAAACTGCCCGAACACGGATACCGAACTGCCCTACATTGACTTGGTCAATGAACTGCTCGCGGACGAGATCAGCCCGCCGATTGATTCGGCTTCCACCTCGTATGTCCAGAAGGCGCTGGTCAACGGCACCACCTACTACTACATCGTCACGGCCGTCAACGCCGCGGGCGAGAGCCCGCCGTCATCGGCGGTCTCGGCGGCGCCGGCCGCGCCCACCGCCGCTCCGGCCGCGCCGGGCGGCGTCACCGCGA
>Ga0335083_10002090_pt1 | contig 26792 bp, 23 predicted proteins | sample Lox_Sample_42_FD_206716 | JGI IMG/M metagenome (GOLD analysis project Ga0335083, IMG submission 206716) | Soil microbial communities from Loxahatchee National Wildlife Refuge, Florida, United States - Lox_Sample_4.2 | ecosystem: Environmental > Terrestrial > Soil > Wetlands | place: USA...
CGAAGCCGCGCCGATGGCGAAGCTGCACGAAGTCGAGATTCATCGTCTGCGACCCACCCAGATCACCGTCGGGCTGATCGAGGTACACGACAAGCGCGCCCGGCTCGAGGCGATGAAGAAGCACGAGCAGCAGGACTTCCTGCTGGCGCATGCGATCCCGGCGGTCTGGGGGCCGGACGGCAAGCTCTACATCACCGACCACCATCACCTGGGGCGCGCCGCGGAGGAGGCGGGGATCGAGACCGGCTTCTTCAATGTCGAGGAAGACTTCTCCAAGGTCCCGATCGCGCTCTTCTGGCCGAAGATGAGCGCCGCCCATTGGGCGCACCCCATCGACCAGCACGGGCAGCCGCGCGGCTTCGAGGCCATTCCCGACCATCTCGATAAGCTGATCGACGACCCCTACCGCTCGCTCGCAGCCTACGTGCGCGAGGCGGGCGGGTACGACAAAACGCCGACGCCGTTCGGCGAGTTTCAGTGGGCCGACTTCTTCAGGCCGCGGGTCGCCATCGGACCGACGCGCGCGGAGTTCGACAAGGCGGTGGCGGCGGCGGTGAAGCTCGCTCTCACGCCGGCCGCCGCTGCTTTGCCGGGTTACCGGGGGGCGGCGAAGTGAGGCACGAGGCCCGCGACCCTGGTGTGTCGGGCCTGATAAAATGCGGCTAAGTCATTGAGCGGGCTCGAACGGAGAGGTGGCAGAGCGGTTGATTGCACCGGTCTTGAAAACCGGCAAACCCGCAAGGGTTTCGGGAGTTCGAATCTCCCCCTCTCCGCCAAATGCGCGCATGAGCCTCATCACGGGGACGGTGGTGGGGGATGTTGTGGCAGACGACCACTCCCTCCGCTGAGGTTACGTAAGCGCAATCCTGCGCGACGATGATCGGCTGACTGCGCGGATCCTGGGCAGCTCGACAGCGTGATGGGGACGCGGCAGCTTGTCCGAGGCAGAAGCGGTGTACCGTCGCGGCGACGCCTTGGGAAATCGCGCAGCGTCAGATCAGGCGCTCGCGGAGCTCATCGAAAAATTCCCGACTCACCCCACTGACATCGCCGAGGTGTACGCGCGCCGCGGCGATGCCGATGCGGCCGTTCAATGGCTGGAGCGTGCGTTCGCCCAGCGCGATGCCGGATTGCCGTGCTCGGACTGATGTCCCGCCCCTTTACTCTGCGCGACCCCGCTCGTGATAATGCCCGCGGCATGCAGCGGGCATCAGTTCTGGTCTGTCTCGTCTGGCTCGGTGCGGTGAGCGCCGCCGGCGCGGCGCCGGCGACCGTCGCGCCGGCCGCCGAGGACGGGCAGTGGACCATGCCCGGCAAGAACTACTCGGCGACGCGCTATAGCGGGCTCACGCAGATCAATGCGCGGAACGCGCGCGCGCTGCATCCGGTGTGGACCTTCTCGACCGGCGTGCTCGCGGGCCACGAAGGCCAGCCGCTGGTGGTGGGCAACACGATGTACGTCGTCACGCCCTGGCCGAACGTCCTCTACGCCTTCGATCTCTCGAAGGAGGGCTATCCGCTGCGCTGGAAGTACCGGCCGGATGTGAGCGCGAACGCGCTCGGGGTGGCCTGTTGCGATGCCGTGAATCGCGGCGCCTTCTACGCCGACGGCAAGATCATCTACAACCTGCTCGACGGCCATACGGTCGCGATCGATGCGCGCTCGGGGCGCGAGCTGTGGAAGGTGGCGGTCGCCGACATGCGCAGTGGCGAGACCACGACCATGGCGCCCTTCGTGGTGAAGGACCGCGTGATCGTCGGTGCCTCGGGCGGCGAGTTCGGCATTTACGGCTGGCTGAAGGGCCTCGAGCTCGGCACGGGGCAGATGGCGTGGATGGGTCACAACATCGGGCCCGACGCCGGCATGCTGATCCAGGCCGACACCTTCAGGCCCCCTTACGGGACGACGCCCGACGAGGGCGCGCACAGCTGGGCCAACGACAGCTGGAAGACCGGCGGCGCGCCGGTGTGGGGCTGGATCTCCTACGACCCCGAGCTCGATCTCATCTACTACGGCACGGGGAACGCCGCGCCCTATAACCCCGAGCAGCGTGCCGGCGACAACAAATGGAGCGCGAGCGTGCTCGCGCGGCGGCCGCAAACCGGCGCGCTGGTATGGGCGTATCAGTTCACGCCGCACGACAGTTGGGACTACGACGCCACCGGCGCCATGGTGCTCGCCGATCTCACCATCGGCGGCAAGGCCGTCAAGGCGCTGGTGCACTTCGACAAGAACGGCTTCGCGTACACACTCGACCGGGCGACGGGCCGGGTGCTGCTCGCCGAGACCTACGTGCCCGTCAACTGGGCAAAGTCCGTCGACCGCGCGAACGGGCGCCCCGTGCAGGACGCCTCCAAGCAGACCGGGGCGACGCAGGGCAACGTCAAGGGTATCTGCCCGAGCCTCGAAGGGGGCGTGAGCCCCAACTCGCCGCCGGCCTACTCGCCGCGCACGCACCTCTTCTATACCTCGACGAACAATCTCTGCATGGAGTACGAGACGGGGCACGCCTCCTACACCAAAGGGACGCCTTACATCGGCGTCAACAGTCCCTACCTCGCCGGCCCCGGCGGCTATCTCGGATCCTTCATCGCCTGGGATGCCACGAGCGGCAGAAAGATCTGGGAGGACAAGGAGCCGTATCCCACCTGGAGCGGCGCGCTCGTCACGGGCGGCGACGTCGCCTTCTACGGCACCCTCGACGGCTGGTTCAAGGCGGTCGACGCGCACACCGGGGCGCTGCTCTCGAAGTTCAAGGTCGGCTCGGGCGTCGTCGGGAATCCCATCACCTGGCGCGGTCCTGACGGCAAGCAGTACGTGGCGATCTACGCGGGCGTCGGCGGCGACTGGGCGCTGCTCGCCGGCGATACGCGCTCGGATGACCCGACGGACGTGCGCTTGCCGCCGGATTTCATGAAGGACATTGCGCGCCACACGAGCCAGGGCGGATTGATCTGGGTGTTCGGCCTGTGAGGGGCCGCGCCGTCATCGCGACGCTTCTCGGCTGCGCAGCGCTCGGCGCGTGCGCCCGGCAGGCGGCGGCGCCCGCGCCGGTGACGAGCGCAGCGCCTCCGGCAGTCGCCTACGAGGCGCACCTCGCCGCCGGCGGCATTGCGCCACCGGGCGGCACGCTCACCAACCCGCATGCCGGCGATGCCGCGGTCGCGAAGAACGGTGCGCTGCTCTTCACCACCATGAACTGCGACGGCTGCCACGGGGGCGGCGGCAGCGGCTGGGTGGGACCGAACCTCGGCGACGGCCGCTGGCGCTACGGCGGCTCGGACGCGGAAGTCTTCAGCTCCATCTTCTACGGCCGCCCCAAGGGCATGCCCGCCTTCGGCGGCGTGCTGGGGAGCGAGGGCGTGTGGACGCTCGTGACCTACCTGCGCTCGTTGCCTCTGCCGGGTGATCTGCCCACCGAGTCCTGGGAGCAGCCATAGCCTCACGTCCGGACGCCCCGCAGCCGCCCCAGATCCTCTACGGCGAGCTGTTCGTCGCCGTGCAGATGGCGGCGCTCTACGGCGACGGCAAGACTTTCGTGGACGCGGTACCGCGCAGCCCGCCCGAGGCGATCCTGGCCGAGTACCGCACCGCGCAGCCGGCGACACCGGCCGCGCTCGAGCGCTTCGTCGCTGCGCATTTCTCACTCCCCGGGGAGGAGGGCTCGGTGGTTGCGCCGAGCGCACAGCGCACGCTCACCGAACACATCGATGCGCTCTGGAGCGTGCTCACGCGCGCGAGCCCCGGCGCCCCGCGCGGCTCCTCGCTCCTGCCGCTGCCCAAGCCCTATGTCGTGCCGGGCGGGCGGTTTCGCGAGATCTATTATTGGGACTCGTACTTCACCATGCTCGGGCTGCGGGAGAGTCGCCGCACCGATCTCATCGAGGACATGGTGGAGGATTTCGCGCACCTGATCGATACCTACGGCCACATCCCGAACGGCACGCGCACCTATTACCTCAGCCGCTCGCAGCCGCCGTTCTTTTTCGCGATGGTCGCGCTCACGGCCGCCGATCCGGAGCGCGGTGCGGCGGCCGCCTATGCGCGCTACCTGCCGCAGCTCAGGCGCGAGTACGCGTTCTGGATGGAGGGGGCGGAAGGGCTGGCGGCCGGCACGGCGCATCGGCGCGTGGTCGCGCTCGCCGATGGTGCGGTCCTCAACCGCTACTGGGACGACCGCGACACACCGCGCGATGAGTCCTGGCGCGAGGACACGGAACTCGCGCGCGCGAGCGGCCGCCCGGCCGCCGAGGTCTGTCGCGACATCCGGGCCGCCGCCGAGAGCGGCTGGGACTTCAGCTCCCGCTGGCTCGCCGACGCGCACCGCATGGCGACGATCGTCACGACCGACATCGTCCCGGTCGATCTCAACAGCCTGCTGTTCGGGCTCGAGGAGGCGATCGCCGCGGGTTGCGAGGCGGCGGGCGATGCGGCGGGCGGTGCGGATTTTCGCCGCCGCGCGCACGCGCGCCGCGCCGCCATCGACCGGTATCTCTGGGACGCCGCCGCGGGTGTCTGGTTCGACTTTCGGATGAGTGAGGGCGGGCGCATCCGGCGGCTCTCGGCTGCGACCCTCTATCCGCTCTTTTTCGGCAACGCCTCGCCGGCGCAGGCGCAGGCCGTGGCCGCGGCAGTGCGAGCCTCGCTCCTCAAGTCCGGCGGCCTCGTCACGACGCCGCTCACGACCGGGCAGCAGTGGGATGCGCCGAACGGCTGGGCGCCGTTGCAGTGGATCGCCGTGGCGGGCCTCAGGCGTTATGGTGAGGAAGCGCTCGCGGCCGCCATCGCACAGCGCTGGCTGCGCAATGTGCAGCGCGTGTACGCGGAAAATGCCAAGCTGGTGGAGAAGTACGACGTGCTCACCGAGCGCGGCGGCGGCGGCGGGGAGTATCCGCTGCAGGACGGCTTCGGCTGGACTAACGGGGTGACGGCCAAGCTCATGGCGCTGTATCCGGCGGCGGTCGCCGGGCAGAGGCCATCGGCCTAGGGGAGAGGAATTTTGGTCAATCCAGGCATGCAACCGGCGTCCGCCGCCAGCGGCACGGGCGACTCCGAGGTGCGCACGCTGCGCCTCTTCGTGTTCGCGCTGTTCTTCATGTTCGGCGGCATCACGAGCCTCAACGACGTGATCATTCCGAAGCTCAAGGCGCTGTTCACGCTCAACTACGCCCAGGCCATGCTGGTGCAGTTTGCGTTCTTCATCGCCTACTTCGTGATCTCGATTCCGGCCGCCGCGGTGGTGGCGCGCGTCGGCTACATGCGCACGGCGGCCCTCGGCCTCATGACCATGACCGCCGGGTGCCTGCTGTTCATACCCGCCTCGTCATCGAGCCTGTTCGGCGCCTTTCTCGTCGCCGTGTTCGTGCTCGGCGCCGGCATCACCATCGTGCAGGTGGTCGCCAATCCTCTGATCTCGATGCTGGGCCGCCCCCAGACGGCGCACAGCAGACTGACCTTCGCGCAGGCCTTCAATTCCCTCGGTACCACGATCTTCCCGTACGTCGGCTCGATCCTGATCTTGGGCTCGCTCAGCCAGGTCGATCCTTCGACTCTCTCAGGGGCTGCGCTGTCGCTGTTTCGCCGGCAGGAGACCCAGGTCATCGCGCGCACCTACCTCGGCCTGGCGACGGCGCTGACGGTCATCGCGGGCCTGGTGTGGCTCGCGAGGAAGAAGCTCGTCGAGCCTCCAAGCGAGATGCCAACGCTGCGTCATTACATCGACCTCCTGAAGCTCCCCCGCTTCAGTTACGGGACCTTATGCATCTTTGTTTATGTTGGAGGTGAGGTTGCGATCGGCTCCCTGATCGTCAATTACCTGATGCAGTCGAGCGTATGGGGGGTCGGATCCGAGGACGCCGGCAAGCACATTATCTTTTACTGGGGCGGTGCGATGGTGGGGCGCTTCATCGGCGCCTACGTGCTGCGGATCGTCGCGCCGGGCAAGGTGCTTGCGTTTGTCGCGGCCGCGGTGATCACGCTGATCGTCGTGTCCGCCAATACGGTGGGACCCGTCTCGGGCTGGGCGTATCTCGCCATCGGGCTCTTCAATTCCATCATGTTCCCGACCATCTTCACGCTCGCCTGCGAAGGGCTCGGGCCGCGGGCGGCGGAAGCCTCGGGCATCATCTGCGTGGCGATCGTCGGCGGTGCCGTGGTTCCGTGGATTACCGGACGCGCGGCGGATGTCATGGGCCTGAAGGCGGCCCTCATCGTGCCGGCGATCTGCTATGCGGTCATCCTGGGATTTGGCATCTTTGCGCGGCGCCCCGCGCCTTACGCGGAACACTGACGCGGCGCGTGCCGTCCAAAGGATCGACACCATGAAGGCTCGAGTGCGGCTGGTTTTGATGGCCCTGGCGGCGTCGATCGGCGCCGGGGCACTCGCGGGAGCGAAGGTGGACAAGAACCCTCAGACGGCCGCGGCCGCGGACGATCCCTACCTGTGGCTCGAGGACGTGCACGGCGCGCAGGCACTCGCATGGGTGAAGGCGCAGAACGCCCGATCGACCGCGGTGCTGCAGGCCGATCCCGACTACCAGAAGGACTACGACGCGATCCTCAGGGTGCTGGATGCGACCGACCGCATTCCGTACGGCGAGCTCGATCACCAGTACGTGTTCAACTTCTGGCAGGACGCCGCACATCCCAAGGGGATCTGGCGCCGTACCACGATCGCCGACTACGCGAACGCGTCACCCACCTGGGACGTCCTGCTCGATGTCGACCGGCTGGCCGCCGATGAGCACGAGAACTGGGTGTGGAAGGGCGCGGACTGCGCGCCCTCGCTCACGCGCTGCCTGCTCTCGCTCTCGCGGGGCGGAGGCGATGCCGTCGTGGTGCGTGAGTTCAACCCCGACGCCAGGGCGTTCGTGAAGGGCGGCTTCGAGCTCGCGGAGGCGAAGTCGCAGATCACCTGGCTCGACGAGGATACGGTGGTGTTCGGCACCGACTTCGGTGCGGGCTCGATGACGACCTCCGGTTATCCGCGCATCGTCAAGCTGTGGAAGCGCGGCGAGCCCATGGCGAGCGCGCGCACCGTGTACGAGGGCAAGGAGAGCGACGTCGCCTCCAGCGGCGTGGTGTTCCACGGCCCCGCCGGCACGATCGCCCTGGTGCAGCGCAATCCGAGCTTTTTCACGGCCGAGTACTACGTGCTGGGCGCCGATGGCGCGACACGGCAGCTGGCCGTGCCCCTCGGGGCGGACCTGAAGGGCGCGCAGGGGCGCGCGCTCCTCTTCACGCTGCGCGAGGACTGGACGCCGCCGGGCCGCGCGTCGATCGCCAGAGGTTCCCTCATCGCCTACACGTTGCCCGCGCCCGGCTCGGCAGCGGATGCCGACATCGCCGTGCTGTACGTGCCCGATGCGCATAGCGCGATCGACGAGGTGTCCGCCGGAGGCGACGCCGTCTACGTCTCCATCAATCACGACGTGACGGGGAGCATCCACGTCTTTCGTCCGGGCACGAATGGAGTGTGGAGCGAGTCACGGCTGGACCTGCCCGCGAATGGCTCGACCCATATCGTGACCACCAACGCCTGGGGTACGGAGGCCCAGTTTCGCTACGAGAGCTATACGACGCCGACGACGCTGTACGCGACGGCGGGTGAGGGCAAGCCGGTGGCGATCAAGTCGCTGCCGGCGCGCTTCGATGCGACGAACCTCGCCACCGAGCAGTTCTTCGCGACCTCCAGGGACGGCACGCAGGTCCCGTACTTCGTGACGCGCTCGCGCAGCCTCAAGGGCCCGGCGCCGACGGTGCTTTACGGCTACGGCGGATTCGAGGTCTCCCTCACGCCGGGCTACTCGGCCAACTTCGGCATGCTGTGGCTGACGCGCGGCGGCGTGTATGTGGTCGCCAACATCCGCGGCGGCGGCGAGTACGGTCCCGCGTGGCACCAGGCGGCACTGCTCGGCAACCGCCAGAAGGCCTACGACGATTTCCAGGCGGTGGCCGCGGATCTGGTCAGTCGCGGCATCACGACGCCGAAGCAGCTCGGCATCATGGGCGGCTCGAACGGGGGACTCCTGGTGAGCGCCAACATGGTCGAGCGCCCGGAGCTCTTCGGCGCCGTCGTATGCCAGGTGCCGCTCATCGACATGATCCGCTACGTGCACATCGGTGCGGGCGCCTCCTGGGAGGCCGAATACGGCGATCCTGACAAGCCCGCCGACCGCGCCTGGATCATGAAGTATTCGCCCTACCAGAACGTACGCAAGGACAGGCGCTACCCGCCGGTGTTCTTCGTGACCGCCACGAGCGATGACCGCGTGACGCCGGTGCATGCCCGCAAGATGGCGGCCCGCATGGAGGCGCAGAGACACACGGTGCTCTTCTATGAGAACACCGACGGCGGCCACGCGGCCGCGGCCAATCACCGTCAGGCGGCCGAGATGTGGGCGCTGAGCTTCGTGTATCTGAAGCAGATGCTCGGGGCGGGCTGAGGCCCCCGTGGACGAGGCGGCGGGGATCATCGCGGTGCTGCGGGCGGCCGAGCGCGCCGCCGTTCCATGGAAGAACGGCGGCGGACTCACCCGTGAGGTCGCGGTGCATCCCGCCGGCGGCGACTTCACGACCTTCGAGTGGCGGGTCAGCATCGCCGAGATCGCCGTTCCCGGTCCCTTCTCGGTGTTACCCGGCATCGATCGGCGCATGGCGGTGATCTCCGGCCGCCTGACCCTCGCCGTCGACGGCGCGGCGCCGCTCACCCTCACACCGCAGAGTCCGGCGGTGGCCTTTGCCGGCGATGTGGCGGCCTTCGCCGAGCCCCACGGGGGCCCCGTGGTCGATCTCAACGTCATGACGCGGCGTGGGTGCTGCTGCGCCGCTCTCGAGCGCCTCGAGTTGCGTGCGCCCACGCCGCTCGAGGCCGAGCCCGGCGCGACGCGGCTGCTCGTCGCGCTGACGAGTCAACGCGTCCTCTGCGCAAACCGGCCGCAGCCGCTCGAGCCGCTCGATGCGCTGCTGGTCCCGCCCGGAGCGCCGGCCGTGACGCTGGCGATCCAGGGAGCGGCGGCGCTGTGGCGCGCCGAACTGAGGCCGGTATGAAGCTGCCCTCGGCCGGGGAGATCGCGCGCGATACACGCCATGCGCTGCTCTCCACCCATCACTGGCGCGCACGCCTGGTGCTGTGGGCGGCCGGCGCGGCCGTGGGCTCCGCGGCCGTGGCCTTCGCCTGGCTCGCCGACAGCGCGCAGGCGCTGTTGCGGCGGGTCCTCGCGCATAGCGCGTGGTGGCCGTGGCTGCTCGCCCCCGCGGGCTTCGCACTCATTGCCTGGCTGACACGCCGCTACTTCAAGGGAGCCGAGGGCAGCGGCATTCCGCAGACCATCTACACGCAGCAGGCGGATGCGGACGAGGCCGTACAGCGGCTCCTCAGGCCCCACGTCGCGCTGGGGCGCATGCTGCTCGCGGGGGCGGCACTCCTGTGCGGCGGCTCGATCGGCCGCGAGGGCCCGACGGTGCACGTGGGCGCGGTCATCGCGCACGCGTGCGGCCGCTGGATGCCCCACGGCAGGAGCGGTGCTCAGCGGCGCGTGCTGATCCTCGCCGGCGGTGCCGCCGGCGTCGCTGCCGCCTTCAACACGCCGCTCGCCGGGATCGTGTTCGCGGTCGAAGAGCTGTCGCGCTCCTTCGAGGAACGCGCCAGCGGCGCCGCGCTGACCGCGGTGATTCTCGCCGGCATCATCTCCATCGCGCTGGTCGGCGACTACACCTATTTCGGCCATCCGGTGGTGGCGCAGATTCCGGGCGCGCTGTCGCCGGGCGTCGTGGGCGTGGCGATCGCCACGGGGCTTGCCGGGGGTTTGTTCAGTCGCCTCACGCTCGCCGCAGTGGCGGGACTGCCGGGCATCTTCGGCCGGCTGCAGCGCGAATGGCCGGTGGCGTTTGCGGCAGCCTGCGGCCTGCTGGTTGCGGCGGTGGGGAGCGCCTCCGGCAATCTCACCTACGGCACGGGCTACACCGAGGCCAAGTCGATCCTCACGGACGGGGTCCATCTGCCCTGGTACTACGGCCCGGCACGGGCGCTCGCCACGCTCGGCACGTATCTCAGCGGCATTCCGGCGGGCCTGCTGGCACCGTCTCTTTCCGTCGGCGCCGGGCTCGGGCAACTGGCGGCAGACGTGGACAAACTGCATACCGCGGTGCCGTCCGCCATCCTCGGCATGTGCGGCTACCTCGCCGGCGTCACCCAGGCGCCGCTGACTTCCTTCGTCATCGTCATGGAGATGACCCAGCAGCACGCGATGCTGCTGCCGCTCATGATCACCGCCGCGCTCGCGACCGCGGTCTCCAAGCTCCTCTCGCCGCCCCTCTACCAGACCCTCGCACGGCGCTACGCGCCCTGAGGCGCCGCGCGTGGCGCGGTCGCGCCCTCGAGCATCGTCCTCGCGAACGGCGGTAGCGCTGCGACGCTCAGGTCGCCGCGGGTCCGCTGCGCAGGTTCAGCCCGGCGACGTCCGGGGCGATCAGGCGCGGCGCGGGGCTGCCGTGCACGGGGCCGAAGCGGCGGCCGGCGTTCCAGTCACTGGTCGCCGCGGCGATTTCCGCGCGCGTGCGCGCGACGAAGTTCCACCACACGAGGATCTCCTCACCGAAGGGCGTGCCGCCGACCAGCAGCACGCGCGCCGGGTCCTCGGCCTGCAGCGTCACGGCGTCGCGGCCGGTGCCGAGGTAGAGCAGGGTGCCGGGCGCGAGCGCTTCGCCGCCGACACGTGCCGTGCCGGCGAGCACCAGCGCGGCGTGCTCGAAAGCCGGCTCGAGAGGCAGATCGAGTGCCGCGCGCCCGGCGCTCGCCAGGTCGAGGCCGATGAGTGGGGAGTACACTTCCGCCGGCGAGGTCTCGCCCCAGACGCTTCCGGCGAGCACGCGCACGCTGAAGCCGCCGCGCTCGATGAGCGGCAGGTGCGGGTAGTTGCGAAAGGCCGGCGCACGGTGGCGCTCGTGCTCGGGAAGCGCGATCCACAGCTGCGCCGCGTGCAGCCGCCCGCCGCCGCCGGGGGCCGAGTCCTCGGCATGCGTGATGCCGGATCCGGCGGTCATGAGGTTCACCTGGCCCGGCGTGATCAGCTGCTCGTTGCCGAGGCTGTCGCGGTGCACGACTTCGCCTTCGATGAGCCAGGTGAAGGTCTGCAGGCCGATGTGCGGATGCGGACCCACGTGCATGCCTCCACCCGCGCCGAACTCGATGGGACCGGCGTGGTCGAGGAAGCACCAGGCGCCCACGGTGCGGCGGTGGCGGTTGGGCAGGGCGCGGCGGATCAGGATGCCGCCGCCGATCTCGGTGGAGCGCGCCTCGAGGCGCTCGAGCGCCGGGCCGCTCATGGATGGACCAGCGCCGAGACGATGCGCACCTCGCCGGTCAGCACGCGGTGGATCGGACAGCGCGTCGCGATCTCGAGCAGCTTCTCGCGCTGCTCGGCGCTCAGCGCGCCCTGCAGCGCGATGCGCCGATGGATGTCGCTCCTGCCCGTCGCGGGCGCCCCCTCGGAGTTGAACGTCAGGTCCACCTTCACGCCCGTGAGCGGCCAGCCCTTGCGCTCGGCGTACATCCGCAGCGTGATGGCGGTGCAGGCTCCGAGGCTCGAGAGCAGCAGCGCGTGCGGCCCGGGACCCTGGTCGGCTCCCCCGGCCGCGGGCGGCTCATCGGCCAGCCACTGGTGGCCGGCGTGATCCTCGAGAGTGACCGTGTAAGGGACGGCGGCGCTCACCGCCGTGACATGGGGGCTGTTGCTCATTCGGGCGCACTCCTTGCCTTGACCAGCGATTCGATGCGCGTATCGGGCACGAGCCAGATCAATGCCACCGTCACGTACAGCACGATCGCGAGCCACGGTCGCAGAAACGCGAGCACCACGGCGGCGACGTACAGCACGACCGACAGCTTGCCCTTGAAGTCCTTGCCGGTGGCGAGGGCCAGGCGCGAGTCGCGGCCGTTGGCGGCGATGATCTGCGCCTGCAGCACCGTGTAGCTCACGGCGGCACACGCCAGCACCACGCCGTAGGCGGCGACCGGGGCCGGCACGAATCCCGCCTCGTCGATCCAGCGAATCACGAACGGCACCAGCGACAACCAGAAGAGCAGCGCCAGATTCGCCCACAGCACCCGGCCGTTCACCCGCTCGGTGACGTGCAGCATGTGGTGATGGTTGTTCCAGAAGATGCCGACGTTGACGTAGCTCAGCACGTAGGCGAGGAGCACCGGCACGTCGGCCCGCAATGCGGCGAGGTCGGCGCCGTGCGGCACGCGGATCTCCAGCACCATGATGGTGATGATGATGGCGACTACGCCGTCCGTGAAGGCTTCGAGGCGGGCCGTGTTCATGGCGCCATGTTAACCCGCGGCGGTGCTAAGCTGCCGCGCACCATGAGCGGCAGCCGTCTGTTCATCGAGGCGCGCGACCTGCTGTTGCATTGCCGGGAGGATCCGGCGCGGGCGCAGCGCGAGTTCCGCTGGCCGGCGCTCGGCGCATTCAACTGGGCGCGCGACTACTTCGACGTGATCGCCGCCGGCAATGAGGCGCCGGCGCTGCGCGTCATCGACGATGCGGGCGGCGACGAGGCGCTGAGCTTCGCCGCGCTCGCGCGCCGCTCGGCGCAGGTGGCGGCGTTCCTCGCCGCACGGGGCGTGGAGCCTGGGGATCGCATCCTCATCATGCTGCCGAACTGCGCGGCGCTCTGGGAGACGATGCTCGCCGCCATTCGCCTGGGCGCGGTGATGATCCCGGCCACGACGCTTCTCGAGCACGAGGACCTGCGCGACCGCCTCGAGCGCGGCCGCGTGAAGGCGGTCGTGACACTCGCGGCGCTCGCGGGGCGCTTCGCCCGCCTCGGCGGCGCGCCGCTGCGGGTCGCGGTGGGGGAGGCGGCACTTGGCTGGATTCCCTACCAGGACTCGTACCGCGCCGAGCCGCGCTTCGCCGCCGCGGCCACCCGCGCCGATGACCTGCTGCTGCTTTACTTCACGTCCGGCACGACCGCGAAGCCGAAGCTCGTCGCCCATACCCAGGCGAGCTATCCCGTGGGGCATCTCTCGACCATGTATTGGCTCGGACTGCGCCCCGGGGACGTGCACCTGAACCTGAGCTCGCCCGGGTGGGCGAAGCACGCGTGGTCGAGCGTGTTCGCGCCGTGGAATGCGCAGGCCACCGTGCTCGCTTATCACTACGAGCGCTTCGATCCCCACGCGCTCCTCGCGCAGCTGGTGCGCTGCCGGGTGACGACCTTCTGCGCTCCGCCGACCGTGTGGCGCATGCTGATCCAGCAGGATCTCGGCGCGTTCAAGGTGGCGCTGCGCGAGGTGGCGAGCGCCGGCGAGCCGCTGAACGCCGAAGTGATCGAGCGGGTGCGCGAGATCTGGGGGCTGACGATCCGCGACGGCTTCGGTCAGACCGAGACCACCGCCGTGGCCGGCAACCCGCCCGGACAGGCGGTGAAGGCCGGCTCGATGGGACGGCCGCTCCCGGGCTATCCGCTGGTACTCGTCGACCCCGAAGGACGGCCCGCGCAGGAGGGCGAGATCTGCATCGACCTCGCGCAGCGGCCGCTCGGACTGATGCAGGCCTATCTCGACGATCCGGAGCGCAACGCGAGTGCCATGGGCGACGGCTACTACCACACCGGCGACGTCGCCGTGCGCGACGCCGACGGCTACCTCACCTACGTCGGCCGCATGGACGATGTATTCAAGTGTTCCGACTACCGCATCAGTCCTTTCGAGCTCGAGAGCGTGCTGATCGAGCACCCCGCGGTCGCCGAGGCGGCGGTCGTGCCGAGCCCGGACAGGCTGCGGCTCGCGGTGCCGAAGGCTTTCGTGGTGCTGGCCGGCGGCGCGCAGCCCGATGCCGCCACCGCCCGCTCGATACTCGAGCACGTGCGTGCGCGGGTCTCGCCCTACAAGCGGATCCGTCGCCTCGAGTTCGCGGCACTCCCGAAGACCATCTCGGGGAAAATCCGCCGCGTGCAGCTGCGCAAGCTCGAGGAGACGCGCCCGCCCGGCGGCGGCCGGCGGCCCCAGGAGTTCTGGGAGGAGGACCTGAGGCCGCGGGGCGATCCCCCAGGCTGAAGACCGCCGCCCCGGCCGCGGTATGATGAGTCCATGCTCGATCCCGCCATCGGTTTGCTGCTCGTCGGCTGTTGCGCGCTGCTCTTCGTGAGCGCGGCGCTGCACAAGCTGCGCGCGCCGGCGCGCTTCAGCGAGGTGCTGCGCGCCTATCGCGTGTTGCCGGCACCGCTGGTGCGGCTCGCATTCCTCATCCCGCTCCTCGAGCTCACGATCGGATTCGGGCTCATCGCGCCGGCCGTGCGCACGGCGGCCGCCGGCGCGGGTGCGGCACTCCTCGTTTTGTACGGCGGTGCGATCGCACTCAACCTCGCGCGCGGTCGGCGCGACCTGGCCTGCGGCTGCGGCGGACCGGACGAGGCACGTCCGATCGCCCCGTGGATGGTGGTGCGCAACCTGGTGCTGGCGGCGCTGCTGGTCGCGACGCTCGCGCCGTGGCAGTCGCGAGCGCTCGGCGCCACCGACCTCCTGACCATCGGGGGAGGAGTGGCGGTGGCGACACTCTTATATGTGTCCCTCGAGCGGCTGCTCGGGCGGGTGGCGCCGCGGACGGCAGCCTTCGGGGGCCCCCGGTGACGGCGCTCGCGATCTCGAACGTCGTGCTCTGGGTGCTGGTGCTGGTGCTCGGTGCGGTGGTGCTGGCGCTCACGCGGCAGCTCGGCGTGCTGCACGAGCGCATCGCTCCGGCCGGCGCGCTGATGCTGAACCGCGGCCTCACCGTGGGCGAGCCGGCTCCGGTGCTCGAGGTCGCGGCACTCGATGGCCGGCCAGTCAGGGTCGGAGTCGCGCGCGAGGACGGACGCAGCACGCTGCTGCTGTTCGTCTCGCCGACCTGCCCGGTCTGCAAGACCCTCTTGCCGGCCGTGCGGTCGAGCGGCCGCGACGAGCGCTCGTGGATGGATATCGTCCTGGCGAGCGACGGCGATGTCGCCGCGCAGCGCGAGTTCGTGCGCACCCAGGGCCTCGAAGGCGTTCCATACGTGGTATCGGCCGCGCTCGGGCTCGCCTACCAGGTGAGCCGCCTGCCGTTTGCGGCGTTGCTCGATGAGCGCGGCGTGCTGCGCGCCCGCGGGCTCGTCAACTCACGCGAGCACCTCGAGAGCCTGTTCGAGGCGAAGCGGCTCGGCGTAGCTTCGCTCCAGGATTATTTCTCCGGTGCGGCCTGAGGGAGAGTACGCATGAACGCGGTGTCGATCGATGCGGCCGTCGCGGCCGTGCTCGAGGAATACGAGGCGCGTGCGCGGCGCGAAGAGGATCTCTGGGACACGCTCGGGCCTGAGGACGCCGAGGGACGCATCGACGAGATGCTGCTGCCGGTCGGACGCGCCACCGGCAGCCTCCTCAACCTGCTGGCGAGGGAGGCCGCGGCGCGCCGCATCCTCGAGGTCGGCAGCTCCTTCGGCTATTCGACCGTGTGGCTGGCGGAGGCGGCCCGGGCGGTCGGCGGCAAGGTGATCTCGCTCGAGCTGCGCGCCGAGAAGACCGAGTATGCGACCGAACGGCTGCGGCGCGCGGGCCTCGCCGACTGGGTCGAGTTTCGTGTGGGGGACGCGCTCGAGAGTCTCGCGGCGCTGCACGGACCCTTCGATTTCGTGCTGATCGACCTGTGGAAGAACCTGTACGTGCCGGTGTTCGGGCTGCTGCACCCGAAGCTCGCGCCCGGCGCACTCATCGTCGCCGACAACATGATCGAGCCGGCGAGCGCGCGTCCGTACGCCCAGGCCTATCGGCACGCGGTGCACGCCGCGCGCGACATGAGCTCGGTACTGCTGCCGGTCGGTAACGGCATCGAGCTCAGCCGCTACCAGTGAGCGGCTCACCGAGCGCGATCTCCACGCGCTTGTTGTGCTTGCCCTCGCTGCGGATCCTGAGCACGCGGATCGCGCCGATCTCGGCGATGTTGGCGACGTGAGTGCCGCCGCAGGGCTGCAGGTCGATGCCGGGGATGCGCAGCAGGCGCACTCTGCCTAAGCCGCGGGGCGGCTGCACGCTCATGGTCTTGACGAGCGCCGGCTGCGCGTCGAGCTCCTCGTCCGTGATCCACACGGTCTCGGTGGCGACGCCCGCGGCGATCAGGCGGTTGGTCTCGCTCTCGATGTGCGCGGCATCGAGCGCGGCGAGCTCGATGTCGAAGTCGAGGCGTGCCTTATCGGGCACGATGTTGCCGCCCGTCACGGGAGCGGTGACCACGCACGACATCAGATGCAGCGCGGTGTGCAGCCGCATGAGCCGATAACGCCGCTCCCAGTCGATCGCGAGGCTCACGCTCTCGCCGGGCTCCGGGAGCGCCGCGCCCGCGGCCGGCACGTGCAGCACGCGATCCACGCCCTCGCCCTTGCGGGTATCGGCGATCGGGATGCGCTCGCCGCTGGCGCGCGTCAGCACGCCGCTGTCGCCGGCCTGGCCGCCGCCCAGGGGGTAGAACACGGTGCGGTCGAGCTCGATGCCACGCGGGCCGGCGGCGACTACGCGGGCGCTCGCGGTCTTGAGATACACATCGTCGCGAAACAGCAATTCGGTGCTCACGGGAACGGCTCCGGGGCTACAATCGTTACCGGCGCATGGCTGCGTTTTCCTACCGGATCGTCAACGTGTTCACTCAGGGGCGTGCAATCCTGAGCGGCAACCCGTTGTGCGTCTTCGAAAGGGCGCAGGGGCTCGATGCCGCAAGAATGCAGGCGCTCGCGCTGCAGTTCAACCTGTCGGAGACCTCCTTCATCCTGCCGTCGGAGCGGGCCAACGCGGCGGTGCGCATCTTCACGCCGCGCTACGAGATGCGCTTCGCCGGACACCCGACACTCGGCACGGCGCACGTGTGCCGTGCGCTCGGGCTCGGGGGCGACCGCATGTCGCTCGAGCTACCCGCCGGGGTGATCGCGGTGCGCGCCACGGGGGATCGCTGGACGCTGCAGGCCAAGGCGCCCGAATGGCGCGAAGTCGCGGAGCCGCGCCTGACGCTCGCGGCGATGCTCGGTCTGGAGGAACGCGATCTCGGCGCGCGGCCGCTGTGGGTGAATGCCGGCGTCGAGCAGCTCATCGTGCCGCTCGCGAGCGAGGCGGCGGTGCGGCGCGTCGACGTGCGCGCGGATCTGCTCGCGCAACTGCGCAGCGCCGACGGCCACAGCCAGGTCTACGTGTTCGCGCCCGCGGGATCCGGGCTCCTGGGGCGGTTCTTCTTTCCCCAGGGCCGGGCGGTGCTCGAGGACCCGGCCACCGGCTCGGCGACCGCCAACCTCGGCGGCTGGTGCCTCGCCACGGGGCGCACGCTCCCGTGCGAGTTCGACATCGCGCAGGGGGAATACACCGGCCGGCCGTCGGCGTTGCGGCTGCGGGTGGATGAGGAGCGCAACGTACTGGTGAGCGGGGATGTCATCGAGCTCGGACGCGGTTCGATCACTCTCCGCGACGCATGACCTTTGCGCAATGGGGGTCGGGGTTGCTGCTGCGGCTGCTGGGCTGGCGCTCGGTATTGGTGCCTCCGCCGGTGCCCAAAGGCATCATCGTCGTGTACCCGCACACCTCGAATTGGGACTTCATCATCGGCATCCTCTACAAGATCGCGACCGGCCTGCAGGTGCGCTGGCTCGGCAAGGACACGCTGTTTCGCTGGCCGGTGCGCCGGCTGCTGGTGCGTCTGGGCGGCATCCCGGTCAACCGGCGCGACCCCTCGGGATTCGTCGATGCCTTGCTCGCGGAATTCGCCCGCAGTGAATCGCTGTGGCTGGGCATGGCTCCCGAGGGCACCCGCGCGCCCACCGATCACTGGAAATCGGGCTTCTACCGTCTCGCACTGGCCGGCGGTCTGTCCGTCGGCCTGGGCTACATCGACTATGCGACCCGGACCGTGGGCCTCGAGACGTATGTGAGCCTCACGGGAGATCCGGCTCAGGACTTCGCGCATATTCGGGCCTGCTACGCGGGAAAACGCGGACTGCGACCGGGCAACGAGGGGGTCATTCGCTTGCATCCGTGAAGCGCAGGCGGCGCCACACGTCCCGGTATATGCTGCAGCAAACCGCCGCGCACAACAGAAAACTCCAGGGAGCAGTCTCCATGCACACCCCGATCACGCGCCGTCAGACACGCAACACCACCCTGGCATGCATCGCGCTTGCGGTGGGGATGCTTCCCGCCATCGCCGCGGCAGATCCCTGGGAGCAACCCGGACGGTACGCGATCGGGCACACGACCCTGGTCATCACGGACAGCTCGCGCAACCCCGATGGCTCGACGCCGGTGACGACGCCGGGTCGGCCGCTGTACGTTCACGTCTGGTATCCGACGTGGGCTCATCCCAGGGGACACATTCAGTACACCTGGAACAATCCCGTCTACAACCAGAACACGGGGGGCAGCGTTTATCCGGGACTCCCCGATACGCCCCCGCTGACCTTCACCGGCAGTACCTCGGCGCATGCGGTCGCGGAGGGTGCGGCGCTCGCCGAAGGCCGCTTCCCGCTCCTCGTGGCCACTCACGGCTATGAGGTGGCGGCGGCCAAGAACATGCCGGATACGCTCGAATCGCTCGCGAGCCATGGCTACGTGGTCGCCTCCGTCGAGCACACGGGCGATGACGATGTCTGGTATCAGACCTACTTCATGGAGAACTACGTCGGCCTCAACCTCGGTCCGAACCCGAGCATCTACGCCGCCACGATTCCCGAGCGCGTCAAGGACGTGAGCTTCATCATCAGCGCGGTCCTGGCCGGCAAGGCCGACCGGAGCGGCGCACCTTTCTCCGCCCGTATCGACGCCAATGAGATCGGTGTGCTCGGCTACTCACTCGGCGGTCAGACCTCGCTCGCCACCGTCACCGGCATCAGCACGCAATCGCTGCCCGCGGACCGCCGCGTCAAGGCCGCCTTCATGGGCGCCGGCAGCAACTACGGGCTCCTCATGAATGCCGCCGATTATGCGAACGCCTCCGTGCCGCTCATGTTCTTCGGCAACGACACGGGCATCGTCTACTCGAATTTCAACGCCTTCACGGGCAGCCCCCGCAAATACCGCGTCGACATCGCCGGCTGGAATCACCATGTCGGCGGCTATCAGACGAGCTGGTGCCAGGACATTCATAACTCGCTCATCGCGATCAACCCCGGCGTCTTCCCGCAGGCATTCATCGCTCCCTCCACCCTCAGCCCCTCGGACATCGCCAACTTCACATTCGATTCCACCTTCTACTGGAGCTACACGGGCGCCTACGAGGACGGCGTGTACAACTTCTGCCCGGCGTCGGTGTTTGACGGCGTGAGCGACGCGCAGCTGCAGGCGGTCCTGTTCGGCGACCCGCAGATCCTCGCGGCGGTGAGTGCGCTCGAGGGCTCGATGCCGCTCGAGCCGGCGCTGGCGATTCCCGAGACGACGCGTCTCACCACCGCGTACGCGCTCGCGTTCTTCGATTCCACGCTGAAGCACGAGGAGCGCGAGCCTGCGGACCTCGACGATCCCTTGGTGCAGGTAGTCAGGGATTGCGAGCACGTGGCGCCGCACCCCTTCGATCTGCGAGCGGGGGATCGGATCGCGTTCGTGCCGCAGGGCGACTCCTACCAGGTCACGGTGCGTTCGGGTGCCGCATTGCTCCCGGCCGGCACGACACCGCTCGCGGTGGGCGGCAATGGCACCGCCATGGTGAGCTACAGCGGCTTCTCGTTCCCGGTACCGGGGACCGCTGACCCGGTGACGGCGCTCTTTGTGAGCGAGGACGGTGCGATCACGACGCGCACCGCCGGCGATTACACGGGCGTCGACGACAACGGCTCGCCCTGGTACATGCGCGGGCAGCTGCTGCTCACCGGCCGCCTCACCATTGGCGCCCTCATGAAGGACCTCGACACCAAGGCCGCCACCGCCGGCGGTGGGGTGTTCGCGACTTACGATACCGCCAACCAGCGCGTGATCGTGACCTACCTCGGAGTGCCGGCCGCCGGCACCACCGCCCCCAATACTCTACAGGTGGTGATCAACGGCAGCGGCGAGATCGACATCACGATCGGAGCCCTCGCCGCGACCGGACCGAACTACGCTCCGAACATACTCGGCACCATCGGGATCGGCTCCGGTAACACGCGGGCCGAGGAGCTCGGGAGGGTGAGACCCATCAACTTCGGCGCGCTGCGAAACGCGGCGCCCATCGTGGTGCCGTTCGCCGGCGGCGCCATCTACGAGCAGTACGATGCGGGCGTGAGCGGCGCCTGCCGGGCCGATGCGGAGTGAGCCCGGGAAGAGACCATGGCGAAGCTCGTGTTTGCAATGAACCAGTCCCTGGACGGCTACGTCGACCACACGAGATTCGGGCCTGAGCCCGGGCTCTTCCGCCACTTCATCGAGCACGTGCGCAGCCTGGCCGGCATGCTCTACGGCCGGCGCCTGTACGAGGTCATGCGCTATTGGGACGATGATCTGCCTGACTGGGGCGCGGCGGAACGCGACTTCGCGGCGGCGTGGAGGCGGCAACCGAAATGGGTCGTGTCGCGCTCGTTGCAGTCGGTGGGCCCGAACGCCACGCTTCTCGGGGATGACCTCAAAGCGGCGACCGGTGCCTTGAAGCACCGGCTTGCCGGGGAGATCGACGTGGGCGGACCGGAGCTGGCGCAAAGCCTCACCGATCTCGGCCTGATCGATGAGTATCGGCTCTACCTGCACCCCGTCGTGCTCGGTCACGGCAAGCCGTTTTTCGCCGGCCCGCGGCCGCCGCTGCGCCTCGTGGGGAGCGATCGGATTGCCGGCGATGTGGTCAGGCTGACCTACGTTCCGGCCTGACCGCGTGCCCGGCCGGGACCGGGACGGGTATCCGGGGGTGCCCGCAGGCGCTGGCCGACTCGCCGATTGACCCGGGCGGCCCTCTCACGGGACGATGGCTTCATGGATCCGAAGCTCATCACCCCGATTCTGATCGGCGCCCTGGTCGTCTGGGCGATCGTACGGCGCGTGCGCAGGACCTTCGGGCGCCAGCGCGTACAGCCCGCGCGCATGTGGCTGCGCATCGGGATCCTCACTCTCATCGGTGCCGGGTTCGTCGCCACCGCCGGCCTGCGCAGCCCCCAGATGCTCGAGGCCTTCAGCGGCGGACTGCTCTGCGGTGCGGCGCTCGGCTGGCTGGGTCTGCGCCACACGCGTTTCGAGGTGACAACCGAGGGGCGCTTCTACACGCCGCACACCTATATCGGGCTCGCGGTGATGCTGCTGTTTCTCGGACGCCTGGCTTACCGCTTTCTCTACTTCTCGCTCGGCACGGGCGGGGCGTTCGCCGGCGATCCCGGTGCCGCCGCCGCCTACCAGAGAACCCCGCTCACGCTCGGCACCTTCGCGGTCCTGGTCGGCTACTACGTGTTCTACTACGCGGGCGTGCTGTTCAGAACCCGCGCCGCGGCGCTCGCGGCGCCGAGCCCTGCCACAGTGCCTGAATGATGCTCAACTCGCTCAGGGAGAAGATCCGATGCGCGGGCACATTGCCGGGCTGATCGTTGCGCTGGGGTTCACGCTCACCGCGGGCGCCGCTGCCGCGCCCACGCCCCCCATGCAGCCGGACATCCCGGCCGATTTCGTGGTCCCGAGCGCGGACTTCGATTACGTGAAGCGCGAAGTCATGATCCCGATGCGCGACGGGGTGAAGCTGCACACGGTGATCGTGATCCCGAAGGGCGCGAGCGGCGCCCCGATCGTGCTGACCCGCACGCCCTACGATGCCTCCGGTCAGGCCGCCAATGCGAGTCCGCACATGCTCGGGCTGCTCTCGCCGGCCGATGCGGTGTTCGTCACGCACGGCTACATCCGCGTCTTCCAGGACGTGCGCGGCAAGTACGGCTCGGAGGGCGAGTACGTCATGACGCGCGAGCTGCGCGGCGCGCTCAACCCCACCCGCGTCGATCATTCCACCGATGCCTGGGACACCATCGACTGGCTGGTGAAGAACGTGCCGGAGTCGAATGGCAAGGTGGGCATGATCGGCTCCTCCTATGGGGGCTTCACGGTGTTGATGGCGCTCATCAACCCGCACCCGGCGCTGAAGGCGGCGGTGCCCGAGTGCCCGATGGTCGACGGCTGGAAGGGCGACGACTGGTTTCACAACGGCGCCTTCCGCCAGCCGAACTTCGACTACATCTACGGGCAGACGACGCGCCAGGGCAGGGGCGAGCAGATTGCGCGCGGCGTGTACGACGACTACCAGCTGTTCCTCGAGCTCGGCTCCGCCGGTGCCTTTGCGGCGCGCTTCGGCATCGACAGGCTGCCGTTCTTCCGCAAGCTCGCCGAGCACCCGGCGTACGATGCGTTCTGGAGCGGGCAGGCGCTGGATCAGATACTCCCGCGGCAACCGCTCAAGGTGCCGACGCTCTTCGTGACGAGCCTCTGGGACCAGGAGGACATGTACGGCGGCGTGCATGCCTACGCGGCGCTCAAGCCCCAGGACAAGGACAACCGCCTGGTGTTCCTGGTGCTCGGCCCCTGGCGCCACAGCGGCATCAACGGCGACGGCACGACCCTCGGGCCGCTCAAGTTCGACGGCGATACGGCCCTGCAGGTGCGGCGCGACGTGATCGAGCCGTTCCTCGCCGAGCACCTGAAGGACGGGGCGCCCCGGGCCGACCTGGCGCCGGCGCTGGTGTTCGAGACCGGGACCAACACCTGGCGGCGTCTGCCGGCGTGGCCGCTGTCGTGCGAGTCGGGCTGCGCCTCACGCTCCGAGCCGTTGTACCTGCAGCCGCATTTCGGCTTGAGCTTCACCGCGCCGCCCGTCAGGAGCGGCTTGCCCTTCGATGAGTACGTGTCGGATCCCGCCAAGCCCGTGCCCTACATTCCGCGCCCCGTGCATTTCGGCGACCGCGACGCATGGCGCCGCTGGCTGCTCACCGATCAGCGCTTCGTCGCCGACCGTCCCGACGTGCTGACCTATACCTCGGAGGTGCTCACCGCGCCCGTGCACATCGGCGGCGCGCCGCTGGTGAATCTCTACGCCGAGACCAGCGGCAGCGACGCGGACTGGGTGGTGAAGCTGATCGACGTCTATCCCGATGAGGTACCGGCGGACCCGCCCATGGGCGGCTACCAGCTCGGCATCGCCATGGACATCTTCCGCGGCCGCTACCGCGAGAGCCTCGAGCACCCGAGCGCCATCGCCGCCAACAAGCCGCTGCTGTACCGCTTCGCTCTGCCGCAGGTGGATCACGTGTTCCTGCCCGGCCACCGCATCATGGTGCAGGTGCAGTCCAGCTGGTTTCCGCTCTACGACCGCAATCCGCAGACCTTCGTGGACAACATATTCTTCGCGCGCCCCGAGGACTATCGCAAAGCCACGCAGCGGATATTCCACATCGGCGGGGTCGCGAGCTATATCGACCTGCCGCTGGTGACGGCGCACTGAGGGTGGCGCTGCCGGAGAAGTGCATGCCGCAAACCGGCCAGTCGGGCCCTCGCGGGCTGACGATAATGGGGCAGGGCCCACGCGGCATGCAGCATCGCTCAGGATAAGCCTATGGACGAGCCCCAGACGAGCCAGCCGGCGCGCGCCCGCCGCCCCAGCGGGCGCGACGCCAAGATCGCGGCACGCACCGCCCGCAGCGCGGCCTTCGTCCCGTACATCACGCGCAATATCCCCTACTACGAGGTGCTGACCGAGGAGGGGCTCGAGCTCCTCGAGCGCAATGCCGACACGATTCTCGAGGAGATCGGCATCGACTTCCGCGACGACCCGGAGTCGCTCACGCTGTGGAAGGACGCGGGTGCCGACATTCAGGGTGAGCGCGTGCGCTTCCCGCGCGGCCTGTGCCGCGAGCTGGTGCGCCGCTCGGCGCCGCGGGAGTTCACGCAGTACGCGCGCAACCCGGCGCGCAACGTGGTGATCGGCGGCAACCGCACGGTGTTCGCCCCGGCCTACGGCTCGCCTTTCGTGCGCAGCCTCGATGAGGGGCGCCGCTACGCCCGCATCGAGGACTTCCGCAACTTCGTCAAGCTCGCCTACGTCGCCACCTCGCTGCACCACTCGGGAGGCACGATCTGCGAGCCCGTCGATCTGCCGGTCAACAAGCGGCACTTCGACATGGTCTATGCCCACATGAAGTACAGCGACAAGCCGTACATGGGGTCCGTTACGCACCCCGACCGGGCGCAGGACACGGTCGAGATGACCAAGATCCTCTTCGGTGATAACTACACCGATCCGGCGACCGGTAAGCCCCGTACCTGCATCACGAGCCTGATCAACGCCAACTCGCCCCTCACCTGGGATGCGACCATGCTCGGGGCGCTCAAGACCTACGCGCGCGCCAACCAGGCGACCATCGTCACCCCCTTCATCCTCGCCGGCGCGATGTCGCCCGTGACGGTGGCGGGTACCGCGGCGCAGACGCTCGCCGAGGCGCTCGCCGGCATGGCGACCGCGCAGCTGGTGAACCCCGGGGCCCCGGTGATCCTCGGCAGCTTCGCCTCCTCGCTCTCCATGCAGTCGGGTGCGCCCACCTTCGGGACGCCGGAGCCGGCGCTGGTGCTGTATGTGATGGCCGCGCTCGCGCGCCGCCTCGGCGTGCCGTTCCGCTCCGGCGGCTCGCTGTGCGCCTCCAAGATCCCGGATGCCCAGGCCGCCTACGAGTCGGCCAACACGCTGATTCCGACCTGTCTCGGCGGCGTCAACTTCGTGCTGCATACCGCGGGGTGGCTCGAGGGCGGCCTCGCCATGGGCTACGAGAAGTTCGTCATGGACGCCGACCAGGCCGGCATGATGCATACGCTGCTCGCCGGCGTGGATCTCAGCGAGAACGGCCAGGCGCTCGATGCGATCCGCGAGGTGGGTCCCGGCAAGCACTTTCTCGGCTGCGCGCATACGCAGGCGAACTTCCAGACCGCGTTCTACCGCTCCCCGCTCGCCGACAACAACAGCGTCGAGCAGTGGGAGGCCGAGGGCGCCAGGGACATGATCCAGCGCGCCAATGCGCTCTGGAAGAAGCAGCTCGCCGACTACGAGGCTCCGCCGCTCGACCCGGGCATCGATGAGGCGCTGCTCGACTACATGAACCGCCGCAAGGCGTCCTTCCCGGACTCGAACGTCTAGGCGCGCTCGGGGGCGGCGCCGAAATGCGCTAGCATCCACGGCATGCTGCCCGCCGCCAGCCACGACCCGAGCCGACGCCGACTGCGCGCCGGCATCGTCGGCGGCGGTCGCGGCGCCTTCATCGGCTCGGTGCACCGGCTCGCCGCCGAGCTCGACGGCCAGGCGCTCATTGTCGCCGGCGCCATGTCCTCCGACCCCGCCGTCGCGCGCGAGAGCGCCGCCGCCTGGTTTCTCGAGCGCAGCTACGACTCCTACGAGGAGATGGCGCGCAGCGAATCGGCCGATGCCAACGGCATCGACTTCGTGATCGTGGCAACGCCCAATCACCTGCATTTCCCCGTGGCGCGCGCCTTCCTCACCGAGGATATCCACGTGGTATGCGACAAGCCGCTCGCGGCAAGTCTCGCCGACGGCGAGGAGCTCGGGCGCCTCGTCGCCGGCGGCACCGCGCTCTTTGCCCTCACCCACAACTACACGGGCTACCCCATGGTGCGCGAGGCGCGCGAGCTGGTGCGCGCCGGGCGGCTCGGCGAGATCCGCAGGGTCGCGGTCGAGTACGCGCAGGACTGGCTGATGGAGCCGCTCGAGGCGCGCGGCAACAAGCAGGCCGCCTGGCGCACCGATCCGCACCGCGCCGGTCCCGGCGGGAGCGTCGGCGACATCGGCACGCACGCCGCGAACCTGCTCGAGTTCGTCACGGGCCGGCGCATCGAGTCGGTGTGCGCCGATCTGACGGCCTTCGTGGCCGGCCGCCGGCTCGATGACGATGCCAGCATGCTGGTGCGGCTCGAGGGCGGCGCCAGGGGCACGCTGGTGTGCTCGCAGATCGCCTGCGGCGAGGAGAATCAGCTGTCGCTGCGTGTCTATGGCACGAAGGCGGGGCTCGAGTGGCGCCAGCAGGAGCCCAACACGCTCATCCTCAAGCCCGCCGGCGGGCCCTGGGAGCTGCTGCGCACCGGCCAACCCTACCTCGGTGCCGCCGCGCGTGCCGCTTCCCGTACGCCGCCGGGGCACCCCGAGGGCTACCTCGAGGCCTTCGCCAACCTCTACCGCAGCTTCATCGCCGACGTGCGCCGCGTGGGGGAGGGGCAGCCGCCGGCGCGCGACTACCCCGGCATCGAGGAGGGACTGCGGGGCCTGCGCTTCGTCGGCCAGGCGGTGGCGAGCTCGCGAGCCGGCTCGGTGTGGATGCGAATCTGAGCGCGCGCGCTCGCTAACGGATCTTCGCTACGTACGCGTAAGCCTGCCGGGCGGCCTCGATCTGGCTCATGCGGGTGAAGGGTCCTTCCTGCTCCACGAAGTAGTGCCTGAGGCCGGCCTTCTCGGCGGCGGCGAAAATCGGCCGGTAGTCGATCATGCCGTGTCCGAGCTCCGCCCCGGGATAGGCGTAGGTTGCGAAGGCCGCCGCGTTGCCTGCGCGCAGGGGCGCGGCGAGAAAGTCCTTCACGTGAATCATCGGAAAGCGTCCCGGGTAGCGCGCGATGTAATCGATCGGGTTGCGTCCGCCGAGGACCATCCAGCCGCAGTCGATCTCGAATTGCACGAGCGCCGGATCGGTCCCGGCGAGCAGGACGTCGTAGGCGATGCTGCCGCCCTGGTCGGCGAACTCGATGTGGTGGTTGTGGTAGACGTACCTGAGGCCCGCGCGCCGCGCCTGCTCGCCGAGCCGGTTGGCGAGCGCGGCG
>Ga0335083_10002092_pt1 | contig 26769 bp, 21 predicted proteins | sample Lox_Sample_42_FD_206716 | JGI IMG/M metagenome (GOLD analysis project Ga0335083, IMG submission 206716) | Soil microbial communities from Loxahatchee National Wildlife Refuge, Florida, United States - Lox_Sample_4.2 | ecosystem: Environmental > Terrestrial > Soil > Wetlands | place: USA...
TCGAGGAACGACCACCGGCTGAGCAGATAGGCCATCCACTCAAACGGATACTCAATCGCGAGCAGACAAACTATTCCAGCTTGTGTGGATGCGCCGCGATATTGCCGCCACGGCTCAGGGCGCCTCCTGGGCGCGTGCAGTATCATCGTCTGCCTTCTCCTTATTAGCTGCCCTCATTTGACTCACTTCGCACGATTTGGTGACAGCCCGTCAGTTGTAAAAACACTCGTTCCCCTTGTAACTTCCGATCTCGCGGCACGTCTTACCGCGCAGTAAGCAGGCGTGGTACATTGCCGGACACCGGCTGACCGCCGGTTAGCTGGTGGTGGCCACATAAGTGGGGAGTTGTCGGGGACCCGCGAACAAAAAACATTTGCCTTGCGGAAGGAAATCCCAGAAGATACCCCGCACGTAATCAATGTGGGTGAGGTCGCCTCGACAGTGGCCCGCTCTAACAAAACGGTAGAGGAGATTAAGAATGACGAAATCAATGAAGTCCCTGATGATGGGCGCTGCGCTGGCTGGATTTATGGCCGGCAACACCGTCGTCGCTCAGACCAATTCCGGCAACAGCTCCGTCTCGTCCGCGGACAACGGTTCGTACGCCACTGCTTTCGACAAAGACAAGCACGCCTGTAAGGGCCAGAACTCCTGTAAAGGCAAGGGCGGCTGCAAGACGGGCGACAACGGCTGCAAGGGAAAGAATTCTTGCAAGGGCAAGGGCGGCTGCGCTACTGACGGCTCCCATCCCCAGTAGTAACTTCGGTTTCCAACCACGGGGCCGGAGTTAACCAGCTTCGGCCTTTCACCATTTCCAGAAAGCCTGGGCCCACGGATTTTTCAATGCCTGCCAATCGCTTTAACGGTTTCACCGAGTACGGAGTCGGCATCGGACTGCGCATTCCGCATTACAACCACATCCTGGAGAAGAAGCCGGTCGTCGACTGGTTTGAAATTATCTCGGAAAACTTCATGGTCGATGGCGGTCGTCCGCTCTATATCCTCGACCAAATTCTCGAGCAGTACCGCGTTGTTCAACACGGCGTCTCGATGTATTTCGGCTCGGTTGAGCCGCTCAACCGCGAACACCTGAAGCGCCTGAAGACGCTGGTGCGCCGCACCAATACCCCATGGCTCTCTGACCATCTGTGCTGGGGCAGTGTTGACGGCAGCTACTCGCACGACCTGCTGCCCATGCCCTACACCTTCGAAGCAGCAGAGAAGACGGCGCAGAAAATTCGCGAGGTGCGCGACTTTGTGGAAGTTCCGGTGGTGGTTGAAAACGTGAGCAGCTACGCCGAGTTTCACGCCTCCGAGATGACGGAATGGCAATTCCTGACGGAAGTAGTGGAGCGCGCCGACTGCGGCATTCTGCTCGACGTCAACAACATCTACGTCTCTTCGCGTAATCACAGCTTCGATCCGTATGAGTACGTCAACAGCGTGCCGCATGAGCACGTCGCACAGATCCACATCGCCGGGCATTCCAAGTACGAGAAGTACATTCTCGATACGCATGATCATCCCGTGATCGATCCGGTATGGGAGCTGTACGCACGCGCCATAGAACTTATCGGCCCAACCGCGACCTTGCTGGAGTGGGATGACCATATTCCCTCTTTCGACGAAGTGCATAGCGAAGCGCTGAAGGCCAACCGCTACGTCGCCGAGAAGGTAGGCGCCTGATGTCACTCGACCACATTCAGCGCACCATGTTCGATGCGATTCGGCAGCCGCTCACCGCAGATGAGAACATGCGCCAGCGCTCGCGCGATGGCAAGTCCATGCGCGCGGTCGCCGACGAAATCATCAAGCCGAACGACCGCCTCACTTCGTTTGAACGGCTGGAAATCTACAACCGGCAGTACTGGTTTCGTATTCTGTCGGCCCTGTCGGAAGATTTTCCCGGACTACGCGCGATCATCGGCGAAGCTGCCTTCGACAAAATGGCGGTCGAATACCTGTACGAGTGTCCCTCGCAGTCGTTCACGTTGCGGAATCTCGGTTCGCGCTTAGAGTCGTGGCTGCGCCAGCATCCAGCGCACATCGCCGGCAACGAGCAGATCGCAGTTGACATGGTTCGACTGGAATGGGCCGAAATCGAGGCTTTCGACGAAGCGGCACGGCCGCGAGTTACTGAGGCCGACCTCCCGGCCCTGGGACCCGACCCGCACTTCCAACTGCAACCGCATATTCGCCTGCTCGACCTGCACTATCCCGTTGACGACCTGCTCATCACGGTCCGCAGTGAACTGGAAGAAACAGACATCGTGAGCAATGCGGTCACTGAGCGAACCCATTCGCGGTCGCGGCGTCGCCGGCTGCCGAAACCCGAGCGCATCTTCCTTGCTGTGCATCGGGCTGACAACATGGTCTACTTCAAGCGAATTGACCGCGAAGCCTTCACCATTCTCTCTTCGCTTCGCGATGGCATGACGGTCTCCAACGCAGTTGACGAAGTCGACTGGAGCGGACGCAACATCGAAGAGGCCATGGCCGACGTACAGAAGTGGTTTGCATACTGGTCGGCCGCGGGTTGGTTTTGCAAAGGGTAGTGCTGGCCTTCAGGCCAGCGTTGCAAGCACCACGCTTTAGCCGCGGTGGAAGCAGCGCGCTTTAGCGTGGTGATGAGGTTACCCAATAGAAGGGGCTTCAGCCCCGGCTGCTCTCACTTTTGCAAGTAACTTTTCAAGGGCCACTGAATCCTACGTTTGCGACTGAATGTGAGGATCTGAACTATGAACGCCCTCCGCAAGCTCTACGGCCTGTTAATAACAGGTGCAACCTCTTTGCAATCGCTGTTCCTGCTTTTCGTGCGCCTCTACTGGGGATGGCAGTTTGCAGTCGATGGCTGGGGTAAACTGCACCACCTCGGGAGAGTGACCGAATATTTCGGTACTCTGGGACTGCCGGCGCCCGGCCCGACGGCGCTGTTTATCTCCGTCCTGGAGCTCGTGGGTGGGATTCTGCTCGCGATTGGGCTCGGAACTCGCTTCATCGCTCTTTTGCTGGCCGGCAACATGACGGTGGCCTACCTGACCGGCGACCGCGAAGCAGTGATGTCGTTTTTCTCGGACCCTGACAAATTCATCGCTGCCGCCCCGTTCTCGTACTGGCTGGCGTCCCTGATCATCCTGTTCTTTGGGCCCGGACAATACTCGCTCGACGCTTTGATCGGGCGCCTGAGCTCTTCCCGCGCATCCAATGTAGATGCTGCGAATTCCCGAGTGGCGGCTTGACGCTCCAGGCCGTGGGCCGACAGGTATTCTCTGAAGTTTCGAACTTTATTAACGATTCCGGCCTTCGGCGCTGTTGTCCTTTTGGCAATTCTTGTGTCCTTACCCGCGCGTTCGGCGATTTCGACGCAGAGCATCACCGCATGCGGTTCGAACATCGACATCCGATTCGACAACGATTCCAAAGGCCTCAGCAACGACGTCCTGACGAACTGGATCAAGCGCGCTTCGACAGCGGTCTGTACTTATTACGGGAGATTCCCTGTCCCGCAACTCAGGCTGCAGGTACAAGTGCGCGGCGGCGAGGGGGTACATCACGGAGTTACGTATCCGTCTGACAATGGAGGACTCATTAGAATCTCGGTTGGCGCGACTACCACAGAGTCAGACCTGGATTCGGACTGGATGCTCACCCACGAGATGATCCACCTGGCATTTCCCTCGATGGCCGAAGACCATCACTGGATCGAGGAAGGGATTTCGGTTTACGTGGAGCCAATCGCCCGCGTTCAGGCCGGCCAACTCACAGCGGCCAAGATGTGGCACGACGTTGTACGGGATATGCCGCAGGGCGAACCCGAGTCCGGGGACCGCGGCCTCGACCACACGCCAACTTGGGGACGCACCTACTGGGGAGGCGCGATGTTCTGCCTGATGGCAGACGTACGCATTCGCGAACAGACGCACAACCGCAAGGGCTTGCAGGACGCGCTGCGCGGGATATTGAACGCGGGCGGAAACATCACCAAGGACTGGGAGATCGAGCAGGCGTTCGCCGCGGGCGACAAGGCAACAGGAACCCACGTACTCAGCGATCTCTATAACGAAATGCGCGACAAGCCAGCTCCGGTTGATCTGCCTGCCTTGTGGCAGAAGCTGGGCATTCAGCGCGCGCCCGACGGCACGATCACCTTCAACGACAAGGCTCCGTTGGCGAAGATCCGCGAAGCCATCACCGGCCCGATGAAATAGTGGATCTTCCCTAGTCAGGGACCTTAGTTGGGTAGATGGCTGTCAATCCCGCAACGCTCAGGTTGTTGTTATAGGTTTGAGCGGGAGCTCCGCCAAGGGCCATGGCTCGATCGGGGCCGACTGCGTACGCGGACTTGTTCCCGGCGACAGCATCCGCCGGGTCGCTCCAGGTTCGGGTTGAGATGACGCAGGTATTATTTCCAACGCCGTCAAAGTAGACGTACGCCGAGATGCCATTCACGTTGGAAAGATCGGCCCAATAGGTTGGTCCGTTGTAGCCAAGGGCGGCAGCATACTTCTTGATCTCGGCGTAGCATTCTCCCGAGCTGGTATGTTGGCTGTTCCCGCCTACTCTGGCTGCGATGTATAGGCTTCGTTTGGCCGCGGCCCCTCCCTGCGGATGACCTGTCACAAACTGCGCAAAATTCTGTTCCTTCTGCGCGCTGCTTGTCCCGCTAAGATGAAGACCGAACAATCCGGTGGCTGTCACCAGCACAATGGCGCGACAGCCACCAATGCTGGGAAAACCGATCGCAGCCGGATCGAATCCAATCTCGCGTTCACTCAGTTGTATCGGCATCTGACTCCTCCAACTGGCAAGTCACATCGTGCTGCCAATGCGGTAAGCCGCGGTGTCATCTTACAGCTGCCATCATGTGGGAGAAACACGAAATTACATCAGCCCCGCCGGATGCCAAAATCTTCGCACTTTTTTTCCCGCAAATTGCGAAAACCAGTTCGCGGTAACGAGACACGCCGGGCGCCGGCTTCCCTGAACACCGGATTCAGTTGTCTTGCGTCTCGATGGTCGACCTTCGCTTGCCAACCCAGTAGAGCGCTACCCCTCCAAGCACCAAGGCTGCACTCAGGAGCACGACCTTCACCACTGCCAGAACTTTGTTCGGCTCACTCGCATCAGGAATCACGGAACCGATAACCACCAGCACCGTTGCGGCGAATCCCACGACCGCGATCGCCGTCGCAACCGGCTTGCCTCCCGGAATCCGCATGACGCCAGGCTCGACTGGCTCATCTTGCAAACGTATCAGGGCCGCGAACATGAACAGGTAAGGAAGGAATGTGGCGATAACGGTCGTGCTGATCAACACCTGGTAGGCACCGCGAATACTGCTGCCCGCCTGGCCCATGATCGCGATCAGCACCGAGAAGAGCGCCTGCACGATCAGCGCGACATATGGCGTACCCCATCGCGGATGGACACGCGCAAACGCTTGCGGAAGGTAGCGGTCGATGCCGGCGACGAACGGTATTCGCGCTACCGCAGCCAGGTAAGCGCCGACCGCGCCCAGGTTGGAAACGCAGATCAGCAGCGCTACCGCCGGGCCGAGCCCGCGCCAGCCGACCCGTGCTCCGCTCGAAGAGATCGCCTGCATGAGGCCTTCAAGGCTGTTGAGTTGCTCGCGCGGAACCACCACAAGAATGGCGAGCGTACCAAGAACATATCCGGCCACTACCAGAAAACCAGCAATGACTAGTGCCCGCGGTATGTCACGGCGCGGACGCTTGATCTCGCTGCCCATGAACGAGGCCGCCTCTGCGCCTGCGAAGGCGGAAAGCATAGTTGCCCAAATGCCGCAATTCGCAACCGTCAGCGTGGGCTTGAAGGACTGCATGGGAAAGCTGGTGGCAGGACCGAATTTCGACCACACCAAAAATGCCAGCGCGAAGAGTAGAGCCACGGGTATCCAGGTGCCGATGGCGCCCAGGTTATTGAGCCACTTCCCGACGTTCAGTCCGACAAGGTTCAATACCAGCGCCAGCGACAACCCGACGATGGAAAAGCCAATGAAAAACGATGGGCTGCTTTGCAGCGCATGCCAGCGCGTGCCGCCGACATACAGCGCATTGCTGGCGGCGAAATAAAGTAGCACCGGGAAGTACGGCAGGTTGCTGGTCCAGTAAATCCATCCGGTAAGGAAGCCCGCAGAATCGCCGAAGGCGCGCTTGCTCCAGACGTACATTCCGCCTTCCTGCGGATAGCGCGACGACAGTTCCATCACGCACAAGGCAATCGGGAGAAAGACAACTGCCACGCCGATCAGCCAGATGACCATGGTGCTGGGCCCGGCGGCAGCCGCGAGCGGCAGCCAGCGCAGGCTCAGGGTAACGACTACGTAGAACAGCACCAGGTCGCGCAATCCCAGCGCGCGGCGTGGATGTGGGGTTGTGTCGTTCTCGGCTACCGCAATGGTTCCGGGGCGGTCGTACTGGTCCGTTGTCATCGTTGAAAGGTTCGCATCATTTGTACTCGCAGTTCCGGTTTTCGCAAAATCCGTTGACTTTTGGAACTGAATAAGTCAATCATGATGCCCCATGAGACCCCAGTTTGTGGTGTTTGCCGGCACACTTGTGCTTGTTTTGTCGGCCGCGATGTTCGCCGGCGATCAGCTCAGTCCGAAGAAAGAAGAAGCCGCCGAGTTGGGCGCTTGCGCTAAGTCCGTCGCCGGCGGTTTCCTGCAGATTGCGCCCACGCGCGACCAGCGTTTTCAAGGCAAGGTCACCGAACCGACAGCCCGTTGCCGCGGCGGCATGAACGCCGTTAATTTCCGCTTCACTCCCTGGGTGGACTGGTCCAACTATTGGGGAACAGGTGACACCTCGTCGCTTCCGGTCGGCTTCCTCTCCGTCCAGGCGCCAAAGTTTCGCGGCGTAAGCGGAGCGCTGCTCGACTTGGAGTATGAGCGCATCGAGCTCATCAAGTTCAATCTCTTTGACAATTCCGGAACCTACCAGGCGTACGTGATGGGCAATGCCGCCGGGATTCCGGGGCCCGTCGTGAAGACATGGCCAGAGATGCGCCTGCCTGCGAGCAATCCTGATTACGCAGCAGTCGGCGGAGCCGGCCCGCAAGTGTGCAGCGGCTCACTGATTCGCGCGCGCACGCTGACCGGCATCTGCAACGACATTCGCAATCCGCTGATGGGTTCGACGGGGATGCCGTTTGCCCGTAACGCCGAGTTCGAAAGCACATTTCCGGAGCTTGAACAGACTACGCTCACCAAGAATCGTCATGGCGGCCGCATCGGATTGCTCACGCCCGACCCGCAGGTCATCAGCCGCAAGCTCTTCACCCGTGTGCAATCGAATCCCGCCGCGTGCAATCTGGGCTTCGGTCTGCCGAACAACTCCGTCGACTCGAATTGCGATTACCAGAAGGCGCCGTTCTTCAACGTGCTCGCCGCTTACTGGATTCAGTTCATGACGCACGACTGGTTCTCGCACATGGATGACGGCCACAACGCTCCCGGAACCAGCATGGACGTTGGCTGCAAAACCAAGCTAGTGAATGGTGTGCAGGTTCCGCTAACGCCTGACGAAGTTCAGCAACTCGGTTGTCGCCCGCAAGATCAGGTAGACAAGACTTACGTGCTGGATGACTCCGCGCCCGGCCAGTTCACCGCCAACGGCAAAACTTACCTGGCGCGCGCGCCCAAGATTTACGCCAACAACAACACGGCATGGTGGGACGCCTCTCAGCTTTACGGCTTTGATGACGTCTCGGTGAAGCGCGTGAAGCATGACCCAAACGATCCCGCGAAGATGCTGCTGGAGCCGGTACAGGGACTGGCAGGCGGCTATCTGCCTGTGCTGCAGGCGGGCGACCCCTTTGAACCACAGTGGACGGGACAGGAATCGGTCGCCTTTCCCGACAACTGGTCGGTCGGGTTGAGCTTCTTTCACAACCTGTTTGCCCGCGAGCACAACAGCTTCGTCGATGAGTTCCGGCGCCAGGCGGCGCAGACACCGAACGCTGACAGCGGACTGCGTAATCCCTCCGATCCCAAGCGCGTTATCGCCTATAAAGACGTGAGCGCGGACGAACTTTTCAACGTCGCGAGGCTGGTGGTTGCAGCGGAGATTGCCAAGATCCACACCATCGAATGGACTCCGCAACTGCTCTACGATGAGCCGCTCTACAAAGGCATGAACGCCAACTGGAACGGCCTGCTCGGCACCGGCGACCCTGATGCTACAAAAGCTTTATCTGACATTGTGGTACATGGTTTCGGAACCTCGACCAACGCAAAGAAAGGAACGCAGTGGTATTCCGTATTTGCGTCTGGCCCCGGCATCTTCGGCCTCGGCAGCACCGTGCCGCACTACGACGTCGCCAATCCCGATGACGTAAATGGCGGCGTCAACCATTTTGGCTCGCCATTCAACTTTCCCGAGGAGTTCGTCACCGTCTATCGGCTGCATCCGCTGGTTCCCGACCTACTTGAGTACCGTGATCTGAAGAAGGACCCCAATCAGATTGTCGAGAAGGTCGCCGTGATCGAGACCTTCGAAAGCAAAGCGACCGCTGCGATGCACTCTCGCGGGATGGCAAACTGGGGCCTCAGCATGGGGCGCCAGCGCCTCGGACTGCTCACCCTGAACAACGTGCCGCAGTTCCTGCAGAACATTAGGCTGCCACGGCTTGACACGCCGACAGGCCAACTCGATATCGCAGCGCTCGATCTCATCCGCGACCGTGAGCATGGCGTTCCGCGCTTCAACGAATTTCGTCGCCAGTACGGACTGCGCCAGATGACCAGCTACGACGATTTCGTCGACCAGCGGCTGCCCGCCGACTCTCCCGAACGCAAGCGGCAGATGGACACCATCGCCCAGATCCGCGAGATCTACGGCACGCACGCTTGCGACGCATCGAAGATCATCACCGACGCGCAACGCAATTCTGATGGCACGCCCATCAACGATTGCCTGGGTCATCCCAACGGATCGGTGGTCGACAACATTGAAGACGTCGACACTATCGTCGGCTACCTTGCCGAGTACGCGCGTCCGCACGGATTCGCTATCTCCGAGACACAGTTCGTAGTCTTCATCCTCAACGCCTCGCGCCGCCTGTTCAGCGACCGCTTCTTCACCTCCAGTTTCCGGCCGGAGTTCTATACCACGCTCGGCATCAACTGGGTGAACCACAATGGCCCCGGACCGATCATGATGGAGATCGGGGCGCCAAACGGTCACGCACAACCGGTGTCGCCGCTGAAGCGCATCTTGATGCGCAATATCCCGGAGCTCTCACCGGAGTTGCAGCACGTCACCAACGCCTTCGATCCGTGGGCGCGCGATCGCGGCCAGTACTACACGCTCGATTGGAAGCCGCGCGCGGACGCTTTATCCGATCCGTCGTTCAAATAGTTTGCAACATCGGATCTCGGATTATCGAAAGTGACTCGATTTGATGAGCGAGTGGAGGAGGGTAAGATGAGTGACTCCTTGCGATCCCAACAGGTTAACTTTTATGGCAACTGGGAAGACCTTGAGCAGTTCTTGCTTCTCGCGCAATCTCCCATGCGTACCGAGAAGCGGGAAGGTGCGCTGCAAGCCTGGAGCGAATACAAAGTGGGCAGGCAGTTTCAATTTGTACGCGGAAACAACGAGGGCAAAGGCAAGCTCGGCAGGTGGGACAAGGGGGATTACATACATTCGTTGACCGCACGGGCAATCGATCTTCGGGGCGCGACTCTAGAGGACGTTTGTTTGGGTTACGCCGATCTCCGCGGAGTGCAATTCGACGATACGAGGTTCCTTACCAGGGAGCGCTCATGGTTCGCCATGAAGGGAGCCAAGCTGCAAAACGCCAGCCTGCGAAAAGCCGACTTGACTGGCGCACGGCTCATGGAGGCGGATCTGCGGGGTGCAGACTTGAGCGGTGCAAACCTTGCAGGAGCGGATTTAACTGAGGCAAATCTCGCCGCAGCCAATCTTCGCGATGCATCGCTGCGAGGTGCAAACCTTCAACGTGCGCATATTGTGGGCGCGCACCTCGAAGGGGCTGATTTGCGTGGCAGCCGCGTCTACGGCGTTTCTGCGTGGGACGTAACAGTTGATGAAAACCAGGACCTGCAACGTGACCTGGTTGTTACCCCATTCGGCCAGCCCGAAATAACCGTGGACAATATCGAAGTTGCGCAGTTTGTGTACCTGTTGCTATCGAACCCCAAGATCCGAGGGGTCATCGACACGGTATGCAAAAAAGGCGTGCTGATTTTGGGCAGATTTATCGAGGAACGCAAGGCAGTTCTCAACTCATTGCGAGACGAACTGCGCCGGCGTGACTTCGTTCCCATGATCTTCGACTTTCAGAAACCGGACGAGCGCGACTTCACCGAGACAATCATGACCCTCGCGGGACTGTGCCGGTTCATAATTGCGGACATCACGAATCCTAGTGCAAGCCCATTAGAACTTCAGGCGATTGTTCCCAATTACATGGTTCCCTTGGTAACTATCATCGCGAAGGATGAGAAGCCATTCTCGATGTTCCAGGACCTCTGGAACAAGCATGATTGGGTATTAGCGCCCCTGGAATATTCCGAACCCGGCAGACTCATCAAGGTCATCGGGCCCGCCATCATTGAGCCGGCGCTCAAGAAGCATGCCGACCTATTATCTGCGAGAGCGCGGACAATTCGGACGAGGAGCGTATCGGACTATGAGGGTCAATAGTACGATCGGACCAGCTAACCTCGTCTTTGCTCGCGCCTGCTATGATTCTGCGGCGTTCTCATCAAGCCCATGGACTTCTTTGATCGCGACATCCTCGATGCTTATGATGATCTCGCGCCGCTCGATCAGGCGTTCACCATTCCTGCCTCGTGGTACGTGAATGATGGTATCGCCGCCTTAGAGGGCGCGAACGTCTTCGGTCGCAGCTGGCAGATGGTCGCGCGCGCCGATCAGGTCGCAAGCGCGGGACAGTTCGTGACGGCGGAGCTTGCCGGCGAGCCGTTGCTGATTGTTCGCGGCAACGACGGCCAACTGCGCGCCTTCTTCAACGTTTGCCGGCATCACGCGGCTGCGGTTGCGACGGAGGAGCATGGACAGGCGAGCATCTTTCGCTGTCCCTATCACGGCTGGAGCTACGGCCTTGACGGCTCGCTGAAAGGCGCGCCGGAGTTTGAGGGCGTCTGCGGCTTCGACCGCTCGCAAAACGGGCTGGTTCCCGTGACAGTAGATACGCGGGAGCAGTTCGTCTTTGTGAATCTCGATCCTGAAGCAGAGCCGCTGGCGACTTTTCTGGGTGGACTGGTTCAACGTGTAGCTCCGCTCAACCTTGGCGCGCTGCACTTCTTCGAGCGCCGAATTTATACGCTCAATTGCAACTGGAAGGTCTTCGTCGATAACTATCTTGATGGCGGATACCACGTCCCTCACCTGCACAAGGGACTGAACAGTGTTCTGGACTACAAGCAGTACACCATCGAATGTGAAGACCATTACTGCCTGCAATCGAGCCCCATGGTAACGACGACCGAGGACGCAAACGTCGCCGCCACCCGCACCGGCGATCGGGCGTGGTACTTCTGGCAATACCCGAACTTCATGCTCAACCTCTACGCCGGGTATATGGACACGAACCTCGTTCTGCCCGACGGAGTTGATCACTGCAAAGTCATCTTCGATTTCTATTTCGACGATGTGAGCGAAGCCGCCGCCGAACGTAACCGCCAAAGCATCGCAGTGGGCGAACGCGTCAACGACGAAGATGTTGGCATTTGCGAGGCGGTGCAACGAGGCCTGCACTCGCGAGCTTACGGTGCGGGACGGCTCTCCGTGCGCCGCGAAGCCGGAGAGCATCTGTTCCATCGCCTTCTGGCCGCAGATTTGAAGCGAATCCCGTAAGAGATCCGGGAGCGACTGCTTGCCGGAGCCGGATTGTGAGCGGAATCGCCCCTGGTTTCGCCAACAAATCGCTTCTTGACCCGTGCGCGATAATGGCCCATGCAAATCCGGATGACAGAAGTGATAGCCGTCCGACGATTTTGGTGGGATGGAGAACCAAATCGTCCCCTGTCCGTTGCGATTGGCAAACCAGCACAGACGCCGGACGGCAAAGGCGAGTTTTACTGTCCGATCCAAACGACTGGCTTTGGCAACGACGGCTTCGTGCAGCCGATCTTTGGTGTCGATGCCTTCCAAGCCATCGAGCTTGCAATTCGGTTCATCGGTTGGCGCATGTTCGACATAAGCGCGAAGAACGACGGACGACTCCGCTGGGAGTTTGGTGATGATGCCCGACTGCCGGCAGAATGGGAACAAAAGATCGAGGCGCAACCTGATAACTTGCGCTAAGGCCCAATTGCCTAGTTATCGCCGGCTCGTTCCTGAGACGTTCACGCAGTAAGCCTTCTATCCACCCGTGCAATCTGTACGATGAAACGAGCATGAACTCTCCCATTCCAACACTCGTCTCCTGGAGCAGCGGGAAGGACAGCGCATGGGCTGTGCAACGCTTAGCCCAGGACGAGCGCTACCAGATTTGCGGACTGTTGACTACCATCAACAGCGCTTTTGATCGGGTCGCCATGCACAGCACGCGACGCGAAGTGCTGGAGGCGCAGGCTGCTGCTCTTGGCTTGCCGTTATGGATTATTCCATTGCCGTGGCCGTGCTCTAACCCGGAGTATGAAGCGGCCATGCAAAAAGCCTGCGACCAGGCAATCGCGAGCGGAGTTAGGGCGATCGCTTTCGGCGATCTTTTTCTCGAGGATATTCGCAAATACCGCGAAGATTCTCTGCGCAAGTCGGGACTGACTCCGCTGTTTCCCATCTGGGGAACCGATACTCGGCTCCTGCTGCCCGAGATGATTGCTTCGGGCCTCAAAGCCCGCATCGTGTGCGTCGACCCGAACAAGATGCCTCGCGAGTTTGCCGGGCGCGATCTGGATGATGTTTTCTGCGTGAACTCCCTGCCCAGGTCGATCCGTGTGGGGAAAACGGCGAGTTTCATACCTGCGTCTACGATGGTCCGACGTTTCGTGAAGCCGTGCCAATCCAAAGCGGCGAGGTGGTTGAGCGCGACGGCTTCGTCTATGCCGACGTGCAGCTTAGAGAAGCACAAATGCGGGACAGCGGTTGATGCGCCAGGTTCAGCGTGCGCCAGCGGTAGAGCGGCGCTTCAGCGCCGCGTCACGTGTCTTCTTCTCAAATTAAGCCGGCTCCCGCCGGCGGCACACCTGTCGTCGGCTAAAGGCCGACTCGGTCCGAAACCCACGCTTGGACGCAGGCCTGAAGGCCCGCTCTACCGGTCACGGCACCTGCTCTGGCTCGCCGCATCCCACGTCACACTCATCTGTGACAAACTCGCTTGGCCATTGTCGCTCAGTTTCGTAAACTAGCGACGTTGAGGACGAGGGAGATTTGTCTCTCTCGGCATGAGCGCCCTGCAATAGGGAGGCGTGACGCAGGAAATCTGTCATAGCGCCCGTTGGCCGCTGTTAACCACTTCTAAACTCTCCCAACCACTTCATCTCCAGAAAATAGCACTTAACTCCTTTCGTTGGAAGATTTTGCCTATAACCCTCACGCGCTCAAGATTTTGCCGGGATTTTTTTCTAGCGACTCAATGCTTTCAAGATTTTAGAAGTGTACGGGGGGAGGGGGGTACCTCCGGCGTTGCACTACTTACGGTGCAACCGCCAAATCAAGGGAGATATTATGGAGCAGTAAACATCGGTCGCCATTCCCCGCAGCTTCGGCAGGGAGCGGCTCTCCCTGCTCGGCTTCTCCGTCCTTTACACTGGTTTGCCATGTCCAATGTAATCGGGGTTGCTCGCCGTTGTCTATCTGTCGCTGGCTCTGTTGTCATGCTAATTGTCTTGTGCGTTGCCGCCTTCGCGCAGGCGCCGCAATTCTCCATCTCTTTTCCCGCGCACCTTAGCGCGCAGCCACTGGACGGCCGCATGTTGCTGCTGCTCTCCACCGATCCATCGGAAGAGCCTCGCATGCAGATCGACGACACGCCCAAGACGCAGATGGTCTTCGGCATCACGGTCGATGGTCTCAAGCCCGGCGAGCCGGTCATCGTTGACGACAAGGCCTGGGGCTATCCCATCCGCAGCCTGCGCGACGTGCCCCCCGGCGACTATTACGTGCAGGCGCTGCTCAATGTTTACGAAACCTTCCACCGCGCCGACGGCAAGACCATCAAGCTCGCTCCCGATCGCGGTGAAGGCCAGCACTGGAATCTCGCTCCCGGCAATCTGTACAGCAAGCCGGTAAAGATTACGCTTGGCCGCAGCAGTACGCCGGTCAAGATCGTTCTCGACCAGCAGATTCCGCCTATTCCCGCGCCGGTCGATACCAAATACGTTCGCCACATCCGCATCCAGAGCGATTTGCTGACCAAGTTCTGGGCACGCCCGATGTTTATTTCGGCCATCGTGCTGGTGCCGTGGGGATTCGACGAGCACCCGGACGCGCATTATCCGCTGCTGCTCTTCCACGACCACTTTGTTTCTGACTTTGACGACTTTCGAACCGAGCCGCCCGATCCGAATCTGAAGCCCGACTATAGCGATCGCTTCCACATCTCCGGCTACAACCGCATTCAGCAGGAGGAGGCCTACAAGTTCTACCAGCAATGGATTTCGCCTAACTTCCCGCGCTATCTCGTGGTGAAGCTGCAGCACGCCAACCCCTACTACGATGATTCCTACGCGGTGAACTCGGCCAATCTCGGCCCGTACGGCGACGCTATCGAGCAGGAACTCATGCCGGCGCTGATGAAAAAGTTTCGTGCCATTCCCGATGGCTGGGCGCACTTCACCTATGGTGGCTCAACCGGCGGGTGGGAATCGCTCGCGGTACAGATTTTCTATCCCGACCACTACAACGGCGTGTTTTGCGCCTGTCCTGATCCCATCGACTTCCGCGCCTACACGCTGATTGATATTTACAAAGATCCGAACGCGTTCGTATTGGAAGGCGCACACAAAAAAATCGAGCAACCAGCGATGCGCAATTATCTCGGCAATACCCTGATCACAATCAAGGACAACAACGCCTACGAGCTCGCGCTGGGAGATCATGGCCGCTCGGGCGAGCAGTGGGACATCTGGCAGGCGGTGTTCGGGCCGGTGGGAGCGGACGGTTATCCGCAGCCAATCTTCAACAAGGAAACCGGCGATATCGACCACAACGTTGCCGCATATTGGAAAGAGCATTACGACTTGCGCTCCATCCTGCAAAACAATTGGGCGACACTCGGGCCTAAGCTACAAGGCAAGATTCACATTTATGTCGGAAGCGCCGATACCTATTTTCTGAATGACGCGGTGTATCTCATGCAGGATTTTCTGGAGAGTACGAAGAATCCTCCTTACGACGGGGAGATCAAGTACGGCGATCGCGCCGAGCATTGCTGGAACGGAGATCCCAAGTTGCCCAACTATCTTTCGCGCCTGCATTACAACACGATGTATCTGCCGAAGATACTGGAGCGCATCGAGAAAACTGCGCCCGCGGGAGCGGATTTGAAGAGCTGGAGGTACTAGCCTCGTGATCGAGTCATCCGAAATCGAAAATGAGTGGAGCACCCGCGCAGTAACTCAAAGAGCGAGCACAACCTTTCTTAACACTCGCCGAGGAACATCTTTCGGAACCGAGGGTTTCTGCCTGTGCAATTGAAATGTAGAGGCGGACTAGAAGCGTGTATAGCTCGTTGCACAAGAAGTTCGAAGAGATAGTATTACTAATGTCGACCTCGGGGTCGCCCGGATCGACGCTCACGCTCTATCTTCTGGCGGTGACGTTTCACCCCCTGTTCAAGGAGTTCCGAATGATGAAGCGATTGTTCCTGTATAGCGCCCTGGCGTTAGCGGTAGCCTTCGGTGGCGCAGCCGCGTATGCCCAGACGGGCGCGCAAACAGGCGGCGAGATGCATAGTCAGCATCAGGCGATGTCGGTCGATCAGCGGCTGGAAATGATGACTCAGCAGCTCAAACTTACCAACGATCAGCAGCAGAATATCAAGATAATTCTGGAAGACGAGTCGAAACAGATGGAATCGTTACGTTCTGACAGCTCGCTCACGCAGCAGGAGCGCAGAAGCAAGATGCGGGAGATACGGCAGAGTACGAAAGCCCAGATGAACTCGATCCTCACCCCGGAACAGCAGACCCAGTTGCAGCAGGCCCAGTCGCAGCAGGCGACGGACCAGCCCGGCGGTCGCCGTGGGCCGACCTCGCAGCCACAGCCGCAGTAGATCGATGGCAGTTCTTAAGTTGTTGCGCGATGCCTAGTGTTTTTGGTCTGTGGATGGTCCCAGCATCTTACTGGGATCAACCACGCGATCAAATTCTTCTTCCGTCACGTAGCCAAGCTGCAGCGCCGCCTGTTTCAGCGTGAGGTCGTGATCCATCGCGTAGTGCGCCAGGTGTGCCGCTTTGTCGTAACCGATCACCGGAGAGAGCGCAGTCACCAGCATCAGCGAGCGCTGCACCTGCTCGGCGATTTTCTTTCGGTTCGGCGTGGTGCCCTCGACCAGATAGTGGCAGAAATTGTTGCAACCATCCGACAACAACGTAATCGACTGCATGATGTTGTGAATCATCAGCGGCTTGTAAACGTTCATCTCCAGATAGCCGCCTGCTCCGCCGAAGCCGACCGCGACATCGTTTGCCATCACTTGGACGGCAATCATGGTGAGCGCTTCGACCTGTGTCGGATTCACTTTGCCCGGCATAATCGACGATCCTGGCTCGTTCGCGGGAATGCGCAACTCACCAAGGCCCGCGCGCGGACCGCTCGACAGCAGTCGAATATCGTTTGCGATCTTGTACAGCGAAACTGCCAGGGTTCGTAGCGTGCCGGAGAGCTGCACCAAAGCGTCGTGTGCTCCCTGCACAGCGAACTTGTTGGGAGCGCTCACGAACGGCAGCCCGGTAATGCTTGCGATCTCGGCCGCTGCTGCTTCGGCGAATCCCAGCGGAGCATTGATGCCCGTACCGACAGCAGTGCCTCCGAGCGCGAGCTCGTACACGTCCGGCATCGCCGACTCAATCCGCTGCAAATCGTCGCGCAGCATCGCTGCATAGCCGGACCACTCCTGCCCCAGCGTGAGCGGCGTCGCGTCCTGCATGTGAGTTCGGCCAATCTTGATGATGTCTTTCCACTCTTCGGCCTTAGCGGCGATCGCGTCATGCAAGGCTTGAACCGACGGCATCAACCGCTGCTTCACGCCAATCGCTGCGGCAATGTACATGGCCGATGGGAAGTTGTCATTCGACGATTGCGACATGTTCACATCGTCGTTGGGATGCACCGGATGCTTGGAGCCCAGCGGCGTTCCCGCAAGCTGGCAGCAGCGATTGGAGATGACCTCGTTCACATTCATGTTGAACTGCGTGCCGCTGCCGGTCATCCAGACGTGCAGGGGAAACATGTCCTGGTGCTGGCCGGCGAGAAGCTCGTCGCAGACTTGCAGGATTAGCTTGTGCTTTTCCTTTGAGAGGTGGCCCAAGGCATGATTGGCGATTGCCGACGCCCTCTTCAGCACTGCGTACGCGGTGATCATCTCGCGCGGCATGAGCTCGGTACCAATGCTGAAGTACTTCAGCGAACGCTGGGTTTGGGCTCCCCAGAGCCGCTCCTCGGGAACTTCGATCTCGCCATGGCTGTCCGATTCCTTACGCATGACGACTATCAAACCACTTTTCGAGAGTTCGTGCAGAGAAAGACGCTGAGGAGAGACACGCTAACGCATCTCTCCGCTTTGCCAGATCGCTACTGCTGCGGCGGCGGATTGGATTGAGGCGGCCGACCAGATTCCGGCGGAAACTTGCCCGGGAAGGGCCGCGAGTGCAGAGGCCGCGGCGGAGGAGGCGGCGCAGGTTGCTCAGCCACCGGAACTGGTGCGCTTCCCTTGGGCGCATGTCCCAGGAAAGCAATCGCCGTAGCGCCACCTTCCGAAGAGCGCGAAAACTCGTAGTTGATGTCGGTGCCTTCCACCAGCTTGGCAATTACCTGCCGCAGCGTGCCGTCCACCGACATCGCCGGTCCGCGATAGGTTGCCAACGTCTCTGTGCCGGTGCATTTCAGCTTCTGCTGCTGGCACAGTGTCGACATGACCGTGCTCAAAGGTGCCTGATCGGGAACTTTGACTTCGAGCTGATTGTCATGCGCCGTCACCTGTACAGGCGCTGGGGCCGCCGGCGTGGTGGCAGAACCGCTCGCATTTTGCGGAGCAGTCGCAGGGGGCAAAGTTGACGCGGATTGCGCGACGCAGAGGGTTGCAACCGCGGCGATCAAAGAAACGCACACGAAACGGATAGCGATTGGGCGTAAGAATTTCATAATGGCGCTCAGAACCTTGGAGTCCAGTTTACTTCCGAATGGGTCGGAGAAAGAAATGAATTGCGCATTAAGGAGGCCCTCGCGCACGACCAGATGCTCTGGGTGAAGTACCGCTTCAGCGGTACAGAAAACATTTCGGATGGAGCACGGCTTCAATCGTCAAGGTGAAGAGCATTACTCTCCGCACTGAAGCGCGAATCGGACAACTCAGGTCTATTGCGCGCCTGAAGGCGTGCTCCACCCTGGCTCGCAACCAGTGAAGGTCCTCACGTCCCGAGTTTCTCCTGCACTTCTTCGATGCTCCACTCCGGAATCGCTCCCGGCTTGCTCGCCACTACCGCTCCAATCGCATTGGCAAAACGGCCAATCTGCTCGATGTTCCATCCCTGACTCAAGCCATGAACAAAGCCCGCCGCGAAAGCATCACCGGCTCCAACGGTATCCACGATATCGACGCGAAAGCCTGGTACCTGTGTTAGCTGCCCGCCATTCAGAATTGAGCAGCCGCGCTCGCCAGAGGTGACGCACACAACTTCAACATTAAAGCGATCTGCCCAACGGCGGGCAAAGCTCGCAATCGATTCGTGTTCGCCTTCCATATCGAAGGTTGCGTCAAGACACTGGGCCTCCCAGTCGTTCAGCTTCACCACCGTCGAATGGGACGAGAGCTGCTCGACGGCGGTGAGGTTCCAGTTTTGATCGCGCAAATTGACATCGTAGAAGCGTTGGGCCGAAGGCAGATGCTCCAGCAGGCGAAGAGTGGAATCCAGCGCAGCGCTCGCAGTATGAAACAGCGTCCCAACATAGACCCACTGCGGGTTAAGCCTTGTCAGGGCCTGAATGTCTGCGGTCGAGAGCTCGACAAAATCATAAGCGACGGGGCGCACGATTCGGAAGGTCGGCTTGCCATCCAAGTCGAGTTCCACTTCCGCGGTGCCGGTCGGTTGGCCCGCGAACACGCGAATGAACTCGGTAGAAATACCGCGCTCGCGAATCAGCGCCAGCGCGCGATGACCGCGTTCGTCATCTCCTACGGCGCTCAGCGGAAAAACCTCGTGTCCCAGCTTCTGAACGTGGGCTGCGAAATTGAGCGGCGCACCGCCGAGATGTTCATTCGGGCCGATGACGTCCCACAAAATCTCGCCCACACTCAGGATGCGCATTGTTCAGATCGATTCCGATCCGCGTTTTCCGCGTTCATCCGCGGCTGCCCGTCATTTTCGCTTCCATCTCACGCCGTCCTTGGTATTTTCCAGGATGATTCCCTGCTCAGCCAGTTGGCTGCGAATCTCGTCGGATCGAGCGAAGTTGCGCTCCTTGCGCGCCTGCGAGTGTTCGGCGACCAGGCGCCCGACTTCTTCGTCTGACAGCGCTGCCGCTTTCGCGATCTCGGCTGCCACGGGCGAGATCTTGTCCTGCAAGCCTTCCTCTTGCGCCCATTCGACGATGCCGCGGACCTTGCTGGCATCGTCGTCCTTGAGCACGGCAAAGATCTCATCGAACTGCGCCAAGGCTTTTAGCACGTGGACGACATCGCCTTTGCGGACCTCGCCTGCGTCTGCGGCAGCGTTTACATCGCGTACCAGGTCGAACATCGCTCCCAAGGCGCGCGCGGTGTTCAGGTCATCGCTCAGCGCAGCGGTCATCTCTGCCGATGCTCGCGCCGCCATTTCTGCAATCTTAGGATTTTCGCCATCGGGCCACTGCGTGGTTTCGAGCCGCAGCTTGAAATTGCGCAATCGCTCAACCGAGTTTGCCGCCTGCGTCAGGCCGTCGAAGGTGAAGTTGAGCTGCTTGCGGTACGGCACCGACATCAGCAGGAATCGGATCGACGAAGGCTTATGGCCCATCAGCACCAGGTCGCGCACGGTGTAGAAGTTGCCAAGCTTCTTCGACATCTTCTCGCCTTCCACCAGCAGGAAGCGCGAATGCACCCAGGTGTGAGCGAACAGCTTTCCCGTCCTCGCCTCCGACTGCGCGATTTCGTTCTCGTGATGCGGAAAGATCAGATCCTCCCCGCCCGCGTGGATGTCGAAGGTCTCGCCGAGATACTTCATCGACATGGTTGAGCACTCGATGTGCCACCCCGGCCTCCCGGGCCCGATCTCGGTGTCCCACTGCGCCTCGCCGGGCTTTGGAGCCTTCCACAGCGCAAAATCGCGCGCGTTATCTTTCTCGTATTCATCGACGTCGACACGGGCGCCGTCTTCCATGCCGGTGAAATCTTTCTTCGACAGTTTGCCGTACTCGGGAAACTTCGCGATGCGGAAGTAGTAAGACCCGTCCTCGGTTTCGTAGGCAAAACCCTTGTCACGAAGCACGGCAATGAAATGCGCCATCTCGTCGATGTGATCCGTCGCATTCACCAGCACTTCCGGATGCTGAATGTTCAGCGAATCGGCATCTTCCAAAAATGCTTTCTTGTACTTCGCGGTGTACTCCTGAACCGTGACGCCATCGCGCGCGGCATTGCGGATAATTTTGTCGTCCACATCAGTGATGTTCATGACGTGCTTCAACTGGTAGCCGCTCTGCTTCAGGAAGCGGCGTAGCGTATCGACAACGATAAAGGTGCGGAAGTTGCCGATATGCCCGTAGTCATACACCGTGGGACCGCAGGCATACATGCGGACCAGGTTGTCTTCCAGGGGACGGAACTCCTCGACCTTGCCCGAGAGGGTGTTGAATAGCTCGATTGCCATGAAGCCTTTCGAATCGATGAAAGAAACTCGATTGTAGGGGTGGGCGAGAAACAGGGTCAACCGGGGAAAGGCAGTTCACCACAGAGACACGGAGGACACGGAGAGAAGGCGATTTTCAGTTTTTTGGTCTCGTCGGCTTAACTCTAATGAACTGTCATTCTGAGCGAAGCGAAGAACCTGCTGATGATCGAGAATGCGGCCCTTCGCTCGCAAAACAACCTCGCTAGGGTTTGATCATCCAGATCACTCCGTAATTTTTCGGACCTCCTTGATATTCGGCAGTCCCATAAAGAGTTCCATCCGTGTCGATGGTCACGTTGCTAATGGGAAATCCGCCATCGGTCCCACAGGTGAAGTCGTACAAGGAGGCGTATGTCCAGTTATCCCCCGCCCTGGTCAATTTGAAGACGTTCCCACAGTTATTTGTGCCACTGCCGCGGGTTGTGCCATACAGATTGCCCGAGCTATCGATCGTGAGAGGCGCATACGGGCCACCCTCCCCACTTGGAAAGCTCTGAAGTAGCTGAAATGTCCAAGTATCGCCCGACGGCGATAGCTCAAAAATTGTCCCACCCCGTTCGCTACCGCCCGCACTGGTGGTGCCATACAGGTTGCCAGCGGAGTCAAATACGAGTCCGGCGTAAGGCGCGCTTCCGTCGGTATCGCCCTGGAAGTTGTAAATCGGGGTCTCTGTCCAGCCGACTCCAACGGTATAACTCATTTTGAAGACGGTGCCATAGCCAAATAGACCGCCCAGCCGCGTCGTGCCATAGAGATTTCCGTTATTGTCAAAAATGACGCCACCCTCAGGCGCAGATCCGTCCGGGGTGCCGGAGAACTTGTAAAGAGGGTTTAGCATCCAACCATTTTCCGTGCGCGTCAACTCGTAAACCCCGCCCAGAAAGCTGTCCGTCGTGCCGTAAATATTACCTTGCGCGTCCCAAACCAGATCGCCATAGCCCGGAGTGCTTAGGCCAGATCCGAACAGACTAACCGGGTTCTCCTTCCAGAAGCAGTTTGCCGTTTTACATACTGTCAATGGAGGTGTGAGGTCGAAAATCACGCCATCGTTGAAAGATCCGCCGAATCGCGCGGTGCCCCAGGGGTGACCATTCGGGTCGAAGATCACCCTACCTCTCGGATTCGCCCCATCATCTCCGTTGGAAAAAATGTAGAGAGGAAGTGCGGACCAGTTGGAGCCGGAGTGAACCAACTCGTAAACCGTGCCGAAGTTCGGAACTCCATATGTTGTGCCGAAGAGATTGCCTCCCCTTATTGTCACTCCTGCCTCCGGGTTTGCCCCCTCAGGCCCAGTAAAGGTGTGGACTACGCTGAAGGTTTGTGCCTGTGCTGCGGGGCCCTGGGCGATCATCACCACAGCCAGCAACAGCAGTGCCAAGGCCAGAGTTGACGTGCTTACCACGATAGGGAGTATCAGGTTATGTAGCTTTCTAAAGCCTGTCACGGACATCCTCCTTTTGTGACGTTCCCGGGCCCTTCGGCAGTCTGCCCTGCAGTAAGCCGCCGCAGAAGCCCGTTGCCAGTGCCGAGTGCATTTGCGACCTCGATCGCGCAGGGCACACGTCTGCAATGCACGCGTAAGCTGAATTGAAACGAGGAGCCGAACCGACATAGGCGTCCCTGGGAGAGAGACCGCGTGACGGTTATCGATGCAGAACCTGGAAAAGCGAACCGCCAGGATTAACAGCGGGGGCGAAAAACACGCGTGCAGGACGCTGCAACAGCGATGATCCTGTCAGGGTGCGGCGACAGCTTGACAGCTCGCGGTGCGGCAGTCAATTACACGAAAGCGCCAAAACCGTAGCAGGTGAGCGGATTACAAAATTCATTCGCAAGATTTCGCTACCGCTTGAATGAAGAGAATAGAGAGTGTTTAGAAACCTTCGTTGAGGGAGCCGCCGCGAGAAAGCACCAACTCTCCGACGCTACCTCGACCGGGACGCTATAGGTGTGGCGGCGCACGCAACAAGGGCGAGGTGCACGGCACCCCGCCCTGGCAAGTCCCTGTTCAGGACATTGCTCTCATGCTACATGAAACGACGACGGAACGCGCCCGCAGCTGCGACCAGGCCCGTGCCGAGCATGATCAAGCTGGACGGCTCAGGAGTGTACACAGCCTGCGAGAAAGCGTTGAACACGCCTTCATTGTTGGCGTTGGTGAAGGTCGCACCGAAGAACGCGCTGTCGAAGAACGCGTTGCCCGGGGTGTAGGTGCCAACCTGATTCAACCCATCGGTGTTGCCGTTGAACGAACGGTTCGCATTGCCCGGGTCCTGCGGAACAACGGCCATCCAATAAGTGCCGGCGCCCAGGTTCACGCTCAGATTGCCGACGAAGTTGGTGTACTCGAGGAAGCCGAAATCGGCCCGGCCAGTCGCAACGTTAGACGTCGCACCGGTGCCGGAAGCGATCAGCGTGCCGCCGTTACCCTCAGAAACGCCAGACCGGATCTCCCAGTAGGCGGTCGCGGGGTTCAGGCCGCTAAGGTTGTTGGTGGCCAAGCCAGTGACCGTGCCGCCGGCCCAGTCAAAGTTCTGGAACGTGGCTGCGCCATAGGGGCTACCACCGACGACGGCGTCATTCTCGTTCGCCAGACCGTTCTGGTTCGGGTCATTCAGATCGAGATCGCCTGCATAAAAGGAGCAGGTATAGCCCGCCTGAACGGGGCACTGGGCGTTCAGGAATGTCGGAACGAAGGCAAACAGCATAACGAACAGGGAAAGCAGAGCAATCTTCCTCATTTATTTCCTCCTAAAACCAGGAACTGCTTCGTGGAAGGCGAGCAGTCCTTAACAACTGCGTTGACTGTTCCCCGGTGCGCACCGGGAGCCGAACAACACGCGTGCGTTGGTAGAAAAGCAGTCTTGTTCTCTGTCGTGTTCGCTTTTCGCTCGATTTGTGAACCGAACGAACTTGCTCTGGACACTGGCGACTCGCATCAATGAAAGGCAGAGTCCTGCGTCTGCTTCTCGCGACTCTTCGGGCAACAGGGGGATGGTTGGGCCGAAGTTGTAGGTTCCAATGCCCGGCGTCATTTTGCGTCTGGCGGCCGGGATTGTCTGTGACATACAACCCGACCGCGTGTGACAAGCCTGCAATGCGGCTCCGCACTCCCTCCGGCGTGTCAAATTGGGACTGAAGCTCAGCGAATCTGAGCGGCGTCGCCCAGAACTCAATCAGCTATTCAAAGCGTTGGCAGATTGCGCTACTCTAGTGCGGTGAGAGTGGCTGGCCATAAGCTCGGGCTATCTCTGTGGGGGCAAGCAGCTACGCTGCTATGCACCATCCTGGCTGGCCAATCTGTCGCCATCGGTCAGACGTTTCCGGCAGCCATGCCCAAATTGTCGGCTCGGACCACCTCTACTGGAACCGCGCGGATCAGTAGCTGGCCGTCACCGAGTGATGCCCTTCTTCCCTTGCCTGATGCCGGAGTCCCTGCCGGGCTTGAGCCGTTCTTCCAACTTAGCAACTTAGACATCAAGTTCTCGTTCAACCGGCTGACGGAAATCCTGCGCGACAAGAAGCACGAAGGCTGGGTGCTGGCCGCTTATCCCGACCCCAAGACCAGTGACCCACTCATCGGCGCCGGATTCACCCTGAGTCTGCCGGCGCGCTCGCACCCGCAAAGCGATCCCCTGAACCCGCGCCAGTTTCTCGAGCCTTCTTCTGAGCAACTATGGCAAGCAGCCGGACTCGACATGCAGCGGTTGCAGTATATTCTCACGGGTTATCAGGCGAACCTGGAGGCATGGGGCACGCGCAAGTATCGCAAGAAGATTCGTCAATTGCCGCCAGAAGTTACGGATGATGAGGCGCTCGACCTGCTGCGCGTGGCTGAAGTGCAGGCCATCCATAACGCGCGCGCTTATTGCCGCAGCTTCGATCAGTGGACCGGTTCGCAACAGATGGCGCTGACCCAACTGGTCTACCAGATGGGCGTGAACTTGGAAGAGTTCTCAACCTTTCTCGAACTCATCAATCAGGATGCGCGACTGGAGAACGCATCCTACAGTGTAGGAGCAACAGGCGACCGGCAATACTGGCAGGAAGTGCAAGCCAGCCTGATTCACAGCCAGTGGGCGCGCAAGTACTCCACCCGCGCCATCACCGTGATTGCCATGTTCGATCCTGACTATGCGGAGAGTCCATCAGCCGCCGAACGCCGCGTGAAGGCCACCCTGCGCCCCGTGAGGCATCATCACAAAAAAGCCAGGAAAGCGTCTTCGAGTCGCGCCTAAAAGACTTGAGGTGTCAGTTGTCGAGTAACTTACCGTTTGCATTCGTGATAATGCCGTTTGCTGAGGATTGGCATGACGTTTATGAGCTTGGGATCAAACCGGCATGTGAAGCCGCCGGCATGGAGTGTGCTCGTGTAGACGAGCAGATATTTCTAGAGCACATCCTAAAGAGGATGTATTCGCAGATTGATCGCGCCACACTAGTCGTTGCAGAAATGACCGGCCGTAACCCTAACGTTTTCTATGAGGCTGGCTATGCCCACGGGATTGGCAAACCTGTGATCTTCTTGACCAAGTCAGGCGAGGACATTCCTTTCGATCTTAAGCAATATCCACATGTCGTGTATGAGGGCCGCATTGCCAAACTGAAAGAGGAATTAAACAAAAGAATTCGTTGGTGCCTGGCACATCCTGAACTCTGCGTTGGCATTCGTGACGGATCAGAACTACCACCGGAGTTGGAGACAATGGCGACCCAAATAGAGAACTTGTTACGGGCGAACAACTGGGAGCGGGTCAGCTTCGAAAGGATTGCTCGACTGCACCCTTCTTTTACGCGCGAGGCCGCTGAAAGGCTAATCACACTGGCGCCAAAGAGATTTCGGGCGGCTCTGATCAAACGAGAAGGAAAGCGCGACGAGGGCCTCGCAACTCTCTTACCGAGCGTATGTAGTCGTATTGGCTCCTAGCTCTTCACTCGAAAAATCTTTCTTACTGCAACTCCGCCGTTCCAATCGCCAACTGCCCGGAATACTTCTGGTTCACCAGCACGGTCAGGCTTTGGCCATCCTGGAAGCAAGCCACTGTTCCGGTGAATTGCGGACGATAGGCGCGTATCAACTGCTCAGTTCCCGCGTCGTACAGGATGTAAGTGATGGCGTCCTTGGGGTCATCGGCTTCACCTTCGTAAGTCACCAGCAGGCGTCCGCCGGAAACCCATACGCCGGTGGCGAGGCCTTCCTGGAACGGCTGCTGCAAGGTCATCTCCCGGAGAAAGGCTCCCGTCTGACGATAGACCCGCACGCGTGTGTTGCTGCCGGAAAGCAAAACATAGATGTCGCCGTCGTCGCCCAGAGTTACGTGGCCGCCTTGCGCGATGGCGTCATCGGTGTCGGAATCGGTGGTGGACGACTGAGCGACATTCGCACCAGGCTTCGCCGGGGAGCTTTGCAGCCTGGCTATAAGCTGGGCGTCGGAATTGAAGATCCCCGTGGCAGCAACCTCTTCGACGTCCTCCATTCCGGCGACCTTCTTCATTACGACGCCCGCTGCGAAGAAGTCGCCGTTGGGCAATGGCAGCAACAGCGCCGGAATGAACTCGTTCTGGATGCGCTGTCGGGAGCGAAAATTACCGTCAGCATCGAACTGAAGATAGTAAATCGCGGGAGAGTCGCTTTTGTCGGTGTCACTCGATGCACGCACGAACTCATGCACAGCGCCGCCCTCGGAGGTGGCTAAGACGAAGGTGTGGCTGTCACCGAATCCTGG
>Ga0335083_10002093_pt1 | contig 26766 bp, 25 predicted proteins | sample Lox_Sample_42_FD_206716 | JGI IMG/M metagenome (GOLD analysis project Ga0335083, IMG submission 206716) | Soil microbial communities from Loxahatchee National Wildlife Refuge, Florida, United States - Lox_Sample_4.2 | ecosystem: Environmental > Terrestrial > Soil > Wetlands | place: USA...
GGCACGGTGAGATGTCGCCGGACGGCGAATGTCATTACCCACGCGTTGTGACGTTCATCCTTTGCCTACTCTTGCTGCGAGTGCTACGATTTTTTGTTTGACTAGGAGGCTCTGTTCTGTACGGCGTAATTCCGTTTCATTTGGTGTTCAATTCAGTTCTGAAGAGGCAATATGGCAATTAAAGTTGGTATTAATGGATTTGGCCGGATCGGCCGCAACGTTCTCCGCACAGCCCTCACCGACAAGGAACTCGATTTCGTTGCCGTCAATGACCTGACGGACCCCAAAACTCTGGCACACTTGCTGAAGTACGACTCCATCCTGGGCAACCTGCCCAACCAGATCACCGCCACGGGAGATTCCATCAGCGTGGATGGGAAGAGCATTCGCGTCTTCGCCGAGAAGGACCCGTCGAAGCTGGATTGGGCTTCGGTCGGAGCGCAGGTCGTCGTCGAGTCCACCGGCAAGTTCACCAAGGCGGAATTGGCCAAGCAGCACCTGCGCGGCCCGGTGAAGAAGGTCATCATCACCGCCCCGGCGACCGGAGAAGACATCACCATTGTGATGGGCGTCAACGAAGACAAGTACGCTCCGGCGAATCACAACGTCATTTCGAACGCTTCGTGTACTACGAATTGCCTGGCCCCGATTGCCAAGGTCGTTAACGACAACTTCAAGATTGTTAGCGGCACCATGACCACGATCCACTCCTACACCAACGATCAGGTCATTCTCGACTTCCCGCACAAAGACCTGCGCCGCGCCCGGGCCGCCGCGCTCTCCATGATTCCCACTTCGACCGGCGCCGCCAAGGCAATCTATCTCGCGATTCCTGACCTGAAAGGGAAGCTCGACGGCTTTGCCATGCGCGTACCTACACCCAATGTTTCGGTCGTGGACCTGGTGGTTTTCGTCGAGAAGAAGACCAGCGCCGAGGAAGTGAACAATGCGCTGAAGGCAGCATCAGAGGCGGGCCCGCTGAAGGGCTATCTGGGCTACGAAACCAATGAGCTGGTCTCGATGGACTTCCGCGGTGACCCGCGTTCCTCGATCGTTGATGCGCCCATGACTCGTGTCGTAGCCGGCAACTGCGTGAAGGTAATCTCCTGGTACGACAATGAGTGGGGATATTCATGCCGTGTCCGCGACCTGATTCATTACATCGCCGACCAAGGCTTGTAGAAGCAGTCACAGGTGGTCAGTAGCGGAAGCGAGGAGGATTCTGAGCGGCTTTATCAAGTCATCCGAGCGAGGAAACTGGCCACTGACTACTGACGACTGGCTACTGGGGTAAGTTATGTCGAAATTATCGATTCGTGATCTTCCGCTGAACAACAAACGCATTTTCATGCGTGTCGATTTTAATGTTCCCCTCGACGACGGGCGGGTGATGGACGACACTCGCATCCGCGAGACGTTGCCCAGCATTGAGTACGCGTTGCGTCATGGCGCCCGCCTCATCCTGGCGTCGCACCTGGGGCGTCCCAAGGGCAAGCCCAATCCCAAGATGAGCATGAAGCCCGTCGCCGAGCGGCTGCGCATTCTTCTCGATGAAGTGCTGCGTCGTGGCGAGAATGTCGGCTTCTCGCCGGACTGCATTGGAGTACAGGCGGAAGAGATGGCCGAGAAGCTGGAGCGTGGCCAGTCGCTGCTCTTGGAGAACCTTCGCTTCCACGCCGAGGAGGAGGCCAACGATGCGAACTTCGCCAAGCACCTGGCCAAACTCTGCGACTACTACGTGAACGATGCCTTCGGCTCGGCCCATCGCGCCCACGCTTCCACCGAGGGCATCACGCACTTTGTGGACAAGAGTGCCGCCGGTCTACTGATGGAGAAGGAACTCGAATACCTGGGCAAAGCGCTATCGCATCCGCAGAAGCCGTTCGTCGCTATTCTTGGCGGCGCCAAGGTGGGCGACAAGATCGGCGTCATCAAGCACCTGATGAGCAAGGTGGACACCCTCATCATCGGCGGCGGCATGGCCTACACTTTCCTCAAGGCGCAGGGGCACGAGATCGGCAAGTCGCTGCTGGAAGCCGATAAGGTTGACCTGGCGAGCCAAATTCTCAGCGACGCCAAGGCGCACAACATTAAGCTCCTGCTCCCGGTAGACCACGTGGTGGCTGACAAGGCCTCGCATGATGCACGCATTCAGCAGGTGGGAGAAGGCAGACCGATTCCGCACGACATGATGGCCCTCGACATCGGGCCGAAGTCCGTGGAGCTGTTCTCCGACGAAATCGGCGACGCGCGCACCATTGTCTGGAATGGTCCGATGGGCGTCTTCGAGATTGAGGCGTTCGCCAAAGGTACAAAGAAGATTGCGCGCGCCGTGGCCGACAACGGCGCCGCCATCTCCATTGTTGGCGGAGGCGACAGCGTGGCTGCCGTGAAAGCGGCCGGCGTTGCCGACAAGATCACCCATATCTCCACCGGAGGTGGAGCCTCGCTCGAGTTCCTCGAGGGCAAGAAGCTGCCCGGCGTGGAAGCTCTGACCAACAAGTAGGACGGAACCCAGACGTCGCGCATGGTAGAGAGCTTCTCTTTCGACGTGGTCGTCGTCGGCGCCGGGCCGACCGGTCTGGCTTGCGGCATTGACGCCAAACGCGCCGGCCTGACCGTGACCAACATTGACAAGGGTTGCCTGGTCAATTCGCTGTTCAACTATCCCAGCAATATGACCTTCTTCACCACTCCAGAACTGCTGGAGATCGGCGATCTTCCTTTTTCGAGTCCCAACCAGAAGCCCACCCGCCAGGAAGCGCTCGAGTACTATCGCAAGTGCGCCGAGCACTATCAGCTCGACGTCCGGCAGTACGAGCCGGTGCTGAGAGTGGAAGGCAGCGACAACCGGTTCGTGGTGCACACTACCAACCTGCATGGCCAACAGCGCGCGTACCATGCGCGCAAGCTCATCCTCGCCACCGGCTACTACGATCGCCCCAACTACATGAAGGTTCCCGGCGAAGAACTGCCCAAGGTCATGCACTATTACCGCGAGCCGCATCCGTTCTTCGGAATGAAGGTGCTGGTCATCGGGGGCAAGAATTCCGCTGCCATCGCGGCGCTCGAATTGTGGCGCCACGGCGCGCTGGTCACGCTGGTGCATCGCGGAATGGGCATTGGTAGTTCAGTGAAGTACTGGATCAAGCCTGACATCGAAAACCGCATCAAGGCCGGCCAGGTGAAAGCCTACTTCAATACCCGCGTGCGGGAGATCGCCCTGGAGCATGTGGTGCTCGACACACCCCACGGCGAAGTCACGCTGCCCAATGACTACGTCTTTGCCCTTACCGGCTATCATCCCGACTTTGAATTTCTCAGTGGGCTCGGCATCAAGTTGAGCGGCGAAGCTGACAAGCGCCCCGTGGTGGATCCGCAAACCCTGGAGAGCAACGTTCCGGGAATCTACCTGGCTGGCGTGATCGTCGCCGGCATGCGCACCAGCGAAATCTTCATCGAGAATGGACGCTTCCACGGCCAGCTCATCGCCGCCGACCTCAAGCGCAAGCTCGCGACCGAACCCCTCAGGGCTTAAGACGCGAGTCAGCTTGAGGCGTGAAATCTTAGGGCAGCGTTACAGTGTCTTCGCCAATCTGGTCAGTGATGAGACGTGCAACCAACGGCTTCAGGGCCTCTCCGGTCTTGCTGAGGACGAAGTCCCCATGCGCGTCGGACCAGTCAAGTTTAAAACTCGTGGACAGAGCCGAGATCCAGATCTGCCGGACAGGAGCGTTGGGCGAGATGACGAACTTCGCCGGCGGCTCCTCGAAGCTGATGTGCAGGGCGCCGGCATTCTCCTCCACCTCGAAGTCCGCCCCGCCTTCCGCTGCGTAGAGGCTGCGTTTTAACGCTTCCAATGCGGCATCCGAACGACGCCGAAAATCCTGTTCGTCCATAGGAGGATTATAGCCACCGGCGCATGCCCCCTGCCGCTGATCATTTCCGGGGGGGGGAAAGCGGGCGTCTCTACGGTTTCGAGCTGGACGGGGTCGCGGACGCGTGTGGCTGCGGCGCCAACTTAAGCTTGCGATTGATGCGTGGCCAGTACTGGCGCAGCAGGTTGCCGCCGGCGTTCCCCAGCATGTCGTACCCAAAACGGCTGAAGGTGTTGCCGGCGGTCCGGTAGTTGTCGGGGTAGTAAGCGTTGGCCAGGCCTTCCGACATCAGCATGCCCAGCAGGCCCGACCAGTTGAACTGCCTCTCTCCGGAATCGCTGCGGGTGACGAAGACCCGGCGGATGGCGTACTTGATGGAGCCGCCGACGTTCAGGTCGCTGCGCACAAAGAAACGCGGATCCTGGTGTAGCAGCGAGGCCAGCATGAAGGTCCCGAACATTTGCGAGGACGCGCGGCGCCCCATGGCTGCTCCGTATCGCTTCCAGTAGCCCTCATCGCCCTCGCCGTAGCCCGCCGGTTCGTCGTAAGCCTGATTGATTCCCGCGCTCAATCCGGCTGCGATCCAGGAGCTGAGCGCCACGCTATTGTTCACCGCCAGCTTGAATTTTTGCTCCGGAGAAAGCGGACCGGCGCTGGTGGCGAGGTTGGGAAAGACTCGCGACTTCTGCGCTAAGAAACTGAACAACTCGCCGCCGCCTTGCACTGGAGTCATCAAGACTGTCGCCGGCATACTCTGCTGTTGCTTGCTGGCGGAAGGCGCATCGGGCGTGGCTGGCTGGCCTTGCTGCTGCGCGGCGCCAGTCAGAGACCATAGCAGCAGCACCAGCCCAGGAGAGAGAAACGCCACGATCCTTGGGGGCAGCCGCAACGCAGGCAACCGGCACGGCTTGGTCCCGCTGGAGACGGTTGTCATTCCAGTAAATGGCATGAATTGGCCTGGTCCTAATCGAGAGTTCAATCGCGAACAAGTCGCTCTAGTGTATGCGAGATAAGGTCTTTCGAGCAGAAAATATCGGAAAAATTACGACCTTGCGGTAGTAAGGCTGGTTCGGCGACGAGCGCCGACTCCTGTCGCCTTCGTTGATGTCTCACCCCGGCTCTGAGGCCGGCGCACTCTCTCTGTGTTCTGCCATCGCCAAGCCTGAGACCAATGTCACAGACAACCGCTTCCATCCTCGTGATACTTATTGGGAGCGCTCCGGGAGGACGCGGCAGTGTCTTTGCTGGGAGGAGGCCGAATGCGGCATTTCTGGATTTGTGCCTGGGTTGTGCTGTTCTCGAGCGGCGGTTTCTCACAATCATCTCCTACCATCTCCAAGGAAGGTCAACAGTGCCTGGATTGTCACGGCAGCAGCACTCCGGGAGCGGTGGAGCAGTGGCGGGGAAGCGCTCACGCTAAGGCGGGCGTGGATTGCTACTCGTGTCACAAGGCGAACCCCAATGATCCGGCCACGTTCGAACACTACGGCCTGAAGATCGCCGTCATCGTGACGCCCTACTACTGCGCCCGCTGTCACCAATCCGAGGCCGACCAGTTTCTGAAGAGCCGCCACGCCGACGCCGCGCACTTCATTGGCTCGCTGGACAACGTGCTGGGAGAAGTTGTGGAGGGCGGTCCAGCGGCCATGAACGGATGCCGCCAGTGCCACGGCAGCACCGTCAAGTACATCAGCGACGGCAAGTTCGACTTCGCCACCTGGCCCAACAGCGGCATCGGACGTCTCAATCCCGACGGCAGCAAGGGGACCTGCGCCGCCTGCCACGGCCGCCATTCCTTCAGCTCGGCGGTGGCGCGCCAGCCGGAGAACTGCGGCAAGTGCCACCTCGGCCCTGACCATCCCCAGGCCGAGATCTACGCTGAATCTAAGCACGGCGTCCAGTTCCGCTCCAACATCTCCAAGATGAACCTCGACGCGAACCCTTGGATCGTCGGCAAAGACTACTCTGCCGCTCCCACCTGTGCCACTTGCCACATGAGCGCCACCAGCGATCAGAAAGTGACGCACGATGTCGGCGATCGCATCAGTTGGACGCTGCGCCCTGTGGTCAGCTTCAAGCTGGAGAACTGGCAGCAGCGGCGCGCCGCCATGCAGGATGTATGCGCCAACTGTCACGCCACCGGTTGGGTGGACAACTTCTACAAGCAGTACGACGCCACCGTAGACCTTTACAACGAGAAGTTCGCCAAACCGGCTAAGAGCATCATGGAGAAGCTCTACGCCAGCGGCAAGCTGACCAAGACCCCCTTCGACGAAAAGATCGAGTGGACCTACTACGAACTATGGCACCACGAGGGCCGGCGCGCCCGCATGGGGACGGCCATGATGGGACCCGATTACACGCAGTGGCACGGCTTCTATGAGGTATCGAAGACCTTCTACACCGAATTCATTCCCGAGGCGGAAAAGCTGATGCCGGGAGTGACCGCCGATGTCATGAAGAGCGACTACCACAAGTGGACGCAGGGGCTGACACCAGAGCAGATCCAGCAACAGATTGAGTTCTACAAACAGCGCTACAACCAGTAGAGCAGCGGCCAAACTGCATTCAGATAAGCGTTGAAGAGAAAGCCCACGACAGTAGTATTATTACAATGTAATTACCCGACGAGGAACTGCCGTGAAAGCTGAATTGGTGCGTATTGGTAATTCACGCGGCATCCGCATCCCCAAGCCCATCATAGAACAATGCCGCTTGGGCGACACGGTCGAGTTGCGCATCGAACAGGATCGCCTGCTCATATTCCCGCATCGTGCGCCGCGCCAGGGATGGGACGAAGCTTTCCATGCGGCGGGCACGGCAGAAGGCGATAAGCTCCTGCTGGAATCGCTTCCGGCCAACAGGTTTGACCGTGAGGAATGGCAGTGGTGAGCCCTTCGCCACGCCTGGACGAGGTATGGCTGGTGGCTCTCGATCCTACGTCAGGCGCCGAGATTCGGAAGACCCGTCCTTGTCTCATCATCTCACCCGATCAAATGAACCGGCACTTGCGAACCACCATTATCGCCCCCATGACCACAGCCGAACGGCCATACCCCACTCGAGTCGGCCTGACCTTCCGGGGCAAACGCGGGCAGGTGGTTTTGGACCAAATCCGCGCCGTGGACAGGCAGCTTCTGGTGCGAAAACTGGGAAGGGTTTCCGTGAGAGCCGCGGCGGCAGTGTCCACAACACTGACGGAAATGTTTGCCCGTGAATAGTCATGAATCCCCTAGCCCGTGGCCCCTCCCCGCTGCTATAACTCCCCTATGCCCCAAAGCCTGCGCGCGCTGGCCGAGTTCACGGCCGCCCGTCTCATTGGTGACGGCAGCGTCGAAATCACCGGCGTTGCGAGCCTGGGCCAGGCCCGGCCCGGTGATCTGGTATTCGTGCAGGACGAGAAGTACCTGAAGCAGGCTCTGGGCTCGGCGGCCAGCGCCGTCATTGCCGGCGAATTCGCCGCCTCCACCGCCGGACGGAAACCCCTGTTGATCGCTGACAATCCCCGTCTCGCCTTTGCCCGAGCTGGAGCGCTGCTGTATCCCCCGATGACCCACACTCCAGGAATTCATGAGACCGCGGTTATTCACTCTTCGGCAACGATTGCAATCACCGCCAGCGTTGACGCCTATGCGGTTATCGAACGCGATGCGGTTGTCGGACAGCGCGCCCATATCGGGGCGGGATGCTGCATCGGAGAAGGCGCGGTAATCGGCGACGACTGCGACCTCTATCCTCGGGTGGTCGTTTATCCGGGTACCATCCTGGGGCGGCGCGTCGTGGTCCATGCCGGAGCAGTGCTGGGCTCCGACGGCTTTGGCTTTGTGCGCGACGAGGTGTACGGCCGCTATCAGAAGTTTCCCCAGATTGGCGAGCTGGTGATCGGCGATTACGTCGAGATCGGCGCCAACTGCACCATTGATCGCGGCGCCCTGGACCAGACGGTTATCGGCCCAGGCACAAAGCTTGACAACCTCGTGCACATCGGTCACAACTGCAGCGCGGGAGCCAATGTTGTGATCGCCGCCCAGACAGGCATTTCCGGCAGCGTCAACATTGGCGACGATGTGGTCGTCGGCGGGCAGGTCGGTCTGGGCGATCACGTTACCGTCGAAGCAGGCGCCATCCTCGGATCGCAATGTGGTGTGCCTTCGAACAAGACCATTCGCGGGAAGGGAGTCATCTTCTGGGGGACACCGGCGCGTCCGATCCGTGAATACTTGAAAGGGCTGGCGGTGCTGGCGCGCCTGGCGCGGAAGAGCGATGGATGATCAACGGGGGCGTCCTGCCCGGAAATCGGACATTGTCTGACCCGGCTTTGAACCGGCGACGCGTCTAGAATATTCCTTCATGGCCCTGGTTGTTGTTGGCGGACATTCACGCAGCGTGGGCAAAACCAGCGTGGTCGCCGGTCTGATTGCAGCACTGCCTGAGCTTCACTGGACTGCCGTCAAGATTACCCAATACGGACACGGCATCTGCTCGGCGGACGGTGCGCCATGCGACTGCGCGACCGACGATCACTCCTGGGCCATGACTGAGGAGCGCGACCGCAGCGCTGAGAGTGACAGCTCGCGCTTTCTGGTTGCGGGCGCAGCCCGTGCGCTCTGGCTACGCACCCGCCAGGGAATGCTGGCGGAAGCCGTGCCCCGTCTTCGCCAGGAACTGGCCACAGCGGAGAACGCCATCCTGGAGTCGAACTCGGTCATGCGGTTCCTGCGCCCTGATCTGTACATCACCGTGCTCGACCCCGTCACCGCCGACTTCAAAGTCTCGGCCCAGGAGTTCCTCGACCGCGCCGACGCTGTGGTTTTGCACGATGGGAGCGATGCAACCGCGTGGGCCAACGTCTCGCTGAAACCGGTCTCCGGCAAAGCCATATTCCGCATCCGCCCACCCGAGTACGTTACGCCGGAGCTGGTGGAGTTCGTGCGTAAGCAATTGGCAGTTAGCAACTAGCAGTTAGCAATTCGCATTCAGTTGAGGTTAGAGCTGGTTACATGCGATAAGCCAACGGCCCGGCGCCAAGCGCCAATGCTGATTGCTAAGTGCTAATTGCTAGTTGCTGACTGCTATAGAATCGCCTCAGTCTTCTCAAATGGAACATCCCAGCCCAATCCGCCCGTTTGAGATACTGTTCGATCGCGCCGAGCCGAGTTCGCTGGACGACGAGGCTTACGCGCCCTATGGCAATCTGGGCTTCCCGCCACCCCCTCCGGATCGTCCGTGGATTTACTCCAACTTCGTGCAATCGCTCGACGGCATCACGACCCTGTTGGGAAAGCACGCTTCCGGCGGCGAGATTTCGCAGTCCCGCGAGGACCGCTGGCTGATGGACCTGTTGCGGGCCCATGCCGACGGCCTGCTGATGGGCATGAATACCATGCTGGAGGAGCAGCGCAGCCGCGGGCCCGAAAGCCGGGGGATTGTTTTCCAGGTTGCCGACCCGAAGTTGCGCGAGCTGCGCCAACGGCTGGGCAAGGGGCGCGAGCGAAATATCTTCGTTACGCGCGCCGCGGATCTCGATCTCTCCCGCTACAAGGTGTTCGATGGCGATGTGGTTGACTCGGCGGTTGTGACCTCGCCGGCAGGAGCGGCTCGCCTGTGCGCTCAGGACGGTCATCCGCACGTTGCGGTCATAGGCGCGGGGGAAGGGGAAGCATTGGACCTGCCGCTGGCGATCCGGAGATTACGCGCCGAACTCGGTGTCGAATACCTGCTATGTGAAGGCGGGCCGACACTCTACGGCAATCTGGCGCGGGCCGATGTGGTGGATGAGAAGTTCATGACTGTGTCGCCAGTCGAAGTGGGACAGATGGCGCCGCCGCAACAGGAACGCCTGCCCTCCGAGCAGAAAGTTGCCGTGCTGGTGCGTCCGACGGTTTTTGTCGGCCCGGGATTCACCCGGGACCACATCACGCGTTGGACCTGGTTGAGCTGCCGGCGGGTCACCGATCATCAGTTCAACCGCTATCGCCGGCAGCGAAGCTAGTGTCCGTGGCAAATCACTTGCGAGTCCGCCCTGAAAGTTGCGGCGCAATCACGTAATTGAGCTGCACCAACACGATGAACGCAACGCTCAGGTAGGTGCTGAAGACGCAGAGCAGGGCGCCGCACGCATAGAGAGCCTGGGCAACGACGATGCGGCGCCGAATGGCCATCGGAACCTCAGGCGGCATGTCGTGCTTGACGAGTCGGTTCTCCAAGGCACATGTCCATGTGAGAAACAGAATGCCGCCCAGCAGGAGAATGTTCAGCCAATAGACCACCAACGCCAGACGGTAGGCAGGAAACTCAGCCAGCAGTGTGGTTGAGAATGGCGTCAGGGTGACGGCAAACAGGAACGCGATGTGGATCCAGGAAAGGCTGCGGTCGGAGCGCGCCAGATGATTAAGCTGAGTCTGCTGACCAATCCAGAAAATGCCCAGCGTCACAAAGCTCATCATGTACATCACCAGCCGGGGGGCGATGGCGACTAGGGCGCCCCATAGATCGCGTTCGTTATGCACGGCTTCGGCCGCGGGAACTCGAAGGTCGAGCACCAGGATGGTCATCGCGACCGCGAACACGCCGTCGCTAAGCGCGGCCAGCCGCTCCACGCTTTGCCCGGCGATGCGGTTGTACAAGTCAGGCACGGCAGTCGAGTGTAGCAGAGCCTGTAGGCGCAAGAATGGCAAGGTCCTGGTGTCCCCTGCCGCTGCGCCCGCGCGCACCAAGACCTTGCGCAAGGGTGTTTCAGTTGTCAAAGAGCGCGTCAGGCGTGGGCACTGGGCCAGCCTGTTTTGTTTGAACGGCTTGGCGAACACGTGTCAACTCAGCGCGTCAGCGACGGGGTTCTCCACCCTCGCGTGTGAGCTCGCCACGGTGAGGGTGGATTCAGGTCTTCCGTCAGCCGCAGGCGCGCGAGCTCGGCGCACCCCGAGGCTACGGCTTCCCATCCCATTAGGCCTAACTGGTTGCCCAGTAGGAACCCGGCTGAACCAAGCCGAAAAACAAAAAGAGCCGGAACAGGCTGTCGCCTTATCCGACTCTACTAGCTATATTATAGCATTTTAGAGCTAGATTTGTGCACACATTTTTAATATTTATTTCGCTTTTATTTTGTTAATATTATACACAATTACACACCTTTGTGGGGCTTGACACGAGGGGATGTTAACATTTTCAACATAGCACTTATATGGTATAAAGACTGTCGCATTTCACAACAATTCCCACAATTAGCGGCCGATCGCGAGCAATGTGTGAGTGACAGGATGCACGGATAGCGCGATGCGGTTGGGAGCGCCGATCTTGCGCAGTAGCCCGGCGACGTGTGCTTTGACGGTGCGTTCGGTAAGGCCCAGCTGCCCTGCGATCTCGCGGTTAGAACTGCCAACTGCCAGCAATCCCAGAACCTGACGCTGCCGCTGGCTGATCATCTGGCCGTTGTTGGGTTTGATCTGGCGAACGGCAGTAGTGGCGGTTACTCGCTCGATGAATGTGGCCAGCACTCTCCTCGGCGCCCACACCTGGCCTTGGTGCACCAAACGGATCGCCGACCGATAGTGTTCCGGGGTAGCGTCCTCCGGGACGTAGCCTTTGGCTCCGGCTGCCAGCGCCCGCAAAATGTCCTCGTCAGACCGGCTGGAACCGGTCACAATAATGCGCACGCCGGGTCGTACAGCCTTCAAAGATGCCATGGCGGAGTAGAACGCGGTCCCGCGGCTGACGGTCATGAGGACGACATCGTCGTTCAGCGCCTTCAGGATCCCAGGCACGGTCGAGGCGCGTATGCTGAACTCGCCCGCGGGACCGAACAGAGCACGAAAGCCGACCAGGCGTAACGGATCGGCTTCCAGAACGGCAATGCGGATTGGCTCCCTGCTCTTGCGAGTCCTCGCTGGCCGCCGATTGGCTTTCGATTTCTTGGCTGCCTGCTTCATCGGCTATCTAGCCCTGCCGATAGCATATCCTATGTTAGTGGATATAGTACTACGCCTAAAGTGCTATAAGACGCTTGCATTCAGCAGCCGCGGAACGCCCCAACGGTCTCGAATTCGCGGAAGCAGAAACATCAAGCCTTTGCAAGGTCTCAAGCGATCAATCGATCGATGAGCCACGGCTCAGGCGGCGCTCTTTCGGCCGGAAGTCTTGCCGCCCTTGCGCACGATCTTCACTGCCGATTCCCTGTGCGCATCCTCCACGCGCTGCGGAGGTTTCTTGGGCAATTGCGCCAGGCTTTCTTTCAGCGCGGCCATTAAATCAACTACCGGCGCAGGCTTGCGTGGCTTCTCCACCGAGGTGACGTCCTCGCCTTCCATGCGCGCCTTGATGAGGGTCTTAAGGTTTTCCTCAAAGCTGTCGTGAAATTTCTCCGGTTCGAACTTGCCGGCCAGCGCTTCGATGAGTTGATGGGCAATCTTGACTTCGGCGTCTTTCAACTCCACATCGGGCCGGCCGAAATTCTCCAGCTTGCGCACTTCCTCGCTGTAGTACATGGTGTGCAGCATCATCCCGCCTTCGTAAGGGCGGAGGAAAACCGTGTATTCGCGGTTGTGCATGGTGAGCTTGGCGATGGCGACGTATTCGGTTTCTTCCAGTGCGCGGCAGAGCAGCGCGTAGGGCTTGCGGCCAGCCTCCTCGGGCACCAGGAAATAGGAAGCCTCGAAGTAGATGGGATCCACTTCGTCAGCTTTCACGAACTCGAGGATCTCCATGGCCTTGGCCGTTTTCGGCTCAATCTTTTTGATCTCCTCCGGTTCAATGATGACATACTCGCCCTTGCGAAACTCGTACCCCTTCACGATCTCGCTGCGCTCCACCACCCGCTCGTCATGCGGGCACCAGAGCTGCTGCTTGATGCGGGTGTTGTCGTCGCGGTGCAGCATGTGAAAGGAAATGTGGTTGCCGCGCGCGCCGGAGAACAGCCGTACCGGCATGGAAATGAGTCCGAAAGTCAGATAGCCTGACCAAACCGAAGATGCCATGGTTCACCATTCCGCCCAAGAAGTTGTGCAAATGCCCCGGCACAGGATTGTCCACACGGGTTGCAGTTGTCAAGACCCAATATTGCCAAGCTGTTCGATCCGCTTGATTTGTGGGATGCGCTGCATCATGGCGCGTGATGCCTCATGCTTCGCGGCGACAATTTCCCCGTCATGCGATACTGGCGTTACGCGTGACAAATCTCATCCATACCAGGGGTTTGCCCGCTGCCGTCGTGGCCATCGGCTTTGCCGTGCTGGGCCGCGCCATGGGCGCGGTGACCGACGGCGGGGCCATGGCAGGCGCGCTTGTGGCATTTGTGCTGATGCTTGCCGGCGGTCTGGCCGGATTCCTTCCCCTAGCCGCCGTGTTTTTGCTCACTGCGATAACCACGCGCTGGGGTTACACGCGCAAACAGCGACTGGGCGTGGCGGAGCGCAGGCGCGGCCGTAACGCCTCGCAGATTCTCGCCAACCTGTCAGTCGCGGCCCTCTGTGCTCTGCCCGTGGCGTGGCTTCCGCAATACAACGAGGTCCTGTTGCTGGCTGCGATGGCTGCCCTGGCGGAGGCGGCGGCGGATACCGTTTCCAGCGAAGTGGGGCAGGCAACTGCGGACACTGCGTACATGATTACCGACCTTCACCCGGCCGCAATCGGAACCAACGGTGCTATTAGCGTCGAAGGTACTCTGGGCGGTTGTATCGCCGCTTCCATCGTGGCCTGGGTAAGTTCCTTCGCCGGCCTGGTAGCGTGGCAGCGAACTCCCATCGTCGCCCTCGCCGGGGTCGCAGGGATGTTCCTTGACAGCGTTCTGGGCGCAACCTGGGAGAACTCGGGAAGGATGGGGAACGATTCGGTTAATTTTGTGAGCAACGTTTTTGCCGCTGACCTGGCGCTGGTGGCAGCCATAGCGGTGGAGAGAATTGGCCGGTAGCCGCTGGTGGAGCGAGAAACGGTTCGCCGCAGAGGGCACGGAGTTATACGGGAGCTTTTTCTCGCTGACCTGTACCTCTGTGGTGAATTCTCTCTCTATCGCAGTGGCCGCCGTGGTAGCTTGTTAAGCTCGTACACCTCGGAGCCGACCTTGCTGCGACGCCGACCTCTCCTCGCCGCCCTCATCCTCGCTCTCACAACCTCCCTCGCTGCCCAGCAATACGACACCCTGATTCGCAACGGCCGCGTGGTGGATGGCAGCGGAAACCCCTGGATTTACGCTGATGTCGGCATCATCGGAGACCGCATTGCGTTCGTCGGCAGAGCGGACCCGAAGATCACCGCCAGGCGGACGATCGATGCCACCGGCTTCATCGTCGCGCCTGGATTCATTGACATGCTCGGCCAGTCGGAGACGACCCTGCTTATCGACAAGCAGGCCGTCAGCAAGCTGACGCAGGGCATCACGACCGAGATCACCGGTGAGGGCGACTCCATCGCGCCTACCAACGATGCGCTGAACCAGGAACATGCCGATTTTCTCGAGCACTACAAGCTCACCGTTGACTGGCAATCGCTGGACGAATACTTCCAGCGCCTGACCAAACAGGGAAGCGGCATCAACCTGGCGACCTATGTCGGCGCAGCGCAGGTGCGGCACGTGGTGATCGGCACTGGCGATCGCGCACCCACCGCCGAAGAACTCAAGCAGATGGAGATCATGGTGGACGATGCCATGAGTGACGGCGCCATGGGGATCTCCAGTGCGCTCATCTACTCGCCCGGTTCGTACGCCAAAACCGATGAACTGATTGCGCTGGCGAAGGTGGCGGCGAAGAAGGGCGGCGTTTACGCGTCGCACATCCGCAATGAAGGCGATGCCGAGATGGATGCGCTGAATGAAGCCTTTCGCCTTGGGCGCGAGGCGAACATCCCGGTGGAGATCTTTCACCTGAAGTGCGCAGGCAAGCAGAATTGGGGCAGGATGCCGCAAGTCATTGCCGCCATTGAGCAGGCACGCGCCAGTGGGGTTGATGTGACTGCCGACCAGTATCCCTACATCGGGGCGGCAACGTCGCTGGGGGCGGTGATTCCTCCGAAGTATCACGCCGGCGGCCCTGACGAATTCGTCAAGCGGCTGAGGGACCCGGCCATCCGGGCGCAAATTCGCAAGGAGGTGATGGCTCCGAGCACGTCGTTCGAAAACCTATGGCTGGGCGCCGGCGGCGCGGATGGCGTGCTGGTCATCGCGGTGCTGGATCCCGCGTTGCGGAAGTATGAAGGCAAGACTGCGGCCCAGATCGGCAAGATGGACAACAAAGACCCGCTGGATGCGTTGATGGATGTGGTCATCGCCGACCGCGACAACACAGGTGCGGTGTACTTCCTGATGAGCGAAGACGACGTGAAGCTGGCCATGCGCCAGCCGTGGGTTAGCGTCGGCACCGACTACGCAGCGATCAGTCCTACGGGACCGCTGGGCGAGTCGAAATCGCACCCGCGGGCCTACGGAAGCTTCACGCGTATTCTCGGCAAATATGTGCGCGAGGAGCACAATCTGCCGCTGGAGGATGCCATCCGCAAATTCACATCTCTGCCGGCACAGCGCGAGAAGTTGGACCATCGCGGGCTACTACGCAGCGACTACTTCGCCGACATCACTATCTTCGATCCGGAGAGGGTGCGCGACACGGCGACGTTCGACGATCCCAACCGGCCGTCGGTGGGATTGGAGTATGTCTTCGTGAACGGCGTGCTTTCGCTGGAGCACGATAAAGTGACCGGCCAGGTTGGCGGGCGTCCCTTGCGGGGACCGGGATACATCATGCGCGACTACAATGCCGAAGGCTTGCCAGTTCGCGGCAAAATCCAGGGCGTGGTAACCGACGACTCCGGCTGGCCGCTGCCGCGAGCATCCGTCACGCTATCCGACGCGGGCGGGAAGGTTTTGGGAACGGCAACCTCGCAGAAGGATGGCCGCTACGAATTTGTGCTGGAGAATCCGTGCAACGGCTGCTCAGTCAAGGCTGAGCGTATGGCCTTCGCAGGGCAGCCGAAATCCGGGGTGGACTACAACGGCTCGAACTCGCTGTGGTTCGGGTTTGCGATGGCGAGATCGAAGTAGAGCTCAGGTTTCAGTTTTTCACGCCCAGCCTGAGTGACTCGTTGTTGCAGTCGGCGGCAGGCGTTACAATCGAGCCGAATTCTGCCGGACCGATCGCCTGCGCATTAGCGCGAAGTATGGCGGCTTCGCTGCGATAAAGGTCTGGACCGGCGCTGTTTGCCCAGGAGGCAGGTTGTGAAGAAAGACGCGCCACGCGAAATATCGGTGTTCATGGCTTCGCCGGGCGACTTGGCGCCTGAACGCAAGCTCTTAAGGACCATGATTGAAGATCTCAATGCCGGCTTCGGCGATGGCGCGGGAGTGAAGTTCGTTGCGCTGGGCTGGGAAGATGTGCCGGCGGAAACAGGATACCGCCCGCAAGACGTCATCAATCAGGAGATCAAGAAGTCCGACGTTTTCATTCTGGCCTTGCATCGCCGGTGGGGACAGCCGGCGCCGGATTCCAAGGCCACCTCGTACACCGAGGAAGAGTTTCGTCTGGCCATGGAGCTGTGGGACAAGAAGAAAGCCCCAACCGTACTGGTTTTCTTTAAAAGCGTGGACAGCGCTTCCGTGGCCGATCCCGGCCCTGAGCTGGCAAGAGTTCTGGCCTTCCGTAAAGAACTGGAGCAGGGGCGCCGGACCCTGTTCAAGATGTTCAATGACGAGGCGGATTTTGGCGGCAAAGTAAACGAACATCTACGCCTGTTTGCGCGTGGCGAATTGCAGAGTGGTGAAGAGGAAACACCGGCGATCAATCTCACCGACAAAGCTTGGGGAGAAGCGGGCAACGAAGCGGGAGCAGCGGCAGAACCCGACCTGAGCCTGGTTACCGCCAACCAGAAGGAGATGGCGCTGGCTCGTGCTGCGGTGGACGCCGCCCGCAACGGCCGCCTCCAGGATGCACGAATTCTCTTCGCTCAAGCCACCGAGGGAACGACCGACCCTTCCATTCTCTCGGTAGCGGCAGAGTTCTTCCGGCAGGTCGGCGACCCTGAGAACGCCAGCCGGCTAGTCCAACGTCAGGTTGCGGTTTCCCGCGACCGGACGATCGCTGCGCGCCACTACCTGGCCCTGGTTCCTCAGGGGTTCTTCTCATATATGACGGAGCAGTCTTTGGAGCAGATGCTGGCGCTGATGCAGTCCGACGATGCCGATGCCGCAGAGACGCGCAGCATCTATGAGGAGGCCTTCGGAAAGGGCCGGCTGGAGCAGGTCCTGCTGGAGGCTATGGTGAAGTACTACACCGAAGGAGAGCTGATCCAGTTTGCGCGCTTCCTGGCAAGCCCGGACGGCCAATCCTCGTTGCTGAAATATCCGCAGATTACGGCGGAAATCATGCAGTACGGGGCCAGCGAGTTTCAGCGCATTTACCTGCAACGACACCCGGAGCTGCTTGCTGCCGTTCAAAGTGCAGCCGAGCCGGAGGCTGGCAATGCGCTGCCGGCGGCGGGTCAGCCTAACCGGCTTTCGGCCGGAGACGCCGAGCGTCCGGGCACTACAACGGGGCAGAGGGCTGGCAGCACGGTGAAACCCGATTAAGCCCGTTGGGTACCGGAGGGCATGAGATGCCAGACCAGCCTGTCGTGTCCGATGAGAGGTTATTTTCGTCGTTCCCCGAAGGTCACGCCTACCCGTCGAAGGACGATCCTTATCAGGCGCATCTCATCGACCAGTACAAGGTGTATGTGGCTACCGCGGACAAAATCAGCGACCGCCGGCAGGCTGCGAACTCCTACTTTCTCGCGGTCAACAGCGCGTTGCTGGCGTTCATCGGATACGCCATCCCAAAAGATGTGAGCTCGTATCTATGGCTGCTTGGTCTGGCAGGCATGTCGCTGTCCTATCTGTGGTATCGCATTGTGCGCTCGTACCGCGACCTCAACAGCGCCAAATTCCTCGTGATCCAGGCGATTGAGACGCGCCTGCCGCTGCGGCCCTTCGCCGCGGAATGGGCTGCCATGGGAGAAGGTAGAAATCCCAAACTGTACAAGCCGGTCACCCATGTCGAAGTGGGCGTGCCCTGGATCTTTTTCGTTCTGCACGTGTTTGTGGTTCTGCGCACCTTCCCGTGGAGTGCCCTGTGCTCGCATCTCTGATCGGCCAGGTTTCGCGCCCGGGTCGACGCTGTCGTGATTTTGTTTACACAGGCTTAACGCACCAGCAACGATTTCCCGGAAACAAATCCTTCCTCAAATGCGTCCAACAGGATGGTGATTTCTCTGCCGCGATGGGACCGTCTTGCCTGAAAGGTCCCGGCGGACAGGAACGGTATGTCCCACTGGAAGACATTTACGATCGGTTGTAGTCTGGCGCTGGCGCTGTTTCTGTTTGCGCACAAGCCTCCCGTGCCCAGTCCAAATGCCTATCACGAGGTCATTGATCTGACCCATAACCTGAACGATCACTCGCCCAACTGGGAAGGCACGGAGAAGTCTCCGTTTGAGGCGCATGAGTTAGGCAACATCGACCGCGATGGGTACTATTCGCGCATCTTCACCACCCAGGAGCATTACGGTACACATCTTGACGCGCCGGCCCACTTTGCCAAAGGCATGTGGACGGTGGAGCAGATTCCGTCCGAGCGACTGGTGCGTCCGCTGGTAGTGCTCGATGTGCGCGCCAAGGTGAAGAGCAATCCCGACTACGAAGTCAGCGTTCAGGACGTGGCGGATTGGGAGATCGCGCATGGCCCGCTGCCCAGCGGCGCGGTGGTCATGGCCTACACCGGTTGGGACGCGCGCTGGAATTCGCAGAAGGACTTCCAGAATCTGGGGAGCGATCACCTGCCGCACTATCCCGGCTACTCGCTGGAGACTGCGAAATTCCTGGTGAAGACGCGCGACGTGGTGGGGCTTGGGATTGATACGATGAGCGTGGACATCGGCGCCACCACCACCTATCCGGTTCACCAGTTCACCGCGAAAGAGAGCGTTTACCATCTGGAGAACGTCGCCAACCTCGGGCTGGCGCCGCTATCCGGAGCCACGGTGGTCGTGGCCCCCATCAAGCTGGAAAACGGCTCTGGCGGCCCGGTTCGGCTGCTGGCGCTGGTGAGGTAAGCCCGCCGGTCGTCTTCGCGGTCGTCACCACGTGCTGTAGGCAGTACCTTCCGAAGAGGTCATATCGCTTCCACTGTGCACGTCAACGATGCCCGGCTGGGTCTGGTCGGGAGACATCAGGCTGTCATCGGTGACCGGCACCCAACTCTCGCGCGATTTAGTGAATGGGTCCACGGGAAGCTGCTTGAGATAACCGGCATCTACCAGGTCCTGCAGGGACTGCGGCGCCTTTTGCTTGTCCAGAGTGTACTGGTCAATCACTGAACGCAGCGTGTACAAGTCCTCGCGCAGCGCCGTCTCCTGTGCATGCACAATGGACTTGGAGTAACGCGGCATGGCCAGCGAGAGCAGGATGATGATGATACTGATGACCACCATCAGCTCGATCAGAGTAAAGCCGCGTTGGAAGCGCCTTTTCATGAATGAAGGTTCCGCGGTTTTCTAGCAGCGGAGCAGGCCGTCAAAGATGCGGCCTACCATGTTTTGTACTTGGTCCCGTCCAGTCCGGTACCCTCCGACTTGGTGTAAACATCGAAGACGCTTTGCCCGCCCCAGGAATCGGAATCGGGGTCGTCCTGCATGGAGCGCAGCCCCCATTCGGTCTTGCCAGTCATGGGATCAACCGGGATGCGGCGCAGGAAGCGCAGCTTCTTGCCATTGGAATCCACGCCTTTTACCAGCGTCTCCAGATCAGGGGGATAACCCTGGCTGTCAAGCTTTACCTGGAAGGCGCCCCGGTCAGCGGCATCCTTGTAGCGGTCGATGGCGTCACGCATTTCCCACAGGTCGCGGCGCAACTCGCGCTCCTTGCCGCGTTGGACGGTGACCCGCGCAACCGGCATGACGACTGCGGTGAGGATCATCAGGATGGTCATCGCGACCAGCAGTTCGGCCATGGTGAAGCCATTCCTGCGCCGGACGGGGCGCGAGACAGGTCTGCCATCGTCAGCAAATGCGGGATGGAAACGCGTGAGATGCACTGCTCTTATTCTAGTCCCAAATGCCGGTCGTCAGTAGCCAGCGGGAACGTCTTGCGGCGCCAACACCGTGTATTACCCTGAGACTTCTACGTGATTAGACGTGAACAGTTGCCGGCGGGCAGCAGATATAGCGGCCGACGCAGAGGCGTTCAACTGACTACTGGCTACTGACAACTGCGTCTAGTGGACGGTCACAATCGCTTGCGAGCCGCTCGCCGGCACATTCTGCATGGAGGCATTTCTGACCATGGCGCGATTGATGCTTAAGGTTGCCTGTCCCGGTGCGAGGGCCTGGAAAGTGAGAGTGAACACCGCCCCGTCACCGGTGATTCCACCGCTGCCGGGCGGGCGCGACGCGGTGAGCTGCAGGATTCCTGCCATGCTGTCATTACGGTCAACCAGGGCGACTGTCTGGCCATCCTTGGAGAGCAGGGGACCGTTGGACACGTTGAGCACCTGCAGCACACGTGGGTTGTAAAGCACCTGCACCGGCACGGCGTAAACGTTCTGTCCACCGGCCAGGTTCACGTTCACCGTAAATGTGGCGCCCACGGCCTGATCGAGGGTTGGCGGATCAAAGCTCACGATGGCACTTCCCGCCGGGGCCGAAGCGGTCGGAGGCTGCATCCCCGCAGCCGGTGAAGGCCCCGGCCCCGGCGGCATAGCCTGACCGCCAGGAGTTTGCGGATAGTTCTGCGCTGCTCCCGGACCGGCCGGCGCACCATTGTTGGGCTGCGATGACTGCCCGCTGTCGCGACGCAGAGAAATCGTGTTGGCGGTGCCCACGTCGATGGCTTTCAGGTTAGCGGCAGTGACGTCCTGGGCACGCACAATGTGCGGGATCAGCACGAAAACAATCTCGTTGTCCTTGACCTCTTTCTGTTCTGACGAGAAGAAATATCGGAAGAAGGGAATCTGCGCCAGCCCCGGAATTCCTGACAAGGACTTGGTCTGCGTGTTCTCCAGGATCCCGCCCAGAATGTTTACTTCGCCTTCCCTCAGGCGAATATCCTGCTCGATCTTGCGCTGCCCGATGACCGGTTGCTGAATGCCGCCGATGTTCTGATACGAATCTACCGCCGAGATGTCCATGGAGAGCTTCAGCGTGATCTCATCGAGGCCGTGTACGTGCGGCGTAATGTCGATGTTGACACCGACGTCGATATAGTTGAATTGCGTGTTGACTAGCGGGTTGATACCAACACCGCCGATACCGGGCTGAAACGATCCCGTGGCGACGGGAACGCGCTCACCGATTTTCAGCGAAGCCTTCTGGCCGTCCGAAGCCCGGATTTGCGGCTGCTGAATCAGCTTGCTGCTGCTATCGCTCAACAGGAAGTTGGCCGTGGTCGCCGGAATGGTCACAGCGAAATTCGTAGCGTTGATGTGCGCTAGCTCGTTCAGCGTAATGGTGCCCGTACTGGCGCCGGTGGTGGTAGTAATGGTCCCGTTGCCCGTGCCGACGTTTTGTCCGGAGGTCGAAGTGGTAGTGCTTGTGTTGCTCTGCAGAGCAACGGTCACGCTGGCCGGTGGCTGGATGCCCAGATTGCGCAGCTTGTCGCGATTGACCTGCATGATGGCCACTTCCACCACCACCTCAGGCCGCGACTTGTCCAGATCTTCGATCAGCTTCTCGGCCATGGCGATCTGGTCCGGAGTGCCGCGCACAACAATCGCCTGCTGCGAAGGGAATTGCTGCAGCCGCTGGGTGTCCAGCAAGGTGCGAAGGATGTTCACTAGGTCCTGCAGCTCGTTCGGTTGCGAGAGGTTACTCAGGTAGAAGGTGCGGATGACGCTCTGCTCAACTTCCTTACGCTTGGCGGGAGTGTCGGCGGCAACGAAAATAGTGTTGGGCGTGACCGGGCGCCAGAACGTCTTCGACTCTAGAGCCGTAATCTGCAGCGCTTCCTCCAGGGTCACACCGTTCAGGTCCACGCGGACGCGGCGCGAATTGTAATCGGGATCAAACAGTACGTTGATGCCGGCCAGCTTCCCGATACTCTCGTAGATGGTCTTGGTATCTTCGCTCAACTTCAGGGTGATAGGCGTCTGGGAAATCGGCGCCAGTTCAACCGGACCGGTGGCTTCTTCCACGCGCCGGCTGAGAGCAGACTCAGGAGTCGGCGGGGCTGGAGGCGCCAGCTTTTGGCCCTTGAGCAGAAGTTGACGCACCTTGTTGGCCTGTTGCTGGGCGATGAAGCTGGAGGGGTCGATGGCAATTGCCTGCTCGAAGTCCGTCAAGGCCTCCTGCAGTTTGCCCGCGTTCATCAGGATCTCACCCTGATGAACATACGAAGCGGACGCCAGGAAACGCACGAACTCGGCGGCGGTGCGATATCGGAGGTCAGTCGGCTTCAGGTCCCACGCCTGATGGTAAAAGTTGTACGCCGCGATGTAGTCCTCGCGGGCCTCGGCAGCTTTTCCTTTTTCATAGAGTGCCTTGGCCGCCTTGTCGGATGAGGCCATGGCGGGCAGAATGGCCACAATGAGGACCATCGCCAGGACGCGGGTAAACCGTTTCATCACGTTGCCTAAAGACCCTGAGTACTTGCGGGGCACCCCGAACGGCGCGATCAGAGCGTAAGGGTTACCGGAAATTGTAAGACTCATGCCCACATCAAAAGTGAGCATGATTGCGTCGCGTACATCGGCCCGAGCCGAAGGCGCGATTGAATTTGCTGTTGTCGGGCCGATTATAACATCCCGACTCCGGCGTAAGTCGTTGCATTCCTCGTGTGTTAGCATTTGAGATTCGCGTGATGCGCAAGATCGTGATCGTCACTCCCACCCTGCGCCATGGCGCACATGGAGTAACCTCGAGCGCCTCTGGAAACTACGATTGTTATGGCCCGTTCGTCGCCGGCAAGTGATCGTCCACAGAAAGAGAAGAAGGTCCGGCGCGATCCGGTGGCCAGCGGGGAGCGCGATGCATCAGTCAATCGCGCCGCCGCGCATAACTACTTCCTATTGGAGAAGTTTGAGGCCGGGATTGCGCTGCGGGGAACGGAGGTCAAGTCGGTTCGTGGCGGGAGGGCCAACCTCAAGGACGCCTACGGTCTGGTGAAGGACGGTGAGTTGTGGCTGGTGAATGCGCACATCGGTCCTTACGAGCATGGGAACATCTTCAACCACGAACCTTTGCGTACCCGGAAGCTGCTGGTGCACCGCAGCGAATTGAACAAGCTGTTTGGAAAAACGCAGCAAAGAGGCCTGACATTGATCCCGACCAGGCTGTACTTTCGCAATGGCCGGGTCAAAGTGGAAATGGCGCTGGCCAAGGGCAAGCAGACCTGGGACAAGCGCGAAACGGAGCGTCGCCGCACCGCCGACAAGGAAGCGCGCGAGGCGATGGCAAGGAGCAGGAAAGTTTGAGATAAGGGGTCCCTTCAGGGACGACACAAGTCGAGCGGACCGTCAGGTTCGCGATTCAAGATGGAATAAACATGAAAACGACTCTTATTAGTGCATCACCCTCACAAATTGAAACCGAGTGCCTGGTTGTCGCAGTCCTCGATACTGCCGGGAACAACAACAACGGCGACAAACAAGCCAAGCCCGCTCCACAGCTTCAAACGAACGACAAAGCGGTGATCGCTGCGGCCGCTGACCTCATCGCGTCCGGAGAAGTCACCGGCAAAATGGTGGAGACCACGCTGCTGCACAAGCCTTCAGGCCTGAAAGCCAGGCGTCTGCTGCTGATTGGCGGTGGCAAGGCGAAGGGCTTTTCTTCGGCGGAATTGCGCAAGCTGGCGGGAGCTGCAGTGCGCAATCTGAAAGCGAAGGACCTGAAGAACTTCGCCTTGGTCGCTCCGGCTTTGCGCAGTGGCCCTGAGGACGCCGCAAAGTCCATCGTCGAAGGTGCATTCGTCGGCAACTTCGAGCCGGACTACTACAAGAGCGACCGCAAAGAGCAGAAGATTGACGAACTGGTCATCGTTGCCGCCAAGGGTAATGAGAAATCTCTGAAGGCCGCGATGGAGCAGGGCCGCATGATCGGTGAGGCGCAGAACTTTACCCGCGACCTGGTCAATGAGCCGGGCAATCGCATGACGCCGACGATCCTCGCCGACCGCGCCCAGGCCATGTGCGACGAAGTGGGACTACAGTGTGAGATCTACGGGCCGGACAAAATCAAGGAGCTGAAGATGGGCGCTTTCTGGAGCGTCGCGCAAGGCTCTGACGAGGAGCCCCGGCTCATTGTGATGCGCTACGAGCCGGCCCGCGCCCCCAAGAAGCGGGTGCTGGGCCTGGTGGGCAAGGGAATCACCTTCGACACCGGAGGCATCTCCATCAAACCCGCCGACGGCATGGAGAAAATGAAGTACGACATGGCGGGAGGCGCGGCCATGATCGGCGCCATGCGCGCCATAGCCCAGCTCAAACCCAATGTGCGCGTCATTGGAATCGTGTGCGCCACCGAAAATATGCCGTCAGGCAAGGCGCAGAAGCCGGGCGATGTGCAGATTGCGATGTCGGGCAAGTCCATCGAGATCATCAACACCGACGCCGAAGGCCGGCTGGTACTGGCCGATGGTCTGCATTACGCCCAGCAACTGGGCTGCACGCACCTGATTGACGCTGCCACCCTGACTGGCGCCTGCGTGGTCGCCCTCGGCATGGTGAACGCCGGCATCTTCGCCAACAATGACGACTTCTACAAGAGCTTCAGCAAGGCGCTGCAAAAGTCGGGCGAGAAGATGTGGCGCCTGCCGGTAGATGACGAATACAAAGAGATGATCAAGTCGAACATTGCCGACATTGTCAACAGCGGCGGCCGATGGGGCGGCGCCGTGACAGCCGCCATGTTTCTGAAGGAGTTCGTGAGCGGCAGCACGCCATGGATTCACCTGGACATCGCGGGCGTGGCCTGGATGGAAGATGCCAAGCCGTGGATCGCCAAGGGCCCTTCAGGAGTGGCCGTGCGCTCGCTGGCGGAGTTCGCCAGTGCGTTCGCAGCGGCCGCGGAGGGCAAGTAATGCTGACAGCGTGGTATATCTCACATTGTGGGACGTAGGTTCTGCACACCTTCGACACCTCGACAGCGTCAGATGTCTCACTGTGTGGTAGTACAGCCCTGCATATCACGGCTACTGACGTTCACAGACTTTTAACACTCGGCGGCCAGTTTTTCGTTGTCACGGGCGCAGCCTGCGGTTACTCTGTACGCAATTGCAAACCTGATCGGAGAGAGGGGAGTGCGCTAAACAGCCGCTCCCCATTTAGTTTTTGGTTGAGGGTGCGATGATTTCTGTGGCAATGGGTCCTGCAAAGGATCTCTAAATTAGTGACGAAAAATGCGCGCATCAAGCGGGTCGATCCCGGAGTGGCAATTCTTGCCAGGCGACGATCCGGTCCTGGTGCGGAAGGGAAGTGTGATGGCAGCGTTCCACCCGAACTGTCGGACGACGCCCCCGTTCACCCTGAGTCGCTGAAGCTTGTCATGAGCGGGGCGAGATAAGCTGGCTTGGCGAAATCTGCTTACGGCGTAATCTCAAAGACCACTCCGCAGCCATAACCGAAGCATCCGTTGCTGCCGCCCCGCGATGTGGTGCCATATAGATTGCCATTAGCATCGATAACGATGCCGCTTATAGGGTGGGCCCCATCGCTACAGGGTAAGCCGCCTTTGCAAAAATCGTGAAGCGAGGTGTAGGTCCAACCGCCACTCGAGGGGGTCAGCTTGAACACGGACCCGTAAAAATAATTACCTCCGGCGTAAGTTGTCCCATACAGGTTTCCTGCAGCATCCATGGTTAGCTTCTCCATCGGCCCGCCGCCAGGTGAGCCGAGACCGTAAAGCGTGCTGAAGGTGAACCCGTCATTGGCAGGCATGAGTTCGAAGACTGTACCGCCGCCACCAGGACCAAACAACGTTGTAGTTCCATAGAGATTTCCCGAAGGATTTAGAATCAGCCCTCCTTGTGGATTCTCTCCATCGCTGAATTGGAAGGCATGGACGACTTGCTCCGTCCAACTCGATCCAGAAGGTGACAACTTGTAGACTGCACCGGCGCCGCCCAGACCAGTAGTGTTGAACACGCCGAAGAGGTTGCCAGATTTGTCGAAAACGACACCACCCCAGGGGTTACCTCCGGTGCTGTCATTGTGGGCGGAATAGAGCACGGTTTCGGACCATCCGCCGCCCGAGGGCGTCAACTCGTAAATAGTCCCGGCATCGGCGCCGCCTCCGTAGACCGTCGTACCATAAATATTTCCGGAACTGTCGACCGTGAGGTCGCCTTGAGGTTCCCTTCCATCGTTCGGGGGGCCCGCGAAGCGATAAAGGATGGTTTCAGCCCAGGGAGCGAGCGCTGATTTTGGGGCTGCGGGCAACGGTTTGAGATGGAAAACGGTGCCGCAACAGCCCCCGTCTCCCGTCGCATAAGTCGTGCCGTAGAGGGTACCATCGGTCGCCACCGTAACCCGGCCGTATGGCTCAGTACCATCATTGTTAGCGGCAAAGCTGTAGAGCGGCACCAAAAGCCAGCTAGAGCCGGAGCGTTTAAGCCTGAAGACGTTGCCGTTACCGACGTTAAACCCGCCGGCCGTAGTTCCGTAGAAGTTTCCCGAAGCATCCATGGTCAATCCGGCTTGCGGATATGCTCCATCCCCTCCGCCACTGAAGGCGTGAATGACCGTGTAGGTTTGCGCATTGGCCGGTGCGGTTGCAAGGATTGCAAGGTTCTGGGCCATGCCTAATAACAAGGTGGTCACTGCCGCTCGCGCAAGGCATGTCAGGTTTTTCTCGAAAACGAGAGGAGAGGTGGCTTTCATCGTGGCCTCCTGAAGAGACTCCCGATCAGGAATCGGGGCCCACAACGGGCACCATGATATCACTCATG
>Ga0335083_10002094_pt1 | contig 26742 bp, 27 predicted proteins | sample Lox_Sample_42_FD_206716 | JGI IMG/M metagenome (GOLD analysis project Ga0335083, IMG submission 206716) | Soil microbial communities from Loxahatchee National Wildlife Refuge, Florida, United States - Lox_Sample_4.2 | ecosystem: Environmental > Terrestrial > Soil > Wetlands | place: USA...
GACCGTGTTCGTCGAGCCATTCGCCGACGCGATCTGGGCCCCCGGCACCATCACACGAGATGCTCTCGGTGGTGTACGTCAGTGCCAGCCGACCGAGGCCGGCGCACGTGATCTCGGCCTGGCCGAGCACGCCCGGCGCGACGCTGGGGGTCGCCGCGGAGAGCGTCTCGTACATGTCCTGCTCGACCAGGAAGCCGGGCGCGAGGAGGGTCCGGTAGCCCTGATGGCGGCCGCGGCCGACCAGGAATGGCCACGCTGGCGTGTCCTGATGCGTTGAAGTCACCACGTGCCCCGCAGTTCCGACTGCGGAAGGGACGCCTCAAGCCGCAGAACCGTTCGGTCGAAGTCCGCCATGACGAGCGCGCGTAGATGTTGTAGTTGAGCGAACTCTCGTGCTGCGGCGTCGCGTTGTTTCTCCAACTCCTGCGCGGTGACGTCCAGCGGCGCTGCCATCCATTGCAGATAGGCGGTGGTGAGCCGTTCGCTGAAGGTCAGGCCGTATGCGGCGGTCAACAGACCCCGGGCGGCCACCACCGCCGGGCGCGCCAGAGCGACGGCGATCGCGTCGAGTCGGTGTGCGCGCAGCGCTTTGCGTCCCTCCTCGCGCAACCCGTTGAGAGCACCAGTGTCGAGCGTCGCCTCAACCTGCTTGAAGAGGTCGGGCAGCACCGCGCTGAACGGCGCGTCGACATTGTAAGGACGCAGAATTCCCCCGCGCCGTTTGCTGACCGTTCCGTCGACGATATGCGCGAACTCCCGCCCTACCGCGCTGACCGGAATGAGGCGCACAACCTGGCGCGAGCTGTGCTCGTGCACGAGCGAGCTGAAATGCTCGAAGCCCATCAGGGCCTCAATGACACAGTCGAGCCGTTGTTGATCGTCGGCATCCTGCGGTTCCCCGAAATTGCGCACGAGATCCCACTTCGTCAGCACGAACTGGATTGGGCAAGAGGCCCGCGCCATGAACCCGAACAGCGGCCGCAGGGTATTGCGGAAGTGTGTTTCGCCCGCAGGTATTCCCTGCAGCAATTGCCAGACACGGTAGCCGTCGATGATTCCCAGCAGTGAGTCCGCGCCCTCCATCGCGGCAGCTAGCTCAGTGAGCGACGTACTGCCGCCTTCCTGTCCACGTTCAAGCACCTCACCCGCGTAGTCGAGGTAAGAGACGCGAAGCACCGGAGCCCTGGCACCGCTGGCGTCGTCAACAGCGACACAGTCGAAGACGAACTCACGCATGTCGCCAACACGTGTGCCGAGCGGAAACGGCTTCGTCGTGTCGCTCACCGAGCTGTAGATCTCCGACAGCAGGATCCGCTGCTCGGCGCTCGTGTCGAGATAGTAACGCCGGTGCTGCGAACGGTGATCGAGCTCGTGAAACATGCTCGAGAGAAACACCGTCTTTCCACTCCCCGAAGCGCCAAGCGCGAGGACACGGAAGATCGGCGACACGCGTCCGTCCTCTGCGGGGCTCGCTGTTACGGCGTCGCTCGACGCTGACACCCCGCTGCGACGCTGATGCGCGGCTCGCAGTCTCGACGACAACCTGATCAGCGCTGTGACGACGACGATCAGGACCAACACGCCTATGAGTGCGCCCACAGCTCCCCCCTATCCAGAGCGATTGGTGTCCTCAACGAGATCCGCTGATGCCCGGAGGACGGAACTTCCCGACGGACAGAGTCGGCACCACCGCCCCTGATACATCGAGCGGCAAAACCCAATTGATGCGGCCGGTCATGGCGACTGATACTCGGTCATGCCCGGGTGCCGAGCGGCGCGAGACGCCGCGGCCCATGCGCGCGACCGCACCTCGCCGCGGCGGGCGAGCAGATGCCGCTCATTTTGGGAGCGTGGCGGGTTCACCCCCGCACGATCGCATTCGTGTTCTCGCGGGCCAAGAGCCGGCTACCGCGTTGGCGACAACGAGTCGTCCAGCAGCGCCGTCGTGTGCGGCCCGCTTAGCCAGGTCGTGAGGCGCCCGCGGTCAACCAGCCCGGACGAGCGCGATACCGGCGACGTGGCCGCGCGTCAGCGGTGTGGTCTCGTGACCGCAATTCCCGCGGAGCGGCAACCGCGGCGCCCCGGCCGGTCCCCCGATCCTCCCCCTCGCCACGGGAAGGTGGTCTTTTCGTTAAAGGCAGGGCGAGCGTTCACGGTCATCGGAATGGCGGCCGAGGTTTGAGCTCAAGCCTTGAGCTCAATCTCAACGAATACCGCCGTGCGCCCGGCTCGGTTGATGACGTTGTGCTCGGTGCCTGCTCGCCCGAGATACGCACCCCCCGCTTCCTGGGTCATTTCGCGGGTCGTGCCGTCTGTCTCCGTGATTTCGAACGTCCCCCCGCTGATCGGCACGACGATGTAGTCGTACTCGTGCCGATGGTGGCCGGTGTCCTGACCGTCCTCGAACGTCCATGTCGTAACTCTGACTCGATCGTCGTCTGCACTGATGTCGAATTGTGCGGTTGGCATGTCCTGCGTCTTCTAGCAGACCGCCGGCAGCCACTCAGGCTTTGGTGGGCCGGGGCACATCTCGCGGCGCACCGCGTCGCGAGCCTAATGATCGCTCACTCCGGCGGGCGATTCCGGCTCGCGATCGGATCGGCGACCTGGAAGCTGCGGGACCGTCGCGGACAGGTCCGAATCTGACATTATCCGTACCGATCCCGGGATCGGCTGCTTCTCCGTGGCGTTCGATGCGCACAAGCGCGCGAAGCCGGCGGCGGTGTTGCAAATACGGGACGGGCGGCCGGGATGACCAGAATCGAGACGAGGGATGAAAGGTCCGCGCTACACACGAGCCTCGACAGCCTCTGAGGGGTGGACATGCTCCTGAGGCCACGCGTCTGCGGAAGCGATCCTCGTGTGGCAGACGACCGGGCGGGCTCCCCCGGTCGGTTGCGACCTCGTGCTACCCGCAGGAGCATTCATGCTCTCGGCATTCACCTCCAGGTTCTTTGAAAATCGCTCGCGCGTCGCGCGATGGCTGCGCGGCCGTCGAACGGTCACGATCGGTCCCGTCGCCATCGCGCTGTCCGTCACCGCCGTGATTGTCCCGCTGGCCCTCTGCGAGGGTTCGTTGGCCGCGCAAGCTGCCGCTCCGCCTAGGGCCGGTGTCGTCGCATTGACGCCTGCCCCCGGCCAGCCGGACCCCACGAACCTATGGGACTCCGAGCCGATACCGGCCGTCGTGGCGGCCGCCAAGCTGGCGCAGCGCCACGCGCCGCTGCCCAGGCCGATCGTTCCTTCGCCGCAGGAACTCGCGCAAGAGAACGCCACAGGCGGCGGCATCGTTCCCCCTGCCTGCGAGCCGGCGTTCGGACCCGGCGTGACCGCCAACGTGTGCCGTCTCGGCGACACTGCGTCGACGCGAGTCGTGGTTGTGCTAGGGGACTCCCACGCGGGCACGTGGATGCCGGCCATGGTGGCGGTAGCCCGTGCACAGCACTTCGCGGTAGTCCCGCTGAACAAGCCCGGGTGCTTCGTGAGCCGCGTGTACACCGATCTCCCAGGGTTCCCGTGCGCCAGTTGGTATCAGTGGGCGCTCGCGCAAGACAAGGCGCTCCATCCCGTGGCGACGATCGTAGCGTTCCTCCTCGCCACCTATCTGCAGCAGCACCTAGCGTTGACCGTAGGCGACATGAAGTCTGTGCTGTCGCAGGTGACACGTGGGGTACTCCTCAGCGACCCGCCCAGTCAGATTCAGCAGGGGTCCGTGTGCATCTCGAAGCGGAACGCGAACATGGGTAGATGCTCCGCGCGCGTGCCCCGCACTTATCTCACCTTGATGCAGGCGCTGGCGCGCATGACAGCTCTGACTCACCATCCGGCGATCCCGACGCTGCAATGGTTCTGTGCCGACGGCATCTGCCCGATGGTTATCGACCACACGCTCACCACACGCGACGCAAGCCACATGACGAGGCAGTACAGCACCGCTCTTGCGCCGCTGCTCAATCTCGAACTGAAGCCCATCCTCGCCAGGCGGAAGCGTTAGCGGGCGTGTTAACCAAGCCGGTCGAACGGATCCTGGAATCGCTGGCCATGCACTCCCAACGAAGCAACCAGCCTGCACGCTACTTTGTCCCGCAGGCGCGGATCGCCGAGGCGAGGATGGCGGCGTGGCTGTTCCAGGCCGCCCGGGAGTCGGGGTGCGTTCCATCGGGGGATAGCCGGATCCGGCCGGAGGCGACCGCCTCTGACCAGCGCGCGAGCTGCATGCGAGCCGGACCGTAGCGTCTGGCCAGCGAGTACAGGACGGCGTTCAGGGCACGGCTCGGGCCTTGTCGCCAGATTGTCGCAACGACGAGGCAGCGGCTCGGCCCGATCATCTGCAAGGCAGACGTGAGTTGCCGCCGGTATGCCCTGGGACTTGACCGCCAGTCGTTGGTCCCGAGCGCAAACACGACGACGCGCCCGAGTCGCTGCCTGCGCAGCAGCGACAAGCCCTTGACCGAGGGTCGGCCCCAATGGGCGGAGTAGGAAACGAACTTGTAATCTGGACCAAGATCTGCGGGTAGCTCCGACCACGACCCGACGGTCAGTGAGTCGCCCTGCACGGTGACGGTTATCCCCGGTGTGCCCGTCCATCGGGCTGATACCTGGATGTTGGTCGACTGGATGTTTCCGGCAGCGTCGTAAGCCTTGGCCTTGAGAAGGTGCATGCCGGGCGACAGTGCGGCCGCACCGAGCTCGCACGTGTAGGGCGGCGCCGTGTCCGTCGTCAACGTCGATCCGTCGAGACCAAAGGTGACCTTCGTGATCGGGATGACGTCATGGACGGTTACATCGCAGGTGGAACCCCGCAGGACACCTCGTACCGTGTTGCCATCTCTGGGTGCCAGCCACTTGATGGAGAGCGGGCCGCTTGAGCCGCCAGACGGGCGGGTAGCTCCGGGGTCGAGCGCGCGAGCCCCAACGCCGGCGCAGAGCGCCAAGACGCCGACCATGAGCGCATACAGCCACGCCCGCCGAATCACAACGCCCATCGCCCCAAGGGACACTCCGGTAGGGCGTTCCAGCTCACCGATTCGGGGCTGGAGCGCGATGTCTGTGCTACCCGAGCTGCGAGTCGGCTCCCGCGAGCGCTGAGCAATGGCGCCAGCATGGTCTCCCCGCGGTTGTGCGCGTGCCTATCGACGGTGGCGACGTGCCCATTCCGGTCACGGTGCCTTCGAAGAGAAAACCCTCCGCCACGCCCGGCGTGAGCGCGTCGAGTGTCGACGCGATGCTGCGGTCGCGGACGAAAACGCGCAGTTGAGTAGCAGCATTGCCAGAAGCGCGCCGCTTGGTGTTCGCAGGGGAACGCGACGGCCGGTGTGCCCTGCGAGCTCCCCGCGTACCTCATCACCCGTCCGCGTTGGCCTGGCGAACGTCGTCGATGTCGATATGCGGTGCTGCTCGCGGTTCGGATAGGAGCGCGCACGGTCGAGACAGGCCGCATTCCGGTCTCTCCCGCCTTTGCGTCATCTGCGCGGTCTCGAAGGCTCGTAGCAGTCCCCATCTACCCCGAAGGCTGCCCGCACAGGCCTTCGGATACCGAAAGGCTGTCAAGGCCTGTCGAATATTGACCCTCTAGCGCCGGTCGAAATTGCCCCCCCTGAGGGTTCGCGCCAGTTGGCGGCGAATTCTCGCGAACCTGAGCCCGCGGCCCGAGGCGGAGCGAGATGCCGCCGGGGCGTCGTCCGGAGGTGGCCTAGTTTCCCGCCGCCGTGGCGCGGCGGAGGTCGCGGCCCTTGAAGCGGTAGCTGTCGCCCTTCTAGGGAGCTGATCTCGGCGTGGTGCACCAGCCGGTGGACCATCGCGCCGACGGTGAACTCGGTTGAAGATCACGCGATGTTCGGTTCAGCAGGCTGTTATTCCCAGTGCGGCGGACCGCACGCCGACCTCGAACACTGGGCCATCCCCCTTAGCGCGTCGACCGCTTCGTTGCTGCGGTCAGACGGTCAAATCGGCCTGGCGCGCGGCGACTTGTGTGTGCGCGCGTTGGGCTCGTCAAACCACGCGTTGAGCTGCAGCCGGAAATCCGAGCTCGTTCGCGATCCCGCGGCCGAACTCAGGGCTCTTGACAGGGATTGGCTGGGGGCGTACAGTGCCCGCGCTTGCCTGCCGGGGGCGGCGGCGGACAACAATTCATCGCGCACAGAATGGGGCAAGCAACACGGCTGGAGCGACGTGCTGCTCATCGCAGTGTTACTGTTGGTCGCCTGCTTGCTGTTGGCTCACGCGTCCCGCTTGGGCGGATCGGCTGCTCCCGACTGGCGCAGGAACGGAATCGTCAACGATTGGGGGCGCGACGTGGGCTGTCGCGACGCGGGTTGGGGCGGTAAAGGCCACATCCGGGCACTTCACGGCCTCGGCAATCCGAATCGTAGTCGCGTTGGCACCAGCGAGCGCGGCCGCGGTCGTGGTGGGGCTGGCAGCGCCGGGGGTCGCGGGGGGACGCGGGCATGAGCACCGTTACTGCCGAGGTGGAACGACACGATGTCGTGGCTCGAGACGCCCATGCACGAAGTCCGACCAAGCGTCTCGATATTCAGGGACTACGCGCCCTTGCGGTGCTCCTCGTCGCGTTGAACCACGCGAATGTTCCTTTCCTCAAGGGGGGCTACGTTGGGGTCGACGTCTTCTTCGTCGTATCTGGCTACCTCATTACCGGCATCCTGTTGAGAGAAGGTTTCGGACCTCGCCGCCAAGTGTCCGTCGGCGACTTCTACGCGCGCCGAGCGCGACGCATCCTGCCGGCCGCCACGCTCACGCTGGTCGTGACAAGCGTTGCTGTCTACATCGTCTACGACGTCGACCGAGCTGACTTTCTGCAAACGAAAGTTGTGCTTCTGGATGCGTTGTCTGCGTCGCTGTTCTACGCCAATGTTCACCTTGCTTCGACAGCGACTAACTACTTCGCTCAGGCTGCGACCACGTTTCCTTCTCCGTTCCAGCACTTCTGGTCGCTGTCGGTTGAGGAGCAGTTCTACTTCGTTTGGGCTCCAGCCCTACTCCTTCTCTTCTTCACGTGCCGTCGAATGACGCCGCGGGCCACAGCCCGAGTCGTCGGTGTCGTGATTGCAACCGCGTGCGTCGCGTCGCTAGCGTGGTCGATCCACGATACGTCCACCAGTCCACAGTCTGCCTACTTCTCGACCTTTGATCGAGCCTGGGAACTCGGCCTCGGTGCGATGCTAGCGCTGCTCGCTGGTGCGACACCGGCGCTACCGCAACGCTTCCGAGAGACACTCGGCTGGGCCGGGTGCGCGATGATCGCCGCCGCGGCGTTGCTGTACTCAGGCTCAACGCCCTTCCCGGGATACGAAGCATTGCTCCCGGTAGTTGGAGCGGGGCTCATCATCGTCGCCGGCATCACGTCTACGCGCGTCGGCGCAGACCGAATGCTGTCGGTCCGTCCGCTCAACTATGTTGGGGACCGTTCGTACGCCTTCTACCTATGGCACTTCCCGGTGCTGATCTTGGCGTGGCAGCTCGCCGGGCGGGAACTTCCAGTCGCCACCAATCTAGTCCTACTCGCGGGAGCGTTGATGCTGTCGATTTTCACCTACAAGTTCTGGGAGAACCGTCTGCGGTTCTCACGCTATCTACGCACTCGGAAGACGGCCGCCGCAATGGCCGCTGTGTGCATAGCTGCCTGCCTTACGGCGGTACTAGTACCGATCGGCCTCTTCAATAACACCCTGGCGGCGGAAGCAAAGGTCGCGGCCAAGATTCATCCAAAGCCGCTGGGTCCGCCACCTTCCAGCACCAACCCGAATCAGATTCCGCCGAGCCCGACGAGCTTGTGGAACTCCGCGCCGATTCCGGCCGTTCAAGCAGCTGTGACCCAGGTGCGACACAACCTGCCGCTGCCGAAGCAGATCACGCCTTCCGCCCAGGTGCTTGCGCGGGAGAACTCAACTGGAGGCGGCGCTGATCCGACCGATTGCCTGCCGGCATTCGGGCCGGGGGTGACCGCCAAGGTGTGTCGCCTCGGTGACGCTGCGTCGAAGCAGGTGATCGTCGAAATCGGTGACTCCCAGGCCGGAACGTGGATGGGAGCGTTGAGGCAGGTCGCCCAAGAAGAGCACCTTGCGGTCGTCCCGCTGGTGAAACCGGGATGTTTCGTCACCCGCGTCTACACGAACAGTGCGGGGTGGCCGTGCGCGGCCTGGTTCAAGTGGGCACTCGGGTGGGATCATCGGCTGCATCCAGTGGCGACGTTCGTGAACTTCCTGTTCGCCTGGCAGTTCGAGGACAAGATCGCCCGCACAACCGGCTACTTCCGGTCCGTGCTCTCGCAGGTGACGAATGGGGTGTATCTCGCGGACCATCCGCGCCAGGATGTGGAGCCGACCGACTGCATCTACAAACCGCACGCGACAATGGGCGAGTGCTCTGCTCGTGTGACCAGCAGTTACATCGCGTTCATGAAGTCCATGCAGGCGATGGCGGCCAAGACTCATCACCCGTCGATCCCGACGATGCAGTGGTTCTGTGGCGAGGGCATCTGCCCGATGGTCATCAACCACACGGTCGTCTCGCGTGACAAGGACCACATGACGCAGCAGTACAGCAAGGAACTCGCGCCTCTGCTGGACGCCGAAGTGGAGCGCGTCCTCGCGCAACTCCACCCGAAGCACAACACCCAAGGGGTGGGCTGAGCACGCTCTGAGAGATCAGCGGGATCACGCTCTGGTTCCGCTGATCACTGCCTCGGGGTTCCTCGGGGCTCACCGTCGAATGTTGCGTTCAACTTCGATGCGACCTACCAGGGCCCGGGAGACGCGTCGCTTGCCGGCACCGGCACCACCAGCTCGTCACCACAGCGCATTTTCCGGGGCGAGCAGGCGTATGCGACCGTCCAGGACTCCAAGCCGAGCGCCGTGGCCTCAGATTTCCACACGAACATCCTCTGGGAGGACGGGACCGGTGCGGCGTCGGCGGCGCTTGGCCGGTCAGCCACTCCGGAACGCCTTGGGGACCGGTCGGACAGTCCGACGTTGAGCACACTGTCGCTAACCCGACTTCGCCGCTGCCGAGCGGTTCAATCTTCTCCATTTCGCCCGCAAGAGTCCTCCGGCGAGCGCAGCGCCGGCGATCCCTTTCCTACCCGAGCCCGACCGGCACGAACGATCGCTCCGGCGACCAGGCGACGACCGGGGCGTAGTTGGTCGTGCGTTCGTTGCCTGCGCTTCTCGGGTCCGCACGGCGCGTCGCGCTATTGGGGAAATTTGCGAGTTGTCGCTGGCAGGCCGGCCCAGTGTCATCCTCCCGGGCCAGCTCGCGCCGGCCGCCGACTACACCGCGGCCATAGAGGGTGCCGAGGCGGCCAGCCGTTGGGTCGTGCTCAGCGCCGGAGGCGAGCCGGGTGACGCATGGACTGACATGTGCATCGCGGAGGCAGACCGGGTAATCGCCGTGAGCCATGGCCATCCGACGCGCCGGTGGATCGCGGGTGCGCCGCTCCTGCTCGGCTGCGAGCTCCTACTGGTCGGACGATCGGTGCCTGACGCGCTGCTCCGAGCCTTCGAGCCAGCCGTCGTTCAGACGCTCCCGGACGATGCCGCGGTCCGACGGTCACTCGAGCTCGGGGCGCGACGCCTCTCGGGTCGCGCCGTCGGGATCGTCTTTTCCGGGGCCGGTGCCCGCGCGTTCGCACATCTAGGGGTCGTGCAGGAACTTCGCGCCGGCCGCGTTCGCATCGATCGCGCCGCGGAGTGAGCATGGGCGCGCTCGTTGCCGGCGCCGTCGCGGCGGAGTGGGATGACGAGACGATGGTTCAGCGGTTCCACCGGCGGCATGACGATCGAGGGGCTGTCGATTCCCTTCTTCTGCTTGAGCGCGGATCTCAACAGCCGTGCCGCGGTGGTCCACCGGACCGGGTCGCTTCGCCAAGCGATCCTCTCGAGCCTTGCCGTGCCCGGCGTCTTTCCACCCGTTCCAACCCAGGACGGGCGGCTGCTGGTCGACGGCGGAGTGCTCGACAACCTGCCAGTGGAAACGATGGCGGCCGATGCCGAGGGACCCGTGATCGCAGTGACGTAACTCGAGCCGCGGTGTGGCGACCGCGCGGCCCTTCGAACTCCTCCCCGCGAGCGCGGCTGCGCCGGGTCATCTCTGGGCAGGACGTAGCTCTGCCGCGCCTGGGCGAGACGCTGTTGCAGACACTCGCGGTTGGGAGCAACGACACCGCGACGGCGGCTCGGCGGCATGCGGACGTTGTGATCACACCGGCCGTGGACGGCGTGGGACTGCTCGACTGGCATCAGCTCCCCGGGATGCGGGAGGCCGGCCGGAGAGCCGTGCACCACCTGCTGGAGCAGGATCCCGCGGCGTTGCGCGGGTGCCTGTGAGTGCAGGTCGGCCCCGTCGTCGCACGTAAAGGGGTGGCTCTTACAGTCGCTGTCCGTCAGACTGCGCCGGTGTCCGCGGTGACAGACAGCGGAGCGCTGCTGGCCGGAGCGTTGCGTGCCGAGGGGCGTCCCGTACGGTTTCGCCGCGGGCAGGCGATCTTTACGCAGGGCGATCGCGCCGAGCGGGTGTTCGTGATCGAGCGCGGCTGGGTCCTGATCACGAGCGTGGCTCCGGGCGGCCGCGAGATCGTCCTGGGGCTGCGCGGTCCGGGCGATCTCATCGGCGACCTGTCCGCGCTGGACGGGGCCCCGCGCTCGGCGACTGCGCTTGCGGTCGGCGCGGTGGAGGCGACCGTCGCGCCGAGCTCGGCCATGACGCGTGCGCTAAGCGATGCCGAGACCGCGTTGGATCTGCTCCGCGTGCTCGCAGCTCGCCTGCGCGACGCCGACCTCAAACGCTTGGAGTTCGCTGCGCTAGACACCTTGGGACGGGTCGCCTGGCGGCTGCAGGAGCTCAGCGAGCGCTTTGGCGAGCAAACCGCCGAGGGAATCGAGGTGGAGCTCCCGCTCTCCCAGGAGCAGCTCGCCAGCTGGTGCGGCGCGTCGCGTGAGGCCACGGTAAAGGCGCTCGCCGCGCTGCGCGGGCTCGGATGTATCACGACGGGTCGGCGCACCGTGCTCATCCGCGATATCGCGGGCCTGCGCCGGCGCGCGTACGGCGAGCTCTAAGGGCGCACGTACCGCTCGCTCCACAGCGCGGCTCGCAGACAGGGCGACTGTGTCAAAGGACGCACAACTAAAGCGTCAACGGCCGTGGGCGACTGGGCCGCGCGGCGCGACAGTACCGGTATCAGCCCGGACGACCGACCAGAGGCCACCGGGAACAGCCGCCCAGACCCCGTCGGAGGAGCAAACCCATGTCACCGTGCCTGCACTACGCGATCGCCCGCGCCCGTCAGCAGGAGATGGTCAGCGATGCCCTCAACTCTCACCGTAGCCACGCGATCGTTCGGCGCCGCAGCGTCAAGTATCGCCTCGTTCAGCTCGTCTCCGTGCTCGGCGTCTGCGTTGCCGCGGGAACCGGGGTCACCGCCAGCGCCGCACATTCGAATCAGCGCCGCGCGAAGCAGCACGGCGTCCGCGTCTCGGCACAACAGGTTGCGCGGGAGATCCGTACGTTCCAGGCCAGGGGCTACGTGCCGACGGCGTGCACCGTGAGCGGGACGCTGCTGCGCAATTACACCACCGGTCAGTCGGTGACAGTGGAGTGGTAGCAGCGGGACCGCGCCGCGCGCGGTGAGCTGGGGGCTGGGGGCTTGGAAAGCGCAAGGCGCGGCCGCATCGGCTGCGCCCCGCATTCAGTTCGTGGTGAGCTTCGGCGAGCGAGGCCATGCGCACCGGGCAAGGGCGGCTTGAACGCCTGGCGCGTTCATACGCCGGCTTGCGGATGCCATCTCCAAACGACGGAAGGGAGGTGGCTACGCTCGAGCACGCCGACCCGGCCCCGACTCGGTGGCAGCGCGAGTATGTGGCCAAAGTTGCAATCAGGCCCAGGGATGGATACGTTTCCGGCGTGGGGCGCATCGCGGTCGTTTGGGTCGCATCGCTGGTTTTCCTGGTTCCTGCTGCTCAGGCCGCCCAGCGTTCGGACGGTTCGATACCGGCGCCAGCGCAAATAGCCGGGCTGGTGAGCAACGTCCCGGTCAGCACGCTTAACCGGGTCGGCGCCGGCGCCGCCTACAACCCCGTCAGCAGCCAGTTCTTCGGAGTCGCCAAGCGCCGTGGGCACCTCACGAGCGACGGCAAACCGGAGATCGTGACGATGAACTTCGCCTGGTGTCCGCACTGTGCGACCAACAGCTGGGCGTTGGCGGTGGCGCTCAGCCGCTTCGGAACCCTCACTGGGCTGCGCGAAATCGATACCGGCACCTACTACTGCAAGGTCGCCCAGGACCCGTGCTCGCTGGGCCCCACGGTTTGTTTCCCATACACCCACGGGCTCAGCTTCTTGGATGCGGTCTACCGCAGCAACTACATCAGCTTCGCAGCGATCGTTCTCCAAGACGTCAACGGGCGTAACCTCGAACGGCCCACTCGGCGCGAGTACCGTTCGATCAACACGTTCGATCCGCATGCAGCAAGCGCTCCCGCTCTCGACATAGCCGGCGCGATCGGTTTCCTGGGGCCGGGCTATGACCCCGGGACGCTCGCCCACAAGACGTGGTCGCAGATCGCTGGGAGCCTGGCGAACCCTCACAATCGGATCGCGCGTCACGTGGACGGCCTGGCCAATCTGTTCACGGCGGCGATCTGCCGCGTCACCAAGGGGCGTCCCGGCAGCGTCTGCAAGTCGCCCGGCGTGCGCGCCGCCGCGGCTGCCGTCCTCCGCCGGCTCCCCGCCCGGCCGCCGCCCCCGCCACCGTCGTGATCCGGTCGCCGATATCGCGCGGCCGTGGCGCACTCGCGGTTTTGATCTTCTGCGGTGTGCTGTGCGGTTCAGCCGCGGCGGCCGGCGCGGCACCCGCACCGAAAGCTGCTCTACGTCAGGCCCTGCGCCGGGTGCACGCGCTCGCGCCACAGGCGAGCACGAGGGCGGCGAGCGACGCCGCCGCCGCGCTGGCTCGAGCGACGGCGCCAGGGCTCTGGATCAACGGTCGTGAAGCGGACGCTCCGCCTTATGGGAGAAACGTTTTCACCGCGTCGGGACAAGCCCTCGAGGACCTCGCCGGGCTGTCACTTCCGGGCCGGGCGACAACGGTTGGACTGATCCTCGCGGCCGACCGGGGTCTCGCCGACGACACCATCGCGCAGGCGCACGGCGGGCCCGCCGCGCTGCTCGCGACGGCACGAAAGGCGCTCTCGGCCGGCGACCGGCAGGCACGCGCCGGCAACCTGTCGGCGGCGGTGGGTTCGTATGCGAAGGCCTGGCAGGCCGCCTTTGGCTCCCTGGCGCGGCTGCTAGCGAGCGAGGTCACCCACGTCCCGTCGGGTGTGCTGGCGGCCGCGGCCGCGCAAGCCCTCAGCGGCACGCGGTTTGGAATGGCCGGGCCGAAGATCGAGCATCCTTCGAAGCCCCTCACCTTTGGTGGCAAGCCGGAGGTCTTCTACGCCGGCTCGGAAGCGTGTCCGTTCTGCGGCGTCCAGCGCTGGGGCATGATCGTCGGGCTGTCGCAGTTCGGAACGTTCTCAAACCTGCATCTGATGCAGAGCGTCGCCACGACGCCACCCCAGGTGAGGACGTTCACCTTCTTCGGATCCGGCTACCGAAGCGCCTACGTCTCGTTCATTCCAGTCGAGGTGTGGAGCAACGTGCCGAAGCCTCCCGGCCTCGCTCGCCTGCAGCGACTCACCCCTCCCGAGGCCGCGCTGCTGCACGAGTTCGACCCGCCAGACGAGACGCCGTTCGTCGACGTCGCCAACCGGTTCATAACGGACAGCTCGACGGTGGATCCGCAGCTCATCGCCCACAAATCGTGGACCCAGCTTGCCGGTGCTCTAACCGATCCGAACAACCTTTCCACCCAGGTGATCGCGGGCGAGGCGGAAGTCCTGACGGCCGAGGTGTGCGAAGCGACCGGAGGTAACCCGCAGTTGGTGTGCTCCTCCACCGTGGTCCAGCAATATGAAGCCGCGCTGCCTACGTTGACGGGAAAGGGCGGCTCGTGCCCGGCCCCGCCGAGCCCAGGCGGGCCGCCGCCGGCGGGCGACGCCGCCGCGAGCCCGCACGACCGGACGGGGTCATCAGGTCCGGTTGCCACCGCGGCTCGCTGCCAGGGCTAGCGCGGGTAGATGAGCTCGACGTGCCGCGGCTGCTCGGCTGAGGTTCCACCCGGGGCCAAGTTCTGCGGTCAGTGCGGCGCGCCACAGGCGCTCCACTGCCCGGCGTGCGGGACGCTCACGACCCAACCGGACCAGCGTTTCTGCCTCGAGTGCGGAGCGGCGATCCCGCCGCTCGGCGGTCGGAGGTCGCCCCCCGAGAATGTGGAGGCCCCAGCGACTGCACCAGCCGCGCCTGGAGCCAAACCCTCGGCCAGCGTGTTCGATTTGCCTGCGGTGGAGCGGCGCCTGGTGTCGGTGCTGTTCGCCGACCTGACCGGGTTCACGTCCTTCAGCGAGAGTCACGACGCCGAAGATGTGCGCCAGCTCGTGACCACGTACTACGCGGCCGCGCGGAGGATCACGTCCGCTTACGGCGGCACGATCCGCAAGTACGAGGGCGACGGCGTGATGGCAACCTGGGGTGCACCGGTGGCGCGGGAGGACGATGCGGAGCGCGCGGTGCGAGCGGCACTCGATCTCGTGGCGGCCGTGACCAACCTCGGTGACCGGCTCGGCCTCGACCTCCGCCTTCGGGTTGGCGTGCTCACCGGCGAGGCGGCGGTGGACATCGGCGGCGTCGAAGAGGGAATGGTGCAGGGAGACGCGGTCAATACGGCGTCGCGGCTGCAGTCAATCGCCGAGCCCGGCACCGTGCTGGTTGACGACGTCACCCGGATGGCCACCGAGCGCGCGATCGTCTATCACGACGCCGGGACCCACGTGGTCAAGGGGAAAGCGATTCCGATTCAGGCCTGGCGCCCCATGCGGATCGTGGCCACGGTTGGCGGTGCAGGACGAACGCTGCTCGAGCTGCCGCTCGTCGGGCGTGCCGCAGAGCTCGACGTCCTACGCGAGGAGCTCGACCGCCTGCTCGAGAAGAGGGCTGGATTGACGCTCGTATCGGTCGTGGGAGAGGCCGGACTCGGAAAGTCCCGACTGGCCTGGGAGCTCGAGAAGTACGTCGACGGTCTCGCCGCGACCGTACTCTGGCATCGCGGGCAAGCCTCGAGCTTCGGGCAGGGGGTCGGCTTCAGAGCGCTCGGCGATATGGTCCGGATGCGGGCCAGGATCACGCTCGAGGACTCTCGGGACGTCGAACGGACGAAACTCGACGCGCTTCTCGACGACGTCTTCGCCAGCGACGCCGAGGGACATGCTCGCGTCGGGCGGGCATTGCGGCGCCTGCTCGGGCTCGACGACGGGAGCACGTTGATCGACCGGGGCGAGCTGTTCTCCTCGTGGCGACGGCTGTTCGAGCGGCTGGCCAACCGTCATCCCGTGCTGCTCCTGTTCGAGGACCTCCACTGGGCTGACCAGGGTCTATTCGACTTTATCGGGCACATGGCCGATTGGGCGTCCGAGGCGCCGATTCTGATTCTTGTGCTCAGCCGTCCGGACGAGCGGCTCGATGCGATCAGCCAGCGCGGGCGTCGTCTTGACCTCACGCCGCTGGCGCCGTCCGAGATCGAGACGCTGATCGGCGAGACGGTGAGCAACGCGCCCGCGGAGCTGTTGGCCGTCGTGCGGGATTACGCCGGTGGGGTGCCGCTGTTCGCGGTGGAGTCGCTGCGTATGCTCGCGGACCGAGGGGTGATGGTCGCCGAGCGCGATGCGGACGCCTACCGGCTCGTCGGAGACGTGCACGAGCTGGCGGTTCCGCCGAGCATTCACGCGTTGATCGCCGGGCGCCTGGACACGCTCGGTGCCGACGAGCGCCACGTGCTGTTCGACGCGGCCGTGCTCGGCCAGCGTTTCAGCGCGGCGACCGCCGCGGCGGTCGCCGGGGCTCCCAAAGGCGATGTGCGCGTCCTGCTCGACGGGCTGGTCGCAAAGCAGTTTCTGGCGGTATCGACCGATCCGCTGTCACCCGAGCGCGGTCAGTACCAGTTCTCGCATCGCCAGATCCAGCGGGTGGCACTCGCAACGATGTCCAAGCAAGCCCGCAAGACGAGGCACCTAGCCGCCGCCGATTGGCTGGCTAGGGGGGAGCCCGACCCCGATGTGGCCGGCCTGTATGCCGGTCACCTGCTGGCGGCCGCGGAAATCGACCCGATCGCCGACGATGCCCAGTTCATCCGACGGCGGGCGCTGACAACGATCGTTGAGGCGGCACGGCGCGCGGCCGGCATCGGTGCGCTGCGCGAGGCGGTGGCCCTGTTCGGACGGGCCGCCGAGATCGAGCCGGAGGAGAGTCGGCGAGCCGAGTACCTAGTCGAGGGTGCCGGGTGGGCCGAGCACTACGGCGAGCGCGTTGTGGCCGCGGACCACTACGCCAGGGCGCGAGCGCTGCACGAGGCCGCCGGACGCGCTCGCGAGGCGCTCGCGTTGCGAGCCCGAGAGCTCTACGCCTACCGCATGACGAGCCCGGCCACCGAGCTGATCGCGCCACTCCGCGAGGTCTACGATGCCCTCCGCGGGACCGACGATGCGGCGTTTGCCGCCGCTGCCGCCGCGCTAGCGGGGGTGCTCTACGCAGACGGCGACGCAGCGGCGGCCGAGAGGGTAGCGGGCGCAGCCGCCGACGCGGCCGAGGCCGCTGGAGCCCCCGTCGCACTTGGCGTTGCGCTCAACTGGCGCGCCTCGGCGTTCGTCGAGCTCGGTCAGCCGGCCGAGGCGCTCGAGCTGTTCCGCGCCGCGCTCGAGGTGCGCGAGCTCCACGCGCCGGCCGAGGTACCGTTCACGCTCGCGAACGTGGCGATCTCGCTGTCGGCGCTCGGCCGCTTCGCGGAGGCCGCCGACGCCGCGCGGACGGCGATCGAAGCCGCCGAGCGGTTCGCCAGCAGCGCGAGCCGGGAGGGAGCGACGCTCCATCTCGCTCGCACGCTGTTCTCCCTCGGCGATTGGGATGCGGCGCTCGAGACCATCGGCAGGGTGGCGCCTGAGGTAACGCCGGGCAACGCCGGCATGGCCATCGGTCCGCCTGTACTCGCAGCGCTTGCTCGGGGCGAACTCGACACCGTCCGGTCGATGATCGACGACTTCGAGCGAGACCAGGCTCAGTCCGGCGCCGTGTTCGAGAGCGACTACCGCAGCGTGTTCACGGTCGCGCTCGCCCACCTTGAGCGCGCCCCGGATCGGGCGCTGGCGGCGATCGTCCACGCGGCGTCAGGTGATTACGCCGAGTGGCCGGCGTGGCTTCCGTTCGCAGTCGATCTCCTAGTTGGGAGCAGCGATGACGGAGCGCTTGCCGTGGCGCTCGAGGCGCTCGAGGGGCCAGTGGCGCCAAAGACCTCGCCGTACGTGACCAGCCAGGCTCGGCGGCTCGCCGGACATCTGGTTGCTCGCGCGGGCGAACGCGACGCCGCCGCCGAACACTGGCGCGCGGCCCGTCAGATTATTAGCGAGGCCGGAGTCAGGTTCGACGCCGCCGTGCTTGCGCTGGAGCTCGCCGAAGCCGGGTTCGACGCGGTCGCGGGCGATCGCTCGCTTCGCGCCGACGCGATCGCGACGTTCGAGTGGCTGCGAGCCCGACCGTGGGTCGAGCGCGCACACCGGCGCGCCGCGAAGTCTCTCCACTAGAGGCTCACGTCCTACCGTGCGAGGTGGACCGGCGTGCCGGCGCGCGGCGCGGGGCAGATGCGGGTGATCCCGGGAGCCGCCGCAAGCATGACCACGAACAACACGAACCCGATCGCCAACACGGCGGCCAGGCCGGGAATTCCACGGACGGACAGCGGGGCGACTGATTGTGGCTCAAAACGAGCGAAGGGCTCAGAGACGAACATCGTGACCTCCTGGCTGATCTCACGGCGGGGACAGTCGACACTGTCTCAGCGGCGGTCTGGCGCAACCCCGTCCTCTGACCTATTCGCATTGAGTCGTTTGCCTCTAAACCGCGTACGGCCGCGGCCCGCCGCCACCGGTTCGGTACGGACGGCCGGGTCGCGGGCCGTGCGTACGGGACAATGGGCGGCGGCTGCTCAGAGCGATGGGCGCAGGAACGCTCCCAGGTGACCTGAACCCACGCCCAGCACGCCACTGGGGAGAAAAGATGGCCATGAGAATTCTTGAGTTTGGGGAGCCTTTTTGGGGGAGACCTCGAGCCATGACGTCTGCAACCACGCGGCTCGTCGCAGGATGGATCCCCCACCCGCCGGATACACGTGCGAGTTCAACCAGGCGACCTTCCCGTCGCGGCGCGAAGCCAGGTGTCCTGCGCCGACAACTAGAAGCAGCGCTTCTGGATTCGCCCGGGATGGAGGCGTCCGCCGACGACCAGCCAGCGCTCATGCTGCTCGGTCGTCCGTTCCAGAAGGCAGCCCGAGTCCGGCGCATACTTCTGCTCCGGCCAGATCGTTAGCAGCGAGCTTTGCATGCAGTGGACAGGTAGGTGGACGCGCAATAGAGGCGAGGAGCGCGACCCCTCGCGATCGGCTGGTCGAGACCTGCCTTCGCTATCGCCCGAGTCTCAAGGCATATGGCGCACGCGTGGCTCTGCCCGTTTGCAGCAGTCAGGACCAGACGGGCGAGATGGCTACCCCGTCACCGATGGAGCAGTGCGTTGAGGTGACTAGCGGACCGTCGCGAACGTCGTCCTGACCACAAGAGATCGTCCCCGGCGCCGCGGCTGATGGTCTCCCAGGAATCGCGCAGAGCGCGAGGTGGGCCGATTGTTTGCAGCGCTTCGAGCATCGGCGGACGGTGCGAGCGATCCGCTGGACGGGTCCCCCTCCCGCTCGGCTTGCCCCGCCCGTCTGGTCCAGCTTCGGCCGCAGACCCACGCATTGGAATTCGTGGCACCTTGGCCTTCAGTCGGAGAAGCATCCCCGGGTGAGGGCCCGAAAGGCTGGCCTCGCCGGCGGCGGTGAACGTAGCCACCCGCGATTCAGCGTTCGCCTGTTCAGGCGCGTGCGATGAGGTAGTGGAACCGGTTCTGGAGGCTGTAGCCGCCGTCCGCGGTCCGGTGTGCTGACAGTCGGGCGGCGATCGCGTCTTTGACCGCTTCTTCTTGAGCGGGTCCGACGAGCGTTGCGATCCCGGCGGGAGCCACGAGCGCGCGGCGTAGGGTGTCCTCGTTGGGGAACTCGTAAGACCACGCAGTGTCGAACGCCTGCTCGGGGGTGAGGCCTGCTTGGGTAGCGATGTCTTCGAGCACGCCGGGCTCTGCGTAGTCGGGCTCGGGGGCCGCCTCGGGTGGCCTGGGCGGCATGAACGGCCTGACGATCTGTTTCATTGCCTCGAGGTCGTTGCTCTCGTGGCGTCCCCACACCTGGATAACGACGGGTGCGCCGGGCTTGGCAACCCGGCTGGCCTCCCGAACCGCGGCGACGATGTCGTTGGCGAAGAAGAACGAGTTGAAGCCGGTGACCAGATCGAAGGTGTCGTCCTGGTAGGGCAGGGTCTCCATCTCGCCGACCCGCAGATCGGCCTCCGGCAGGCGCTGGCGGGCGAAGTCGATCAGCGCGGGCGAGGCGTCTACTCCGAAGGCGTGGGCGCCGCGTTCTGTGACCAGGCGCAGGAACGTGCCAACGCCGCAGCCGATGTCGAGTACAGCCTCCCCGACCTCGAGTCCGACGCAGGCCAGCGCGGCCTCGTAGGTAGGCGTCTGGCGGTCCTCGTTGAGCGCCCAGTCGGCGGGGCGGGCGCCCCATAGCGTCCCCCAGCGCTCCGCGCTACCGGTCGTATGCGTGGCTTGTGCGGTTTCGGCCGTCATCGCCTTAGCCCTCCTCGATAAACCTATGACACATAGCTACCGTAAACTATGCTGCATGGGTTTGTCAAGCGGCGAGGCGGCTCGCGGGATGCCCGCGACCGAGCTCAGCCTGTTCTCCTACGAGATCCTGGGCTTGGTTGGGCGACAGGGGGCGGCGCCGCACGACTTGCTCCGGCTGGCGAAGCGCGGCCGGTTCTTCGCCTGGGCGGGCGAGAGCCAGTATTACACCGAGCCCAAGCGGCTCGCGCGGCTCGGCTACCTGGCCTCGCGCAAGGAACCGGGCCGGACACACGAGCGCACGGTCTACACGCTCACCGACAAGGGTCTGCAGGCGTTGCGCGACTACGCCGGCACGCCGGTCACGTTCACGCCGCTGAAGAGCGATCCGCTGTTGCGTCTGTTGATCTGCGACCTCGTCGGCGAAGACGTGACGCGCGAGAGCATGGCCACCCTGCGCGAGGACATCGCGGACATCGAATCCCGTCTCGACGATGCCGAGGACACCGCACGCGATCTCCCCCACCGCGAGAAGTACCTACGGCTGGTGCTCGGCTTCATGCGCCGCCTGCTCGAGCTGCACCTCGACCTCGTCGACGAGGTCGAGCGCGAGCTTGCCCCGCGAAGCTCCAACCCGGCTCCGAAAGCCTGATGCGGTTATGCGGACGAGCGGCGGTCCAGCCTGAGCTCGCACATATCAACCGACGCGCGCGTCCCGGGCGTCTCGGAGGCGTCCATCGCCCCGAATGCCTGATCGCCCTGGCGCATGTCCTCGACGGTGTCGAAGAGCTGAATCACGACGGCCGTTCCCTGCGCCTCGTCGAACAGCAGCTGTAGTCCGGTTGTAGGCACGCCGGGCGGGGGGCCGCCGGCTTCCTCGATGCGGGCCACGAGCTGGTGCACTCGCTCGGCGGTCACATCGGTGAATCGGACAACGCGTACATACATGTCAGCTCTCCTCGGGTTGGGCGTGGGGCTGGGGCTTCTTATCGGAACTGTCGGCGTGCAAATTCACGACCCTCAGACGAACGCAGGGCACCGCGGCACTTCGGCTGGGCCGAATGTTCTGGTTGAGCCCGAACAGGCTGGCGGGGACATACCTGTCCTCGAGCGCAACAAGGCGCGCGTTCATGAATGGACGAAAACCGATCACGTCGGGGTCGGTTTCGTCGCCGCTTGTCGCGCCAGACGAGCGAAATCCATTCCAGCCACCAGCATCCGCGGTCTTCGACGCGGCTGACGCTGCCGCAAGCGGCCTCACGGAGTAGTGCCGTGTGGTGAGCGGCGTCGGGGCCGCCTCTTGGGGGCGCACCCCGTTTCCTGGTCGTCAGCCCGGCAGCGCTCCCTCCGCCTGACGCTCGGGCGTGTACTGATCCGCCGGCTCGAGGAAATCGCGCAGCTGGACGCGGAGCTCCTCGTTGTTCTCGTGGCCGTGCACCGAGGCTGCGTGCTCGGCCGCAGCCTGCACCACTTCGTCCTCCTCGCCAATGATCACCAGCGAGCAATTGGTCTCGCTGGGCCAGCGGCGGCAATCGGCCATCATCCGGGCCATAAGGGTTCCTCCTTCCGGTTTCGCCGTGCCGATCCTCTCGTGTCGGAGCACCGGCGTCAAGCGCGTCGGATCGCCGCCTGCACCCAAGCTTCCCGACATCCCCGGCTCGATGATCCCAATGGCTTAGCCTTGGAACGTGATCCACCACATCTCGCCGGCGCGGCTGCGCCCGACCAGCCGAGCGATCTGCCCGCTGGCGCCGAGCGCCGCCGCGATACGCCACGTCGTCATTCATTCGACCACCACGCGGCGCGGGGCTTGGGCGACCGCATCCTCCCCAAGCCGGAGAATCAGTGCAGAACGCCGGGTTAGCCCAACCCAATAGCGAGCCTCGACCCGAGACGGAACGCAGGCCCGGCGACGCGCTTTCGCGCAGGCCCTAGGCCGAGCTTGAGCGATGACCTCTCAGACGACCCGCGTGGAGACTGACGCTACTCGCGGGCATACTCCTCGGCCGAGCGCGACTCAAACTCCAAGCCGACCCACGGCTCGTCCCCTGCTACCCATGCGTTGTGACCTGGCTCGATGACATAAGCGTCGCCGGGTCCGAGATCCTCTTCTGTCCCATCGTCGTGGACAACATGCAACGCGCCCGATTGAACAATTCCCACATGCCTGACCTGGCAGCTATCGGTGCCGACGACGGGCTTGATGCACTCTGACCATTGCCAGCCGGGCTGAAGCGTCAGGCGGCCGACGGTCGTGCTCCCGACCCGAACGAGTTCAGCGCGGGTCTTTTCGGGAGTCCTCGTCTCATCAGGTGAATCGAAGTCCAGCTTCTTGACGCCAGCCATGCCCCTCTCCTCGAATCGTTGTTGTGTTCACTAGCAGCCTAACGCCGGGAAGCATCCCCAATCAAGTGGTCCTGATGGGCGAGGATCAGCTCCCGCCACAACGGACGTGTGCTCAAGCAGACGAGCAACAGCCGCCCATTCGCTCCATAGGCTTCGTGCTGCGATCGCGCCAGGCCCAGCATCTCCGACGGAGCACTACCCCGCCAACCACCGGCCGAGATGACCGCAATCGGGCGAGTCGGCGCTGCTCCCGGTCGCCGGGCGTACCAACACTGCAGCACCGCCACGACTGCGACAGCGAGCTCCCCGCGCCCACGTACCGGGTCGCAACCGGCCAGCTCACCCGGCCGAGATTGCATGCGGTTGTCGGCCGTGCTTGCACACGCGTCGATGCTCGGCGGGGTGCAAACGATCGGCCCGATTGGCATCGTGCTCCATCGCTGAGAGAGCATCAACCGCGGCGCCGGAGATCCCCGTTGTCGCATCGCGCTGGCGTGGCTGGATCTGGGTGGTTCCGGCATTCTTGGTCTAGCGATAATGGATGGTCGTGGGTCAGCATCGTCGGGCGTAACCTTTGTCTATGGGACTGCCTCGGCTTATGCCTAAGCGTCGCGACTTGGCGAACTTTCTGCGCAGTTACGGGGAGGACGACCTCGCCGACCGCTCGTTGATGACGACCGATGAGGAATTGGACAGGATCGCCATCCTCGGCGCCCACTACGCGTTTTCTGATGTCGCGATGGAGCACGGCGGCAGCATGGGAGGGGCGAGAGCGCTGTCGCTCGCCGCGCTCGACGTCCTGGAAGGGCGCGACCGCGATCTGCACCGAACGCGATCCCAAGGAGAGTTGAATGCTGGGATGCCCGAGGAGTTGGACGCGCAAGAATTGGAGCGGGTTCGTGTGGTGCGGCTGACCGCTCCGGAATAACCGGACCGCTGCGCCACGTTCCTGTCGACTCCGGCCTTCCGATCGCACTGCCCAGGGCCGCTTCCCCTCCATCGCCAATGCGGCCACGAGCCCGAGACTGCCACTCTAGGCGTCGACGAGTAGCGGCTGCGCTATGGGATCAATGGCAATGCCCTGATCCGTATCCGGCCCGGCTCGATGACGTTGATGCTTCCGCGTTGAGGGCTTGCTCGAGCTGTGGCAGGTCGGCCATGAGCGGCGCGGCCTGCTCGGAGGGTCGGTGTTGGCTGCCATGACCGAACAAGATGACCGACGGCGACGGTTCCTTGCGGATCGCGAGGAGCGTCCCGAAGTCCGTGTCCGCCGAGATCACGACGCGCTGCTCGGAAGCGACGCGACTGAAGATCTCCTCGTCGGACGCGGTCTGCATGCAGAGCTCGCGGACGTGCACGGCGTCGTGACCGCACCGCTTGAGCTCCTGGCTGACCGCTGGCGAGAGCGCGTTACCGATCAGGAATCTCACCCGGCCAGTGGCAGCTCACGCTCACGCACGGCTTCGGCGGCGTCGCGCAGCGCTTCTTGCACGTCGGCGGGCTCGAGATCCGGGCAGGCGTCGAGAACCTCACCGGCGGTTATCCCCTCGGCGATCATCCCCACGACGGTCGCGACCGGGATCCGCAGGCCTCGGATGCACGGAACGCCGTCCATCTGTGCGCGGACGGTGATACGCGTGAAGGTCATGACGAGCGTACCCCGGGGTGGGAAGCTGACCGATCATGCAAGCGCCCGGCTCCTGGCGCCGCTATCGGCCGGGCCCACTCATTTGAAAGGACATCATGTCCGAGCCACGATTGGTGGACGTCACCGGCCGGCTGCGATCCCCAGCACCGACCCCGGGCCATTCCGCCGGATGCACGCTGGCGAACAAAGGACGACGCTGCCCCGCCGACCCACCGACGGTTGAGGAGACCATCCTCGTGATGCGACAAGCCCGAGCGGGTCCCTACGCGGACCGGACCCGTGCGCTGATCGCCCTTCTGTGGCGCGCCGGGCTGCGGATCAGCGAAGCGCTCGCGCTGACCGAGTCCGATCTGCGCCGAAGACCGGGGATGTGCTCGTTCGCTCGGGTAACGGCGAAAAGCGGAGGATCGTCGGGATGGACGACTGCGCGTGGGAATACCTCGCTGCTTGGACCGAGCACAGGGCGCGGCTGCCGATCGGACCGCTGTTCTGCATCCTCGCCGGGCCGACCCGCGGACGCGGCTGGTCAGAGCCCGCCGTGCGTGGTGAGCTGCGCCGGCGTGCGCCCGACGCGGGGGGTGCGACGTCGATTTGCGCCGCAGCAGCCCCAGGCATCTCCATGCGATCGAGATGGCACACGAGGTATCCCGCAGCCGATAATTCAGAGGCGCTCGGGCATCCGCCACCTCGGGATCACCAGCATTTACCTGCACGGGACCGACACCCGCGAGATCGTGGACACCTTGCACCATCGCCGGCCGCCGGTGATACCCGCCAGCGCCGGCCTGCGCCCGTCACCGCGTTCGAACCGCAGGCTCCCGAGCGGCGCATCACGGCCCGCCACGGCGCGGACCCCACCGTCACGTGAAGCGGTCACCAGCAGCCGCGGTGGTCAGACAACTCTCTCGAGATTGCAGAAGAGCCGGTGCTTGCGGGGGTCGGGTCGATTTCGGCGGTCGGCGAACGTCCTGTGGGTTGCCGTTCGTGCTGCGGAAGCCAGAGTGATCAGGCCCGTCACGTGGGCAGCATCACCGCCAGATCTGTGCGCTACCACCCCTCGGCACTCGCAGTGTTCTCACGCCACGGCCAGCGTCATGTCGCGCTGACGTCGGGCCAGAAGCTGGCGAAATCGACGTGCGGGAGTTGGTCTTTCGGCACGAACCCGCGAGCGCCATGCGCCTGCGCCATCGCGTAGAAGCAATCATCGAATTGGCTGGAGGTCAGCAGCACCGCGACGTCGGGAGCGACCTCGCGAATCCGGGCGGCGAGATCGAAGCCGTTGCCGTCGGGAAGGTTGATGTCGAGCAGCACCGCGTCTGGGGCGAGGCATTTCACATAGTTCAGGGCGCTCGCGGCGCAGTCAGCTTCACCCACAATGCTATAGCCGCGCCGCTCAAGCAGGACACGCTCGGCGTTACGGACCGCGGCGGCGTCGTCGACGATCAGGACGCTCACCCTGGCGGGGCGCAGGAGTGAATCGGCAGGCATTCACCGAGGATGACGCTCCCCAATCAGAAACCCGTACTGCATTTGCGCCAATTACTCGAAGGGTTAAATAAGAGGTGCAGGGTGCTTGCCTATGCCACCCGCGACCGGCACAGCCGCACGCAGGTCGCTGCGCCGTGTCCACGGAACTTGCGAGAGAGATGCTGTCGCCCACGGGGCCTTCGTCGGCCAGGCGATGACGTGCGCCACCTCGAACGCCGACCATCAAGCATCGCGGCGCTCTAGTTTCGTGACGACCAGGCGCCAGCTCAAGCGCTCGGATCTCTTCCCCGAAGGACGAATCGCAGAAGCTCGTCGCCAGCGGTCTTCTGCAAGGCGCGCAAAGCCATCAGCGGCCGTCCAGCTGACCGCTGGTCTAGGCGTCGAGGAGTAGCGCGCTCCGGCGCCTGGCGCCAAGTCCATCATCGACGTCGTCGTCGGCCGGGCTGGCACGACCGGTCGTGTCCGAGACCTGCTATGCGGCCTAGGTTCTCGGCCGTGGAGTGGTGGTTGCTTCGAGCCGAAAGTGCGGCGTCCCCGAGCTCGAATAGCCTGTCTTGGGGAGTGTGTCGCGCGTGAATCGCGGACCTCGCGCATGACACCGTGGCCGCTGAAACTCAGCTGTGGTGGCCGGGCGTGCGCCTGGGCACGAGAGTCGTCACGAGGGCCTTCCGTCCGAGACCCGCTGGACGCTGAGGAGGCGAGCAGGCCAGGCTGCGGCGCTCACGCGTATTCGTAGCCGGTTTGGCGATGATTTCGCCGCGCGTGTTGTGGACCCGGCCGGTAGCCTCGTGCTGTGGCGACGACCGAGGTGATTCGCAGTCAGGAGTTCCCTGATCTCGCGGACGAAGTGCTCTTCCCACGGCTGTCCGACGCCAAGCTGGCGTGGCTGAGCAAGCGTGGTCGGCGCCGCACAGTTGCGGCCGGTGAGGTCCTGTACGAGCACGCTGTCCGCGACGCGCCGTTCTTCGTGATCGAGCGCGGGCTCGTGGAGTTCATAGACCGTAAGCCCGGCAAGGACGTTTACATCGCCCAAGCGGACGGTCGCACGTTTATCGGTGACATCGCAGTGTTCACCGGTGAGCCCACGATCAGCGCCTGCGTGGCCGCAGAGTCGACGGACGTCATCGAATTTGACCGGTCGAAGCTGCGGGCGATGGTCGCTCGGTGGCCGGAGTTCGGCGAGCAGATCTTCGCCACTCTGCTGGAACGACGCGCATGGCACGAGGCCAGGGGGCACGGCGTGATACGGATCATCGCTCCACGAGGATCCCGCCGGGCCTTCGAGGTCCGTGATCTGCTCGAGCGCAACCTGCTGCCGGTGCGCTTCCTCGACGTCGACACCGACGAGGACAGTGCGGCGATGCTGAAGTGGCTCGACATCCCGCGCGCTGAGACGCCGGTCCTGGTTCACGCGACCGAGGTGATGCGCAATCCCTCCGCTGCGCAGGTCG